>FSWR01000053.1_pt1 | contig 40889 bp, 38 predicted proteins | sample 1638041 | NCBI WGS metagenome assembly FSWR01 (sample SAMEA3914789, study PRJEB12502) | metagenome | biome: forest; material: soil | place: Canada | collected 2011-07-03 | depth 0.3 m | reverse complement strand
GACCAACTCCTACCAGGAGAGTGTCCACACCTATGCGAACACCATCAACACGCACGAGGGCGGAACCCATGAGGAGGGCTTTCGTGCGGCACTCACCACGCTCGTCAACAAGTACGCCCGTGAGAAGGGGATCATCAAGGAAAAGGATGAGAACCTCACGGGCGACGACGTGCGCGAGGGGCTGACCGCGGTCATCTCTGTCAAGCTGGCCGAGCCGCAGTTCGAAGGCCAGACCAAGACCAAGCTCGGCAACACGATCGCGAAGTCGTTCGTGCAGCGAATCACGGGAGACCAGCTCGGGGACTGGTTCGACCGCAACCCGACGCAGGCTCGCGACGTCATCCGCAAGGCGATCCAGGCATCCGCGGCCCGACTGGCCGCGCGCAAAGCGCGTGAGCAGACCCGGCGCAAGGGCCTGCTCGAGTCCGGCGGCATGCCGGGCAAGCTGCGCGACTGCTCGAGCAACGACCCGAGTCTCAGCGAGATCTTCATGGTCGAGGGCGACTCGGCCGGCGGTTCTGCCGTTCAGGGCCGCAACCCCGAGTTCCAGGCGATCCTTCCCCTGCGAGGCAAGATCCTCAATGTGGAGAAGGCGCGGCTCGACCGCGCGCTCGCCAACAACGAGGTGCAGGCGATGATCACCGCCTTCGGCGCGGGTATCGGCGAAGACTTCAACCCGGAGAAGGCGCGCTATCACAAGATCGTGTTGATGGCCGATGCCGATGTCGATGGCCAGCACATCACGACGTTGCTGCTGACCCTGCTCTTCCGTTACATGCGTCCGCTGATCGATCTCGGCTACGTGTACCTCGCCCAGCCGCCGCTGTACCGCCTCAAGTGGAGCAATTCGCCGCACGAGTACGTCTACAGCGACCGCGAGCGGGACGCGCTGTTGAAGGAGGGCGCGCTGGCCGGCAAGCGCATGCCGAAGGAGAGCGGGGTACAGCGCTACAAGGGACTCGGGGAGATGGACTACAAGGAACTGTGGGAGACCACAATGGATCCGGTCACCAGGACTCTGCTGCAGGTCACGCTGGACGATGCGGCGGCCGCCGATGCCATCTTCGACACTCTTATGGGAGAAAACGTCGAACTGCGACGCAACTTCATCCAGAAGAACGCCAAAGACGTGCGATTCCTCGATATCTAGCCCTTCGTTCCCCGAGGCTCTCGACGGGAACACGACCGACGCGGCCCTTCGACACACTCAGGGCCGGGAATTGAGAACTTATGGCTGACGACACAACCCCTGAAGACACCGAGGCCGCCGAGGATCAGATCGCGGGCCGCGAAATCGACCTGAGCCACGACAAGGTGAACCAGGTCGACCTGCAGCTGGAGATGCAGCGCTCCTATCTCGACTACGCGATGAGCGTCATCGTCGGCCGCGCCCTGCCGGAGGTGCGCGACGGTCTCAAACCTGTGCACCGCCGCGTGATCTACGCGATGTACGACGGTGGTTACCGCCCCGACAAGGGTTTTTCCAAGTGCACTCGCGTCATCGGCGACGTCATGGGGCAGTTCCACCCCCACGGCGACTCCTCCGTCTACGACGCACTCGTGCGTCTGGTGCAGCCGTGGAGTCTTCGTTACCCTCTCGCTCTCGGACAGGGGAACTTCGGTTCTCCCGGCAACGACGGCGCGGCGGCCCATCGATACACAGAGACCAAGATGGCGCCTCTCGCCATGGAGATGGTCCGCGACATCGAAGAGGAGACCGTCGACTTCCAGGACAACTACGACGGTCGCACTCAGGAGCCATTCGTGCTGCCGAGCCGTTTCCCCAACCTCCTCGTCAACGGGTCCGTCGGCATCGCGGTAGGCATGGCCACGAACATACCGCCGCATAACCTGCGCGAGGTGGGTGAGGCCGCCCTGTGGCACCTCGCCCATCCGGATGCGAGCCAGGAAGAACTCGTCGAGGCCCTCATCCAGCGGATCAAGGGTCCAGACTTCCCGACCGGTGCCCAGATTCTGGGTCTTAAGGGCATCCAGGATGCCTATCGCACCGGCAGGGGATCGATCACCATGCGCGCGGTTGTGAATGTCGAGGAGCTACAGGGCCGCACGTGCCTCGTCGTCACGGAGCTGCCGTATCAGGTGAATCCCGACAACCTGGCGCTCAAGATCGCGGAACTGGTCAAAGAGGGCAAGATCTCGGGCATCGCAGACATCCGCGATGAGACCTCGGGGCGCACGGGCCAGCGGCTCGTCGTCGTACTCAAGCGCGACGCGGTCGCGAAGGTCGTGCTGAACAACCTCTACAAGCACACCCAGCTGCAGGAGAACTTCGGCGCCAACATGCTCGCCATCGTCGACGGTATCCCGCGCACACTGCCGATCGACGGATTCATCACGGCCTGGGCCGACCACCAGATCGACGTGATCGTGCGCCGCACAGTGTTTCGCCTGCGCAAGGCGGAGGAGCGCGCGCACATTCTGCGCGGCTACCTCAAGGCACTGGATGCGCTCGACGACGTCATCGCCCTCATTCGCCGGTCGGCGACGGTCGACGATGCCCGCGAAGGCCTCATGAAGCTGCTCGACGTGGACGAGGTCCAGGCGCGGTCGATCCTCGACATGCAACTGCGACGGCTCGCCGCCCTCGAGCGCCAGAAGATCATCGACGAGCACGACGCGATCGAAAAGGAGATCACCGACTTCCAGGCCATCATCGCGAGCCCTCAGCGCCAGCGCGACATCGTGAGCGAAGAACTCACCGAGCTGGTGGCCAAGTACGGCGACGAACGCCGCACAGAGATCATGTTCGGGTTCGACGGCGACATGAACGTCGAAGACCTCATCCCGGAAGAGGAGATGGTGGTAACGGTCACCCGTGGCGGCTATATCAAGCGAACCCGCAGCGACAATTACCGCAGTCAGCATCGCGGCGGCAAGGGCGTCAAGGGCGCGCAGCTCCGAGCGGATGACGTCGTCAACCACTTCTTCGTTACGACCACCCACCACTGGTTGCTGTTCTTCACCAACAAGGGGCGCGTCTACCGGGCGAAGGCCTATGAGGTGCAGGAGGGAGGCCGTGACACGAAGGGCCAGCATGTCGCCAACCTGCTCGCCCTGCAGCCGGACGAAGAGATCGCCCAGATACTCGACATCCGTGACTACGCGACGGCGCGCTATCTGGTGCTGGCGACCCGTGGCGGCCTCGTGAAGAAGACGGCGTTGACCGAATACGACACCAATCGCACCGGCGGAATCATCGCGATCAACCTGCGCGACGATGACGAACTCACCTCCGCGATGCTCGTTGAAGAGGATTCGGACCTGCTGCTCGTCTCCCGCAAGGGAATGTCGATTCGGTTCACGGCATCCGATGAAGCACTGCGCCCGATGGGCCGTGCGACCTCCGGTGTGATCGGAATGCACTTCCGCGACGACGACACCCTGCTGGATGCTTCGGTCGTCAGCGACGCCGGTTACGTCTTCGTCGTGACCGAGGGCGGCTACGCGAAGCGCACCTCGGTCGATCAGTATCGACTGCAGAACCGAGGCGGCCTGGGCATCAAAGTTGCCAAGCTCGCCGAGGCGCGCGGCGATCTCGCCGGGGCGCTGATAGTGGAAGACGAAGATGAGGTCCTTGTGGTTCTTGCCAGCGGCAAGGTGGTACGCTCGTCTGTCGCCGAGGTTCCGGCCAAGGGCCGTGACACCATGGGAGTTGTGTTCGCACGTTTCGCGGACGACGACAGGATCATCGCAGTCGCGAAGAACAGTGAACGTAATCTGGACTCCGACGGCCAGGAATCTCCGGACGAGGAGTCACCTGCGGCCGAAGAACAGACCGGGAAGGACGAAACAGTAGATGAGTAGCCTCGCGGAGAGACTCCAGCGCAAGTCGCAGAAAGCATCTGCCACCAAACAGGTCCGTCTCAAGCTCGTGTACGTCGACTTCTGGTCGGCGGTGAAGCTCTCCTTCCTGATCGCACTGACGCTCGGAATCATCCTCGTCGTGGCCACCGTGCTGATCTGGGTGCTCTTGAGCGTGCTCGGAGTCTTTGGTGCCATCAACAGCCTGATGGGCGACATCCTGAACGACAAGAGCTTCAGTGTGACGGCGAGTTTCTCGCTCGCGCAGGTCGGGCTGTTCGCGGTCGTTGTGGCCCTTCTGAACACTGTGGTCGGCACGGTTCTCGGCGCGATCGCGGCGATGCTCTACAACTTCAGCGTTCGTATCACGGGGGGGCTGCTGGTCGGGTTCACGAACAACTAGTCCGATTGGGCAACGAGACGCAGGTGCGATACTCTCGTATCTGCCCTGAGCTGATCAGGGTCATGGGGATATAGCTCAGGCGGTTAGAGCGCTTCGCTGATAACGAAGAGGTCCCAGGTTCAAGTCCTGGTATCCCCACTCGGAATTCACCACCGGATTCTGTGGTCCGGGGACGTAGCTCAATTGGCAGAGCACCGCCTTTGCAAGGCGGGGGTTAGGGGTTCGATTCCCCTCGTCTCCACACTAGTTGCCAGCTCTGTGAGCTGTGGCCGTCGGATGCCGGCGTTTGTCGATACGGTGAGGCAATGGATCTTCGTATCGCCGCCTATGGCGTCATCATCGATGATGGCCGCATTCTGCTTGCGCACTGGTCGGAGAGCGGGCGCTCTGGATGGACGCTGCCCGGCGGTGGAATCGACGACGGCGAAGATCCGGCCGATGCAGCGCGCCGCGAAATTCTCGAGGAGACGGGCTATACGGCGCGACTCGACGGCCTCATCGGAGTGAATTCGCGAGTGATCCCGGCAGCCAGCCGATTCGTCATGGACAGGGGGCCACTGCACGCGCTGCGCATCATCTATGCCGCGAGCGTCATCTCGGGAGAGTTGCAGAATGAAGCGAACGGCAGCACAGACGAGGCGCAATGGTTCGACCTCTCCCGCATCGGCTCTCTCAAGCGGGTAGGCCTGGTGGAAGTCGGTCTTCGCCTCTATCGGGAGAGCGGCCGCCAGCCCGCTACGGGGTAGCTGGTTCCTCGACCTCGTCGGGCTCGTCGCTGACCCACAGCTCGTCGTCGGCCCGAAGCGTCTGCCAGGCGGCGAAAGCGATGCCCGCCGCGGCCACCAGACCGAGCCCGAGAAGGATGTACCGACCGGGGCCGGACGATTTTCTGGCCGGCACGGCCCGGGAGGCCAACTGGGAGCCGGCCCTCGATGCCTTCCCCAGCGCCTCACGCACCCGGGGGTCCTTTGCAACCTCAAGCACCGCCAGCGCGGAAGAGAGCGCCGAAGCGACGCCAGGGAGCAGGTCGTGTGCCAGCCTCTCGCGAGCGCTGTCCGCGACGGTTCGCGTGGCTGCGAGCCCGGAGGCGATGCCGGGGCGCACGTGGTTGTCGATGGCGTCCTTCACCCGCGGGGCTACTTCTTCACGCCCGACGTGACCGGCCTGGCGGCTGGCCTCGCGAACGACCTTCGTCGCATGCTCCAGGACTTCCTTCTGGTCGTCCCACAGGTCGTATGCGGCTTCGCGAAGGCGCTTGAGCTCCTTCTCGCGTTTACGTGACAGTGCCATGAGAAACCTCCAGTTGTAGTACGGAGAATGTGTCCATCTTTGCACGCACCTCTCCGAGCACAAACCCGGTTGACTGAACGTTGCCTGAGCGCTACGAAATGCTGTGAAAGAATATCCGTATGTCATTGCACACCCAAGTAGCTACCTTCCACACCTCCCTCGGCGACATCAAAGTAAACCTCTTCGGCAACCATGCGCCCAAGACGGTCGCCAACTTCGTCGGACTCGCAACGGGCGAGATCGAGTGGACTCATCCCGCCACCGGCACGGTGTCGAAGGACAGGCTGTACGACGGAGTTATTTTCCACCGCATCATCGATGACTTCATGATCCAGGGCGGCGACCCTCTCGGCCAGGGCACCGGCGGCCCCGGTTATGCCTTCGACGACGAGATCAACCCCGAACTCACGTTCACCAAGCCATACCTGCTCGCGATGGCCAATGCCGGCACCCAGTTCGGCAAGGGAACGAACGGATCGCAGTTCTTCATCACGACCGTGCCGACCACCTGGTTGCAGGGCAAGCACACCATCTTCGGCGAGGTGGCCGACGAAGAGTCGCGCGACGTCGTCAAGAAGATCGAGGCCGTCGAGAAGGATTCCCGCGATAAGCCAAAAGAAGACGTCGTCATCAACTCCGTGACCGTCGAAGAGGCATAGTCGTCATGGTCGGAAAGTGACACAGGCGCGAAGCGATTCGGACAACTACTGTTACCGGCATCCGGACCGTCAGAGCTTCGTGCTCTGCCAGCGCTGCGGGCGCACCATCTGTCCCGCGTGCCAGACGCCCGCGGCCGTGGGTGTGCACTGCCCTGAGTGTGTGAAAGAGGCCCGCCAGACGATGCCGAGAACGCGCCCGGCGGTGGTGACCTCCATGCGTCGACTCGGCCGCTCCGACTCACCGGTGGTGACGTACTCGATCATCGCGCTCTGCGTGGTCATATTCATTGCTGAGCTGGTCACGGGTTCGACCGGAGGCGTGGTCTTCCAGGACCTCGTCTACTACGGCCCCCTCACGGCGACCGAGCCGTGGCGCATCGTCACCTCGCTCTTCCTGCATCTCTCCGTCCTGCACATCCTGTTCAACATGTACTCGGTGTTCGTGTTCGGGCCGATGCTGGAGAGGATGCTCGGGCGGGCCAGGTTCGCGGCGCTCTTCCTGCTGAGCGGCATCGGGGGCTCGGTCGCCGTGCTCCTGATCGCGCCGGCGACACCCGTCGCGGGTGCATCCGGGGCCATCTTCGGATTGCTCGGAGCGTATTTCGTGATCCAGCGTCATCTGGGCGGAAACAACGTGCAGTTGCTGATCGTGATCGGACTCAACCTCGTCATCAGCTTCATCATCCCTAACATCGCCTGGCAGGCGCACATCGGCGGGTTGATCGTGGGTGCCCTGATCGGGCTTATCTTCGTGCGCACCCGCAATAGAAGTCGGCGAGGAATCCAGCTGGCATCCCTCGGCGGAACCCTGGCCGGCCTCATTGTGCTCACCGTCGTTGGGGCGTCGTTGGTGATGTCGCGGGTCTAGTCCGAAAGTTATCCACAGGCAATTCCACAGTGGGGATAATTACAGCCGTGTAATGTGTCCGCCCTTCGGGGGACTGACTATTCGGCCTCAGCGCCAGCGCGTCGTCATGAGAAAACCGACGAAAAGGATCCCGAAACCGATGAGGATGTTCCAGTCGCCGAGCTGTGGAACGGGCAGGGTGCTCTGGCTGACGTAGAACACGATGATCCACGCAAGGCCGATGAGCATCAGGCCGAACATGATCGGCTTGAACCAAATCGGATTGGGGACGTCGTCTCCCGCCCGGGTCTCCTCTGAGGCAGCGGGCTTCGTACGGGCGTTCGTTCTGGCCATTCCGGAATTGTAGCGCGAAAGCCCGGATGTCTTCCGGGCGGACCCGTGGCCGACCCCCTCCCCGGGCCTACCGTTTAGAATCGACAGCATGACCGACGAGCGGCGCGGCCGCGGGAAGCGGGTCGCACAGCGCCCGCGACATCGCATCGGCGTCATCAGCCTCCTCGGGGAATTGCTCATCACGGCGGGAGTGCTCGTCTTTCTCTTTCTCGGCTGGCAGCTCTGGTTCAACGATCTGGTTGTGGGAGCACAGCAGAACTCCGCGGGCATCGGGCTCGCCCAGGGTTGGGACAGGGCGACCTCGACGCCCTCGCCGGTCGCCACCGCTTCTGCCCCGGCTGCCCCTGACTTCGGGGCTCCGAGGGTCGCAACCGCACCGGCGAACGCCGTGCAGTTCGCTGTGATGTACGTTCCACGCTTCGGTGCGGACTACGTGCGCTCGATTTCTGAGGGAGTCGGCACCGCCGCGGTGCTCGACAAGAACGGAATCGGCCACTACCCCGGCACCCAGATGCCGGGGCAGGTCGGCAACTTCGCGATCGCGGCGCACCGCACGACCCACGGAGCGCCGTTCAATAAGCTCGCCACGCTGCAGGTCGGCGACAAGATCTACGTGCAGACCACGGACGGTTTCTACACCTACGCGTTTCGCGGGCTCGAGTACGTACGACCCACCGGGGTCGGGGTGCTCGATCCCGTTCCGCAGTCCCCGGGGGCGGCGCCGACCGATCGAGTGCTGACGATGACGAGTTGCAATCCGATGTTCTCGGCGGCCGAGAGGATCATCGCCTATGCATCGCTCGAGTCCTGGCAGCCGAGCTCCGCCGGGGCACCGGGTCCCATCCGATCGAGAATCACGGCGAAGGGTTAGGTCATCTCATGTACGGAGCACTGTGGCGCCTGATGCCCGGTCCGATCTGGCTGCGCGTCATCCTCATGGTGCTGGTGTTCGCAGCTCTCCTTGTGGTGCTTATACTCTTCGTGTTCCCGTGGCTCAATACCTTCGTGAACGTCAACAACAATACGGTGGGGCAATGACTCGAATACTCGTGATCGACAACTACGACAGCTTCGTCTACACCCTCAACGGGTATCTGCTGCAGTTGGGTGCAGAGACCGAGGTCATGCGCAATGACGCCTTTCCAGAGGTGGAGGCAGCCTCGCGTATCGCCGATTATGACGGGGTGCTCCTGTCTCCGGGGCCAGGAACACCCGCCGGGGCCGGCCTCTCGATCCCACTCGTCACCGCGGCGCTCGAATCAGGATTGCCGCTGCTCGGCGTGTGCCTCGGCCACCAGGCGATAGCGGAGGCACTCGGCGCGACCGTCACCCACGCGGACGAACTGATGCACGGCAAGACGTCTCTCGTTACGCATGACGGGAGCCTGATCTACGAGGGCGTGCCGCAGCCCTTCATCGCCACCCGATATCACTCGCTCGCCGTCGTCGACTCGACGGTTCCCTCAGAGCTCGTCGTCACATCCCGTACCGCCGGCGGGGTGATCATGGGCCTCAGTCACGTCTCTGCGCCGATCTTCGGGGTGCAGTTCCACCCGGAGTCTGTGCTGACGGAGGGCGGCTACAGCATGCTCGCGAACTGGCTTTCGGTCGCGGGGCTGCCGGGGGCACGAGAGGCCGCGAAAGGGCTAACCCCCCTCGTCAACCTCGGTCGCTGAGCCTTAGCCGCTGCAGTAGGCGAGAGAGACGGTCGAGTGCTGCGGCTGGTTGTCGCCGCTGACCGACTGCCCCGTGACCTTGCCGCCGGTACACCCGGAGTTCGGTTGCGTGGTGATGTTCACCTGAAGCGGTACCAGTTGGGCGGTGGCCGCCGCTACGTCCTGGCCGACGACCGACGGGATGTTGATGAGCCCGTCGGAGACGATGAGGTTCACGACGTCCCCTTCACGAGCTGCGGCATTCGCCGCGGGCTCACTGCGGATGACCGTGCCAGCCGGGATCGTCGCGGAGTGCTCTGGCGATGTCTTGCCATAGGTGAGCTTTCGGGCGGTGATCGCGTCTTTGGCTGCGGCCTCGGCAAGGTTGCCGAGGCTCGGGACCGTGGTCGGGTTCTTTCCCGCCGAGACGTAGACCTTCACCTGCTGACCCTTGCTCACCCTGGTGCCCGCCACCGGATCGGTGGAGATGACCTGCCCCTGCGGTACGCTGTTGCTCGCCTCGGTGAGCAGATTCGGCACCAGCTTCATGCCGGTGAGCTTCGGGGCGGCGGTGTTGGTGTAGTCCTCGCCTACGACGTAGGGCACCTGCACCGAGAGGCCCGCGCTGATGCTCGCCGGGGGAAGGTTCACCACCCAGAACACGACGCCGATCAGGATGACGGCGACAGCGGTGATGCCGACCCAGATCCAGGCCACCGGTGGTCGGGTCTGGGTGCGTGCGGGTCGGTCATCCCCTGAGGAGAGCTGGCGGAGTGCGGCCTCGGATGCCGCGGTCGCGTTCGGGTTGGCGCCGAATAGCGTCGCGTTGAAGTCATTGGCTGCCGCGGCCTTGCGGATCGGGACTTCGCCAGCCCCGGCCGTTTCGAGATCCTGCCGGAACTCCGCGGCCGTCTGGAAGCGCTCGAACTTGTCCTTCGCGAGGGCGTGCAGCACGACGGCGTCAAGCGCGGGAGAGACCTTCGGGTTCAGCGTGCTCGGAGCGACCGCAGGCTCGCTGATGTGCTGGTAGGCGACGGCGGCCGCGCGGTCGCCACGGAACGGCGGCCGTCCGGTGAGGAGTTCGAAGAGTACGACACCGGTGGAATACAGGTCGGTGCGGGCGTCCACGGTTTCGCCCCGAGCCTGTTCCGGGGAGAAGTACTGGGCTGTGCCGAGCACGGCGCTGGTGTCGGCGACGGTCGCTGAGTTGTCGGACACGGCTCGGGCGATGCCGAAGTCCATGACCTTGACCTGGCCGTTCTGCGTGACCATGACGTTGCCCGGCTTGATGTCACGGTGCACGAGAAGAGCGCGGTGGCTGTACTCGAGTGCCGTGAGAACGCCCGCGATGATGCGGACGGCCTCTTTCGGCTCGAGCGGGCCGTCGGCGATGATGTCCTTGAGCAGGCGTCCGTCGACGAATTCCATGATGATGAACGGCACCTGGGTCTCGAGCCCGTTGGGCTCGGTGACGGTCTCCTCGCCGGCGTCGAAGACGCGCACGATCGTGGGGTGCGCCATGCGGGCGGCCTTCTGGGCCTCTTCACGGAACAGAACGCGGAACTTGGGATCCGTGGCCAGCGCGGGTTTGAGCAGCTTGACGGCCACCCGACGACCGAGCCTGGTGTCGGTGCCGACGTGCACGTCCGACATGCCACCTCTGCCGATGAGCGCGCCCACCTGGTATCTGCCGGCGAGCAGGCGGGTACCTTCAGTCACGAATCATCTCCTGGGTGGTGCGAGCCAAGTCCTTGCCAGTGTAATGCGTCGCAAAATGTGCAAGCTGTCTACGGCGCAGGGGTCCCCTTGATCGTGAGTGGGGTAGCGGCGGGTGAGTCGCCGGTGGAGCAGTTGGCGACGTACGTGATCGTGTTGTCTCCCGGTGTGACCGGGAGGGTCCAGTTGATGGTCCCGGCTGAAGTGGGGTTGGGTTTGTCGACCGTTCCTCCGCTCGGCGTGACGGTGAATCCGGAGAGGGTCGATCCGGCGGGGCATCCGGCGTAGCTCGGAATCGTCACCGGAACGGCGGTGCCGACCGTCGCATTCTTGACGGTACTGGTCATCGGGCCGGGCTGACTCGGGGTGGCCGGGATCGGCTGGTAGAGGTGCAGGGTGATCAGCTGCCCGCGGGGAACGTTGCCGGTCGGGTCCGCGGACGCCACGGTGCCGACCTGGGCCGGCGTCGGCGCGACGGGGCCGCCCGAAGCGACGGTCGCCGCGAGCCCGAGACTGTCGAGGAACGAGCGCGCCTGGTTTTCGGTCTTCCCCGTGAGATCGGACAGCTTGAGGTTGACCAGGTTGCTCGTAGGTGACGCGGACTGTGTCGGGGTCTGAGAGATCGTGGCGGACGGGGACGGCGGACTCGAGGTCCTGACCGGGGTGGGCGAGGGGCTGGCGAGCAGGTTGATCAGGAGGATCACCAGGATGATGACGATCAACGCGATGAGCGCGATGAGCGGCCAGGTCCAGGGATTGCGGCGCCTGGGCTCGATGGGCCCGGTCGGCGTCGCCGCCAGCGCAGGACCCGCGGTCGTGAGAAGTCGAGTCGCCTGTGTCGCCGGGTTCTCGCGCAGCAGCGCGGGGAGGGTGCCGGCGGCGATGATCCCGGGAACAGCAGCCGCCGCTCCGACCACGTCGCCGCGTCGAAGCGCCTGTGCGGCGCGAGCGAGATGAGCGGCGGAGGCCGGTCGGTCCGCGGGGTTCTTGGCGATGGACGCATAGACGAGGTTGCGCACGGGTTCGGAGACGGTGACCGGCAGGTCCGGTGGCTGCTCGTTGATCTGCGCCATGGCGATCGCGACCTGCGACTCGCCCGTGAAGGGCCGGCGCCCGGCAAGCGACTCGTACGCGACGATCCCGAGAGAGTAGATGTCCGTCGTCGGTGAGGCCGGATGCCCGCTCGCCTGCTCAGGAGAGAGGTACTGCACGGTGCCCATCACCTGGCCGGTGGCGGTGAGTGGAACCTGGTCCGCAATCCTGGCGATGCCGAAGTCGGTGATCTTGACCCGGCCATCCGGGGTGATCAGGAGATTGCCCGGCTTGATGTCGCGGTGCACGAGCCCGGCGGAGTGGGCCGCGTGAAGAGCGGATGCCGTCTGGGCGACGATGTCGAGAACTCTGTCGGTCGACAGCACTCTCTCTCGCTCGAGAATGGTGGAGAGCGCCTCGCCGGGGACGAGTTCCATGACGAGGTAGGCGCTGCCCTCCTCCTCGCCGTAGTCGAAGACGTTGGCGATGCCCTCATGGTTGACGAGTGCCGCGTGGCGGGCCTCCGCGCGGAAGCGCTCGAGGAATCCGGGATCCCCCAGGTACTCGTCCTTCAAGATCTTGATGGCGACGGTGCGCCCGATGACGAGATCGGTCGCCTGCCAGACCTCGCCCATGCCGCCGATGGCGACGCGGCTGGACAGTTGGTAGCGTCCCCCGAAAGTGAGGCCACTTGTGGGTCTCATTTGCTAAGCACCGCCTCTATGACTTTCTTCGCGATTGGGGCCGCAACCACGTTACCGAAGCTCGTGCCGTTCTCCACGACCACGGCGACTGCTACCTGTGGGTTGTTTGCAGGGGCAAACCCGGTGAACCAGAGGGTGTTTTGCCTACCCCCACCGTTCTGTGCTGTTCCGGTTTTGCCAGCGACATCGATTCCTGCAATTCTTGCATTACTCGCTGCACCGTTGCTGACGTTGCTGACCATGAGCTGGGTCAGGGTTGCGCTGGTCTGCGCGGTGATCGGTTGGCCGTAGGCCTTTTCCTGGAACGGCTGGATCACTGTGAGGTCCGGCGCCGCGATCTGCTGGATCAGTGTCGGCTGCATCAGCGTTCCGCCGTTGGCGATAGCCGCCGTGGTCATCGCGATCTGCAGCGGCGTGACCCGGTCCTCATCCTGACCGAATGAGGAGAGCATGAGTCTGGCGACATCCGTGTTGATGGGATAGCTGCTCGGGCTGACTGACATCGGGATGGAGAAGTTGGCACCATAGCCGTAGGCCTTGGCGTACTTGGAGATCAGGTCAGCGCCGAGCGCGGCGCCGAGCTGGGCGAACGGGATGTTGCAGCTGAGCCGGAGAGCGGTGGCGATGGTCACGGTCGGCGTGCCGCCGCATGTTCCGCCCTCGGCGTTCGTGATGACGGTGTTGCTGAGCGGCAGCTTGTAGGTGGACGGGTTCGGGAAGACGCTGTCGGGCGTGTACCGGCCGCTGTCGAGTGCGGCTGATGCGACGACGAGCTTGAAGACGGAACCAGGGTGATAGAGATCGCCCCGGATGGCGCGGTTGATCAGCGGTCGCGTCGGGTCGGCGAGCAGCTGCTTGTAGGCGGCGATCACGTTCGTGCTGTTGTGGGAGGCGAGAGCGTTGGGGTCGTAGGCAGGCTTGGACACCATCGCAAGGATGGCGCCGGTCTTCGGGTCGATTGCGACGACAGCCCCGCTGTTGCTTCCGAGCGCGTCGAAGGCAGCCTGCTGGGCCTTCGGGTTGATCGTCAGCGACACCGAGGCGCCTTTGGGGCTCTGCCCGGTGAGCAGGGAGTTGATCTGGGTGAGGAACTGGTCGTTCGCCGTGCCGCTGAGGTAGCTGTTGAGCGAGCCCTCGACACCGGTCATTCCCTGGTTGAGGGTGAAGTAGCCCGTGACGCCCGAATAGAGCTGTGGACTGCTGTAGACGCGTTGGAATTTGTAGGGGTCGCTAACCGGTTTCGATTCGGCGACAGCCTGCCCGTTGACGAGGATCGGCCCACGCTGGGCGGAGTAGCTGTCATAGAGGGTGCGCACGTTGCGCCCATCGGCGTTCAGGTTGTCGACCTGGAATACCGTGATGATCGTGCTCGAGGTGAAGAGCGCGACGAACATGAGGAGCACGGCGATGCTCACGCGTTTGAGTTCCTTATTCATCACTCCACCACCAGTCGAGGCTGGTTGCGCACGGAGTCGGAGAGGCGCAGCAGCAGCGCGGAGATGATCCAGTTGGCCACGAGGGACGAGCCGCCCGCCGCCAGGAATGGGGTCGTGAGGCCCGTGAGCGGGATGACACGGGTCACTCCGCCGAGCACGATGAAGACCTGTAGCGCGATGACGAATGAGAGTCCAACACCGAGAAGGCGACCGAAGTCATCCTGGCCGGCGAAGGCGATCCGGAATCCGCGGGATACGAAGAGCAGGTAGAGCGCGAGAATCGCGAACAGCCCCGCGAGACCGAGTTCTTCACCGAGGCTCGAGATGATGAAGTCGCTCTCGGCGAGCGGCGTTATGCCGGGCCGACCCTGGCCTAGGCCGGTACCGATGAGTCCGCCGTGCGCCATGCCGAAGATCCCCTGCACGAGCTGATAGCTGCCGCCCGGCTTGTCATAGATCGCGGGGTTGAAGGCATCGAGCCAGGCGTTGAAGCGGCCCGCGACGTAGCCAAGCAGCTGGCTCGCGATGAGCGCGCCGCCGACGAAGAGCGTGAGCCCGAGGATGACCCAGCTCAGCTTGCCGGTGGAGACGTAGATCATCACGAGGAAGAGGCCGAAATAGAGGAGAGCGGTTCCCAGGTCGCGTTGGAAGATGAGCACCACCATCGCGGCAAGCCAGATGATCAGGATGGGCCCGAGGTCCCTGGCTCGCGGGAATCGCATCCCGAGAAACTTCTTGCCCATGAGCGAGAGGCTGTCGCGTGCGGTGACCAGGTAGCCGGCGAAAAAGATCGCCAGTGCGATCTTGGCGAGTTCTCCCGGCTGAAAATTGAAGCTGCCGATATGGATCCACAGCCGTGCGCCGTTCACCGTCTGCCCGATAACCGGAAGCATCGGCAGCAGCAGGAGCGCAATCCCGGTGAACATCGCCACGTATCGATAGCGCTGCAAAACACGGTGGTTTCGGATGATCAGAATGACGGCCAGAGCCATGAGCATCGCCATGGCCGTCCAGGCGATCTGCCGTATGCCGGCGGATGACCAGCCGCTGAGGTGCCTCGAAATGTCGAGGCGGTAGATCTCGGCAATGCCGAGCCCGTTGAGCACCGTGATGACCGGCAGGATGAACGGGTCGGCCTCGGCGGCAACGAACCGCATGGCGACGTGCATCACCAGCGCGAGCACGCCGAGCATCGCGCCGAGGACCAGAACGCTGCCGTCGAGCTTGCCAAGCGCCCCCAACTGCACCAGCGCGATCGCGCCGCCGACGATCGCACACGCGAAAAGGAGCAGCACGAGTTCGAGGTTGCGTAGCCTCGCGGGGGCGCGCAGCCTCAGCCGGATGGTGTCCGTGAACGTGCTTCTGGAGCCCGCGTCGATGGGCGGTCCCGCGGGGGGACGCCTGATCATTTCGGTGGGATCGCTGTTACTTGCTGGCATCTGACAATCGTCCGACGATGCGTTCTGCGTCTTTGAGGTCGCGCGCACTGATCGTGTCCAGGACCGTCTTGCGCGTGTAGCTCGGCAGATCCGAAAGCTTGACGTTCTTGTTCTCGTAGACGCTGTGGAGCGAGAAGGGGCCGATGTTCTGTTGCACGCCGCGATAGATGGCCACGGTCTGGCCGTTCGCACCGACGTAAAAGAGGGTCTGGGTCCAGCGGTAGCCGAGGACGAGAGCGAGGACGATGGCGAGGACGATGAGTGCGACGCCGACCAGCCAGCCGATTCGGCGGTTTCGAGCCCTGCGCCGATCCTCGAGGATGAGCTCATCGAGGTACTCGTCCGATTCCGGCTCGAAGTGGCTATCCTCCTGCTGTGTCGATTTGAGCGGATGCAGCAGCAAGGCGGGCAGTCGAAGGGGGCGGCGTCCCGACTCTCCCTCGAAGGTGAGCGGAAGCGCCGCTGAACCCACGATGACCGGCGGAACGGACGAAGAGTCCCCGGTTTCGTCGACGTCGACGATGACGATGGTGACGTTGTCGGGCGCACCCTGGTCGAGGCTCTCCTTGACGAGACGGTCGGCGGCATCCTTCGGATCTGGATTGCCCTTGAGTGCGGCATCGATCTTGTCGTCGGAGACGTAGCTCGACAGGCCGTCGGAGCAGAGCAGCCATCGATCGCCAGGCTTGAGATCGTGGATGGTCGTATCGATTTCGGGTGCCGCATCGACGTCGCCGAGCACGCGCATGAGCACCGAGCGGCGCGGATGCACGGCCGCCTCCTCTGGCGTGATGCGCCCGCTGTCGACCAGCCGCTGCACGAAGGTGTGGTCGGCGGTGATCTGTTTGAGCTCGCCATCCCGCAGCAGATAGATGCGAGAGTCGCCGATGTGCGCGATCGCGATCTGGTCGCCGGAGCGGAGGATGGCGCTGACCGTCGTGCCCATGCCGGTCAGTTCCGGATGCTCGAACACCGTCTCTGCGAGCATCGTGTTGGCCGCGGTCAGCGACGATTGCAGGGCGAACTCCGCGTCGTTCGCCGAGGCGAAGACGCGGTCGGCCTCGATGATGCGTTTGAGGGCGATCGCCGAGGCGACGTCACCGCCCGCGTGACCGCCCATCCCGTCGGCGACGACGAAGAGCTGGGTCCCCGCGTAACCGGAGTCCTGGTTGTTGGCGCGGATCTTCCCGACGTGTGAAACGGCCGCGCTCTTGCCCGATGTGGCCATTCACCTACCGCCGAAGTTCGAAGCTCGTCGTGCCGATCCTCACCGGCGTGTTGAGCGGAACAGGGGTGGGAAGGGTCACTCGCGCGCCGTCCAAAAACGTACCGTTCGTCGAGTCTAGGTCCTGGATCACCCAGTCATCGCTCCACAGCATGAGCCGCGCGTGGTGAGTGGATGTGTAGTCGTCACGGATGACGAGTCCGCTTTCGCCCGATCGCCCGATCGTCAGCGGCTCCTTCGGCAACTGCAGCTCGAGGCCCGACTTCGGCCCGGAGGTGATGACGAGCCTGGTCGCGCTCGCCGAGTTCGCGGCGGGCGAGACCAGTTGGGTGAACGACGGGGATGCTGGAGCGGGCGACGACGCGAAGGAGGGCGCGAGCGACGGCGCGACGGTCGGCACCACGGGTGGCGCGACCGTTGGCGCGGCGATCGGCGGGATGAATGGCTGGGCGTTGCCGGCATCCGCTGGCATCCGTCTTGTGCGCTGGCCGAAGAGGTCGGTGCGGAGTGCATACACGATCGCGAACACGAAAGCCCAGAGCACGATCAGGAAGCCGAAACGCAGAAGCAGGAGTGTGAGTGCGCTCATTGGCGGCCACCGAGGCCGTCATCGGCACGGGGGTCAGAGAAATGGTCGGCCGAAGCCGATTGGGCAAGCACCCGGAAAACAATACGGGTTCTTCCGATGGTGATGACGGATTCCGGCGGCAGAGGCGCCTTGCTTACGGGGGCTCCGTCGAGTTGCGAGCCGTTCGTCGACCCGAGGTCGTTGACCTGCGCGCGCGTTCCGTCCCAGAGGATCTCGACGTGCTTGCGCGAAATGCCGGTGTCGTCCACGGTGATGTCGGCGTCGCTACCCCGCCCGATGATCGTGCGGGATTTGACGATGGCGTAACGTTTGCCCGCGACATCCAGCACCGGCGTCCAGGCGACCGTTCCCTTGACGCTCACCGAATCGATCTGCACGATCCCCTGGGTGAGGGCGGCGTCCTCGGCGAACGTGATGCTGATTCCCCCGGAGAATTGGTAATGCTGTGCCGCGGCGTGCTGCTGCACGAGTTGCGTCAGTTCGTCGATAAGGGTGGGCCCGAGGCCGGTCATGCGCTCGTAGTCTCCGCGCGCGAGACGCACGGTGAATTTGTTCGGCACGAGGATGCGGTCGCGGGCCACGACCGCTGCCTGGGTATCGAGTTCCCGCCGAAGGGCCGCGGTGATCTCGATTGGTTGCAGCCCCGACTTGAAGGTCTTGGCGAACGCACCGTTGACGGCGCGCTCAAGACCTTTCTCAAAGCTGTCCAGTAGGCCCAATGGTCTCCCTTGTCACCGTGCGTGCAACTACGTAGATGTTAGCCGCTGGCCCTGCAAGGACGGCCCATCGACGGATCCGGGGCCCTGAGATCTGGCGCTGGGATGGCGGCGGGCGATCCTCGCGAGGGCAATGGTCGCGGCGAGCGATATCACGGCGACTCCGGCGAGGATGAGGAAGCCGAGCGCAAAGGAGCCCGTCGCATCCTTCAGGATGCCGAGCGCGAGCGCGGAAGCGAATCCACCAAGGTTGGCGCAAAAGTTGCCGAATCCGGAGCTGAGCCCCGCCACCCGCGCTCCGAACAGCTGGCGCGGTACCGCGAAGATCGGCCCGAAATAGAGCTGGATGAATAGGGCTATGGCCGCGACCACGATGATGAGCCACACCACGTTACTGAGGTGCCCGACGAAGCCGAGCAGCACGGCCAATGCGCCGAGCGAAACGCCGATCACGGCGATCGGGCGGCCGAGTCGATCGGAAATTATCCCGCCGCCGATGTTCGCGGGTGCCGTTATCGCGGATGACAGCGCGACGAGCAGCCCGGCCTGCGTGAGCGAGAAGCCGCGTTCGATAACGAGGTAGGCGGGCAGCCAGAAAGTGAACCCTGAGACGATCGCGAGACGCGCGAACTGGATGACCCCGAGTAGCCACCAGGCCGGATCGCGCCAGACCGATGCCCCGACATTCAGCGTCTCATGCGGAGCAGGCGCCGGCGCATTGTCGCCGAGCAGCCAGAACAGCGCCAGCACGACGAGTCCGAGCGAAGACGAGAGAATGATGAGGCCCCGCCAGCCCAGGGGCTCGACGAGAAACGGCCCGACCAGGTTGAGCAGGATGTTCGACGAGAACCCTCCCGCCACGAACAGGCCCATCGCGGTTGCACGCCTCTTTTCGGAGAAGTGCCGAGTAATGAGGAGCATGCCCGGGACGAACGTGAGTGCCCGGAATACGCCGGCCACCGCCTGGATGGCGAGCAGCCATCCGAAGGACTGCGTCACGGCGAACAGGATCGCGAGGGTGTTTGTGCCGAGGATTCCGATCGCGAACAACAGCTTCGGGTTGAAGCGGTCGGCGAGCACGCCGGAAGGAATCTGCATGAGCGCGTAGGTGAGGGTCGTCACCGCAGACAGGAGGCCGGCCTGGCCGAAGCTGATGTGGAGATCCGACCGGATGAGGGGAAGAAACAGTGCGATCGCCCCGACCGCGATCGCCTGGGTGCTCTGCGCCGTGACGATGAGTGCGCTGTTGACGACGACCCCGCGCTGCGTCATCCGACATGCCTTTCTTTCGCGGGTGCGTGCACCCGCACAGCCCTCCGATGCTATCGCCAGGCTCAGCCCGATCGAGCACCGTGCGCTATGGTAATCTCGCTAAGTCTGCGCGAGTGGCGAAATTGGCAGACGCGCACGGTTCAGGTCCGTGTGCCTTTACGGGCATGGGGGTTCAAGTCCCCCCTCGCGCACCATGGTCCTGTGTCAGGACCAGGAAAGTCCCGGACCCCTAGGGTTCGGGACTTTCCTGGTTTTTGGGGTTGGTAGTCCCTGGTGGGTCGAAGGTGAGGTGGCGGAATAGTTCGAGCATCAGGCACCGGGTGCTCAGCGGGGTTCTTCGTTCTAGGCGACGACCTTGGCCCCGACAGCGTCTGCGTCATCCGCCCCATCAAGGTCGAGCAGCGCTGTTTCACCGCGAACGCCCTTGGCGGCGAGGAGCCAGTAGACGGCGCCCCCTACGACAAGGCCCATGAACACGCTGAAGTCCGAACCTCCGGTAAGCGTAGAGAGCGGGCCGACGAACGCCGCGGAATTGATCCACAGCGCGGAGGCGATCATGCCGGCGAGCTGTGCCACGACACCGGGGATGTGGAATCCGCCGGCACGCCAGTAGCGTCCTCCACGGGATTCGTTGACGAGGGCGGATGCGTTGTACCGCCCCTTTCTCAGAATCGCATCGATCGCGTAGATCGCAAACCAGGGGGCGAGCCAGATTACGAGAAGGCCGAGGAACTCCGAGTAGTACTTGTTGAACGAGTCGGAGAAGATGACGAGGAAGCACAGCGCCGTGCAGATGAGGCTGTCGATGACCACGCATTTCCATCGCGCGAGGTGCAACCCGAACGCCTGCAAGGTGAGCCCCGACGAATAGAGGTTGATGGTGTTGACCGCGAGCAGCGTGACGATCGCGAAAACCAGGTACGGCAGGGCGACCCAGCCCGGCAGCGCCGAGGGGATTCCGGCGATAGGGTCGCTCGCCGTCTTGACGACCGATGCGATGGCGGCGCCGAGCAGCTCAAGCAGCACAGCAGGGATCATTCCTCCCAGCGTGCTCATCCAGAAGACGCTCTTCGGTGAGGCTGCGCGGGGAAGGTAGCGCGAGTAGTCGCTGCCGGTGTTAGCCCACGAGAGTCCGCCGCCCGAGACGATGAGCGCGATGGCGAGGGTGATGGGCTCCCAGCCGTGGCCTTGCGTGAGCGCTCCGAGGTTCAGGTTGGGTGCGACCATGACGGCCATCACAACGAACAGCACGGTCGAAATCCAGGCGAGGCGGCGCTGCACCTTGACGATGGCGGCATGTCCGATGAGCGGCAGCACGCCCTGAATCACTGCGGCGACCAGAATCACCGTGATTTTGAGCCCGGGCGTCGCGGCAATCCCCATCTTTTCGAATATTGCGAGGGCAGCCAGCACGACGAGCGCCAGACCGGATGCCTCGAAGCCGACACAGGTGATCCAGTTGAATAAGGCGAGCGCGCGGCCTCCGTTGGGTCCGAATGACGCGCGCGATACGGCGAAGGTCGACGTTCCGGTTTTCGGGCCCTGCAGGCTGGTCAGTCCGACGGCGAAGAACGCCAGGTTGCCGATGATGATGGCGACGGCGGACTGCCAGAGGGAGAGCCCGAGTGAGATGACGACGGCCCCGTTGACAACGTAGAACACGTTGAGATTGACCCCTGCCCACATGCCGAAGAGGTCGCGGGGCTTGCCGCGACGTTCGCCGTCTGGGATCAGGTCGATGCCGTGGGGCTCGATGCGCGCGGCGGCATCGGATGGTGCGGTGGTCAGTGACACGAGGTGCTCCTTCGATTAGGCGTGACTAAGGGGTTGGGGCGTTACCTGTGGTGCGTGTTTGCCGTCACGCGATGCTGCGTTCGGCGAACAACTCTTGGATGGGGGGTGTCGTCATGAGCGGACTACCATCGAGGAGGTCCCAGTGAATGCGGCCAGGGCGACGTCCGGGGTCGTCGACTTGAACGCTGGCAGTCGGCGTGATGATCCAGTCGACGGGCACGTCGTGATCGTCGCCAAGCAGGTCGTCGTCGACCACCTGGCACCCGTGTACGACATCGGCGATCTCGCTCGTGGAATCCGTAAGCCCCAATTCGCTGAGCATCGCCCATTCCAGGTCGAAGTAGCCGTGGCCTTTGCCGAAACGCACCCCGTTGCGGCTGACCGCGGAACCTCCGGTGACGAGCAGCCCGATATGGCCGCATTTTCGCAGTTCCCCGACGGAGAGCGGTGTCGCGTAGCGGTCCATCCCGTCGAGCGTTGCCGCATACCGGTGCTCGCCTGCTGGCACTTTGGCCGGGTCAAGCAGAAGAAAACCGCGCCCGATCCCATAGGTCGTCATGAGGAACGGCCGGCCGTCAGCCATCACCTGATGTCGGAGGGCCTCGGTGCTGTTATCGGGGGTGATGAACAGGAGGTCGCCGCCGACGTAGCTACGGAGATCCCGAACGCGCGAACCGCATTCTTCGCTGCCCTCGAAGTCAGCGATGAAGCTCGAGAAGTCCCAGTGGAAGCGCGAGTCGGGGCGGCCGACCGTCAGAAGTTCATGCCAGATGCGTTCGCGGTGGGCGACGGCATCTGCTCCGGAAAGGGGGGTGCGTGTGATGTGGGCGCTCATCGTGACGGCTCCCGCCAACGGCGCGGCAGGCTCGTCGACGCCGCGTCAGAGGGCGCGAGTTCGTCGCGGAGCTCCCTCACATAACTGATGTCGTCGTTCCACATGGTGCGGATTTCCTCCCAGATGATGCCCTCGGGCTTTGGTAATGACGGCGCGCAATGGAGCACAGTCGTCGGCGTGATTACGATGTCGGCGACGGCGTCGTGCCGACCGGGTCGGATGTCGGCATCCAGGACTTGGCAGTCGTGCGCGATGACGGCGACGAGCGTGCGCGAGGTGACCAACCCGCAGTGGCGCAGCAAGGCCCACTCGAGGTCGAAATATCCGTCGCCACCGCCAAAGTGCAGCCCGCGCCGGGTGACCGCGACAGCACCCGTGACGACAAGGTCGACGGAGCCGATCGCGCGGAGGGCGGCGAGGTCGAGTCGGAGACCTACCCTCTCCATGCCGTCAAGAGTTGCCGCGAAGGCGTGCTGGCCCTGCTCGATGGCGGACCCGTCGAGAAGCACGAAGCCGCGCCGCATCCCGAACGTGGGGACGATGATGCGCTTGCCTTCGGCGAGCGCCTGTCGGCGAGCGATTTCGAGCGAGTTATCCGGTGCGAAGAAGACGGTGGATGCCGCGGAGTAGGCGGACAACGCCCACAGTTCGCGGTCGCATTCCTCGCGCCCGTCGAAGTCAGGCACGAACCGGCTGAGGTCTCGGTCGAAGCGGGAGTCCGCCACCGCGACCTCGTGCAGGCGGTCCCACACAGTCCAGCGCACCTTCGTCGACTGCACGACGAACGTGCCCCTTCCCGGTTCGATCGCGAGCAGCCCCTCGCGCACAAGCTCTTCGACCGCGCGCCTGAGGGTGCCCCGGCTCACCCCGAAGCGAGTCATGAGCTGGGTCTCCGGCGGCAGCGGCGCGTCGTCTCCGAGCGGAATGTTCATGGCGAGCAGTTCCAGCTGGTCGCAGACCTGCCGGTACAACGGGGCGCTCGATGCATCACGCCGAGAGCGTGCGACGGCAGGGATTGCGGGGATCGGCGGCACGGCGCTGACGGGTGACATGCGCCTACGGTAGACCTCGACTGTTACGAGGTCTATACGTCTATATGTCGTTCATGTTTCGTCGTGTATCTTTCCGAGAATGCAATCGCTTCCCAAAGTCGAACTCCACATCCATCTCGAAGGCACGCTCGAGCCGGAGCTGATCTTCGACCTCGCTGCGCGAAACGGAGTCACGCTTCCCTACGATCTCGAGGGGTTGAAGGGTCGATACGAATTCACCGACCTTCAATCATTTCTCGACCTCTACTACGAGAACCTCGGGGTTGTGAGGACGCGCGAAGACTTTGCCGATCTCACGCGCGCGTACTTTCGGCGTGCGGCCGCGGGGGGTGTGCGGCACGTCGAGCTCTTCTTCGACCCGCAGGCGCACACGGCCCGCGGCATCCCCTTGGCGATCGTGACCGACGGAATCACCGAGGTGCTGCGCACGAGCGAATCCGAGTTCGGCGTGAGCTCTTCGTTGATCGCCTGCTTCCTGCGTGATCGGCCCGTCGACGAAGCGCTCGCGATCCTTGACGAGCTGATCGACCTCCGTGTGCCGCTGGTGGGCATCGGCCTGGACTCAGCGGAAGTCGGACACCCGCCGAGCGATTTTGTCGCTGTCTTCGCCCGGGCCTCGGCGGTCGGGCTGCGGCTCGTCGCCCACGCTGGCGAAGAAGGGCCATCCGACTACGTGTGGGAGGCCCTCGCCCTTCTCAACGTCGAGCGGGTCGACCACGGTATCAGAAGCCTCGAGGATGCTGCGCTCGTCGCCCATCTCATCGAACGGGGGATTCCGCTCACCGTGTGCCCGCTGTCGAATGTTCGGTTGGGCGTGATCGACGAACTCTCCCGGCATCCGCTTCCGCGCATGCTGGAACTCGGCCTCAAGGTCTGCATCAACTCCGACGACCCCGCATACTTCGGTGGCTACATCGACGACAACTACACCGCGGTCGCCACCGCTTTCTCCCTCGACGACGATCAGCTCGCGACCCTGGCGCGCAACGCTGTTGACGCCGCCTTCATCGACGCCGATCGCCGCACGACCCTGCACCGAGACATCGACGCCTGGTTGGCGCGACGTCCCTGAGGGCAAACATGGCGGGTTGCGCGAGGGTCAGAGCCCTTCGGCCACCGAGGCCGCGGCGCGAAGCCAGGCGCGACGGGTGGCGGGGGCAAGATCGTCATAGCGCAGCTTGCCGCCGTGCATCGCGCGATCGAACGGCACGGACACCGCGATCCGGGCGAGTGAGCCGAAGCCGTCGGCTACGCCTCGCGCCGCCGCCAGGCTGCTGGACTTCTCCGACTGCGACACGATCACGACCGCGCCGGCGGCGAGCTTTGCCGAGTGCTCGTCCCGCTGGGCGAGCGCCTCGAGCAGCAGTGCGCCGGCCTCCGCATGCTCGCCGAGCGCGGTCGTGGCGATGACGAGCTGGTCGGTGTGGTCGATCATCCGCAGCCATCGCTCGGCCGACTCGTCGTTGCCGCTGTCGACGAAGAGGAGCCGGAAATACTTGGTGACGACGGCGTGCAGTCGGTCGAAATCCTCCGCCGCGATGCGTTGTTCGGTCGCGAGCATCGTGGGGTTGGAGCGCAGCACGTCGTACTTGTCACCGGTCTGGTGATGCACGAACCGGGTGAGATCTGCCGCCTGCGCGCCCGGCGACAGCAGCTCCTCGGCGTTGGGGAGTAACGACTGTACGGTTGCCGTGTGCGGACCCTGCTCGGTGCGCCAGCCGAGAGTGCCACGGGTCTCGTTGTTATCCCAGGCGAGAACCCCGGATCCACCGTTGCGCGCGAACACCGCGGACAGCATGGCCGTGGTCGGTGTCTTGTTGGCGCCCCCCTTGCCGTTGACGACCGCGATCGTGCGCGGGCCCGGCCAGTGCTGGCTGACGGCGTGGATGTCGGTGCGCTCCGCCAATTCCCTGGGCGAAGGCGGAACTCGGATGCCGGTCTTGGCGATTACGCCACGCCATCCCCGGCTGGCCGGTTTCGGGCGTGTCTCCTCTTCGAGGAAGGAGGCTCGGGCGTGCCGGCGCGAGGGCAGAGCGTCGGTGCGAGCGGACGCATCCGCGACATCGTCGAGCGCCAAATCATGCAGGCCGAGCGGAGTGGCGCCAGCGGCGGAGAGGCTGGCGGCCGCCGACTGCGGCCGGAGGTCCGCATCCCATTCCGGCTTGAGCAAAGGTTCGGGCTGTGGCTGTGGCTTGAGCAGCGGTTCGCCGCCAGACTCGACGTTGCCGTCCGGGTGCACGATAAGGGGCCACCTCCCCTGGTCGTCGTCGGTTGTCAGGCGTACCGGACGCCCCAGTTCGCCAGCGAGGGTCGTCACACGGTTGAGGATCTCCTCGCTGACCCGGGCGCTGTCGTCGGCGCCGATGACCTCGGTCTCGCCGTCCACGGTGAGTTCACCCGTGGCATCCGATCGGACCACGGCAGTGATCCGCGGGATCGTGGGAACATCCTGCGTCATGTGCTGCCTCGTTTCTACCCCTATGAGGGTACTCGCCGCGCCTAGGCATGCGCAGCGATCGATCAGGGGCCTGTCAGCGGACGACCGGAGCTTTTTGCTCTTTTGCTACTCAGACGGGCTGTCGAGCCGCTCTGAGTTGCGGCGACGGAGCACGATCATCCGGATCAGGATGGGGGCGACCGAGATCACGACGATGCCGATCAGCACCAGGTCGATGTAGCTGGAGACGAAGGCGGTCACCCCTGGCACGTGGGCGAGTCCATAGCCGAGAAGAATCAGGGCCACAGACCAGAGGATTCCACCTATGACGTTGAACGCCGTGAAGACTCGTCGAGACATCCGTCCGACCCCGGCGGCGACCGGTGCGAAGGTCCGAACGACCGGCACGAAGCGGGCAATGGTGACGGCTGGCCGACCGAATCGGTCGAAGAAGGCTTGCGTGCGTTCAACGCTTCGATGACTGAAGAGACCGGACTCGCGACGTTCGAAGACCGCGGGCCCGGACTTTCGTCCGATGAAGTAACCCACCTGATCCCCGACGACGGCGGCGAGCGCGACCAGCAGGATGACCAGCCACAGCGGTTGGCTGATCGCGCCGCTGAGCGTGAGCACGCCGGTAAAGAACAGAAGCGTGTCGCCGGGGAGGAAGAAGCCCACGAGGAGACCGGTCTCGGCGAACACCGCAGCGCAGACGATGGCCAGGCCCCACACCCCCGCACCCGAGATGAGCGATTGAGGGTCGAGGAGACCGGACTTTGCGAGGGTAGAAAGAATCATGTCTATCCATGGTGCACTCGCCGCTTCTAAGAATGAGTGAAGAAACGACCCGGCCGGATGCTGCGTTCCGCCCCGTGGGCGACGGATTATTTACCGTTTCTTAGAACCGACTAGTCAGGGTTGCTGGTGTCGAAAGGTCTTCGTGCAGAACGCTCATCTGGAACGCTACGGCGAGCGCCGCCGCCGCGGCGTCTTCGGAGCGACGGCGTATCCCAACGATTCAGCGGCGTCGATGACGAGCAAGGTGCCCGAGGTCACCGCGCTGTTCTGGATTGTGAAGGTCCTCAGCACGGGAATGGGCGAAACGACATCCGATTTTTTCGTGCGACTCATCGACCCGGTCCTCGCGGTCAGTATCGCGGCGATCGGGCTGGTCATCGCCCTCGTGCTGCAATTTTCCGTGCGTCGCTACATTCCGTGGATCTATTGGCTCGCCGTCGTGATGGTGAGCGTATTCGGAACCATGGCGGCGGACGTACTGCACATCGTCATCGGCATTCCGTACCTGGTCTCGACCGCGTTTTTCGCCATCGTGCTTCTCGCGGTCTTTGTCACGTGGTACCGGGTCGAAAAGACTCTGTCGATTCACAGCATCACGACACGCAGGCGAGAGCTGTTCTATTGGGCGGCCGTGCTCACGACGTTCGCGCTCGGGACCGCCGCCGGAGACATGACGGCGATCACCCTGCATTTGGGCTACCTCGCTTCCGGCATCCTTTTCGCGGTCGTCATCGCGGTACCGGCGATCGCGTTTCGATGGATGGCCCTCAATGCGGTATTCGCGTTCTGGTTCGCCTACGTCGTCACCAGGCCGCTTGGCGCGTCATTCGCCGATTGGATGGGCGTCTCGACGGTGCGGGGCGGGCTCAATTGGGGAACCGGCTTCGTCAGTCTCGCGCTGGCACTGCTCATCGCGGTGCTCGTCGCCCTCCTGCCGAGAGGCCAGAGGTCGCACTCGCTCTGAGCTCGCTCTGTGTGACGATCAGGGCGCGATCGTGCTGTCGACGTACTCGTAGATGACACTGCGGTGCGCGGTGAATTTCGCCGATACGACGTAGCCGAGCCGCTGCAGGTCCGCCACATCATAGGTATCGGGATGCTGAGCCGTTCCATATTCGACCAGCCAGACGCGATGCACGCCGGCGAGCCGCCCGAGACTGGCCGCCATCGTGATGCTGAACGCCGTATCGTGCCACACGTCGGTCTGGGCGAACGGCACATCCAGGCCGACGTCACGCACCTTCGTGAAACCGTCCGGATAGGTGTGAAGGGCCAGTCGCGGTCGGCGCGACGGCCGAACGGTTTCGTCGAAAGCGATCGCATCGCCCTGCTGCGAATGCGCGCCGATGATTGCGCTGATCTGCGCCCAGTCGCTGTTGTTCTTCGAGTACGGGCCCCGCTGGGAAAGGTATGCCGGAACTGCTGCTCCCACGACGACAGCGGTTCCGAGAACGAGAACCCACCGATTGCGCTGCCCCAGCCAGTCCAGGCCGCACGCGATCAGAATCGCGGCAGCGGGCGCGCAGTAGGAGAGGTAACGGGCCGTGAACACCGCTATCGCAAACTGCGCACCGATGAGGATCACCGAAGGGACGAGCAGCCAGGCGAGGGCGACAACCATGAGGTTCGGCATCCGCGTCATCGGTCGAGGTTCGCCGCGCGCCGCCGATTTTCTCCACCGAAGCCACTGCCGTACAGCAGCGAAGATGGCCACCGCGATGAGAACCCAGGCGACGACGGCGAACTCGGTAGTCGAGAACCACAGCGACACGGTCAGGGTCGTGAACGTCACCTGCGTGGTGTTGTCGAGATAGGCGATCTGGCCGCGCTCCAAAATCGCGAACACCACAAGGGGCGCCGCCGAGAGGACGGCTGCGCCGACGGCGTAGGCCCACCGTCGGATCACGTCCTTCGGGGTACGCACGGAAAGCAGGATGACCCCGTGAACGACGGCAAACAGCACGGTATACAGAAAGACGTAGGTGCCGAGAGACAGCAGGGCCGCGTATGCGATCCACCATCGTCGTGATGGATGCCCGCGCGCGATGATCTCCAGCAGGAGGTAGGTCAGCCATGCGGCGATGGTCGCGCTGAACGCGTAGGACCTCGCCTCCTCGCCCATGTAGGTGACGCGAGGGAGCACGACGCAGACGATCCCGGCGATGACCGCGACACGTCGTGAGCCGAGGCGAGATGCGATCAGCATCACGGCGGCGACGGTCAGGCCACTCGCGATCGCGCTCGGGAATCTGATTGCGAAAGGGGAGGTGCCGAAGAGTCCGATCCAGGCGTGCAGGCCGAGATAGTACGTGCCGTGCACCGCGTCGACGACCCCGAGCATCGTGAAGAGGCTGGGGATGGATCGCTCGGCCGACATGAGACTTGCGGCTTCGTCTCCCCACAGCGACGGGATCCAGGAACCGATGGCGGACAGGGTGGTGCCCGCGATTCCCAGGGAGACGACAGCCCACAGGAACCAGTCTCGAATGACCGGTTTACTCCGAAGGGTCTGATCCTTAGCTGCGGATCGCAATTGAGAAGAGATGATATCCAGTTTCACGGGCCGTGCTCCAAGAATAGGCCAAGAATTCTGGGCGCCCGAGGCGCCGCCGGTGCTTTTCTCAGGGTGTCAGTGTGGCCTGGGCGTCAGCGATTCCGAGCGCGCGGCACGGTGAAGACAATCGCGGTGCCGCCGGCCGAGCTCTCCAGGACGCTGACCGAGCCCCCCTGCCGCACGGCGATGTCGCGAACGAGAGCGAGCCCGATCCCGAAACCTGCGCGGGTGCTGCCGCCTCCGTCGATGGCGGCTCCCGAATGGGCGAATCTGTCGAAGACGCGTGCCGGATCGATGCCCTGGATGCCGGGACCACTGTCGCGAACCGTCACGGACACCGTCGATTTCGTCGCCGTCACCGCGACGACGACCGTCGAGCCGTTCGGGGAGAAACGGAGTGCGTTGTCGAGCAGGGCGACAACGCACCGATGAGCGCTCGTAGGAGCAAGGTACGTCCACACCGGTTCGGAATCCTCGATCGCGATTCGTACGGCTTTCTCTTCTCCGATCAGTCGCATGGAGTCGACGGCGAGCTCCACCACGGGGTTCAGTTGGGTGGCAACAACACGGTTGGCGCTGGCGTCCTGAACTTCCGCCGACTCGAGCAGGTCGTTGACGATGTCGACCAGGGTTTTGGCGTCTCGGCGGAGTTCCCCGACGGTCGCCGCGGACGGATCGTCCGGCGACAGTCGCCGCTGGAGGACCTGAAGGCGAGCGTCCAGCACCGTCAGGGGAGTGCGCAGTTCATGGCTCGCGTCAGCCACGAAGGATCGCTGGATGCGCAGCGCTTCCCCCAGCGGCCGCACCGCTCGACTGGTGACGTACCAGCTCAGAGCACCGGCCAGGACGATGAGGACAATCCCAAGAACGACCGCGGCGCGCAAGACGTCTTCGGCGCTCACGTCGAGGTTATTGGTATCCGGGACCGGCTCGAAAAGCTCCTGAGGTTTGACCTGCGAAATGACGAACAGGAAGACGGCGAGCACGATTCCAAGCACGACGACCGCACACGCCACGGCGATCTGCACGCCGACTCTCCGTGAGGCGCGGCGAACGGCTTGAGTGTCGCTATCGGTGAACGTTCGCCCGCCCCGACCTCGAGTCATATCTCGCCCAGCCGGTAACCCTGGCCCCGCACTGTCAGGACGATCCCGACATCTGTCTTACGCCTGAGGTAGTGCACGTAGGTGTCCACGGTCCCCGGCTGGTCCTCTTTACTGAAGACGGAACGCAGGATCTGTCGGCGCGAAAAGGTTCGGTGCGGGCTTTCCGCGAGCAGTCGCAGCAGTGCGCCCTCGCGTGTTGTCAGCAGAATTCGGCCGTCGTATGGCGAGTAGATAGTGCGGCTTTCGGGGTAGAACTCCCACCCTCCGACCGGGAGCATCGTTCCTTCGCCGGAAAAGGTGCGGCGGATAGCGCGCAGCCTTGCGAGCAATTCGTCGAATTCGAACGGTTTCACGAGGTAATCGTTGGCGCCGGCATCCAAACCGTCGACTTTGTCACGGACGGTTCCGAGGGCGGTGAGGATCAACATCGGGGTGGTGATCCGTTTGCGGCGAAGAGTCTCCACAACGCCCAGACCGTCGAGGGACGGCAAACGACGGTCGACGATCATGACCTCGAAATCGTCGGCGAGGGCCGCGAGAACGCCCTGGTCGCCATCGGGCACGAGGGTCACCGTGTAGGTCTCCGTCAGTACCTGTTTCATCAGCGGGCCGAGTTGAGGATCATCCTCGATCAGCAGCAGGCGCGGCTTGTCTTCATGGCTTACGTCCATGAGGGCTCCGCATCGATCGGCGAGGGGTGGCGACTTTCAACTCAATCTAATGCCGAGACCAATGCGGTCCGTGAATTTGGGTCACGCCGTCGGCCTCCCGCGCATACGGGTACCACCCGTTGCCGTCCGGAACTCCTCGATGGCCGACCGGTTGTAGCTGTCGACGTCGAGACTCGAGGGCGACACCTCTCCACGGAGAAAACTGCGCATACCCTTCGCGAGGGCTTCGTCCGATTGCGGGACCACGTGGATATCCCCGCCGGGAAGCGCGTGGTGAACCGAGTCGAAGTCGACCGACACGATGGGCATCCCGATGATCGCGGCTTCCAGGAGCGCCATCGGCTGGCCCTCATAGTCGCTGGACAGCACGAAACAGTCTGCCGCGGCGACGATCGGAAATGGATTGGAGTATGGGCCGACGATGAAGGCCGCGTCGGTGAGCTTGAGAGCATCAACCACGCGCTCGAGTTCTGCCCGGAGCGGGCCGTAACCGACGATGACCAAACGCGCCCCCGGATACTCCAGGTGAACGAGCGCGAACGAGCGCAGGAGACGGGCGTGATTCTTCTCGGGCGAGAAACGGCCCACCGTGACGAACCAGGTGGAATCATCATCGGCGAGCAAGTCGTCTGCCCACTCGGGTACGCCGGTCTTGCCGGTCTCGGTGTCGATCGGATCCGGCAGGTCCCGAAGCCTCACCAGCATTCCGCTTCGGACGTGTCCGCCGTCGACGATATTGCGGGCGAAGGTGAACTGGTCGTCCCGCAGCGCGTACTGAGCTTGGAGAGATTCGCGATTCACGCCATTCAAGCTCGGGGACACCGAGACGAGCGCGTCGAAATCTCGATACAGCGCGAAGACGGCGGGCAGACTGCGCCGCATGCGCCTTCTGCGGCGGACCACTCGGTCCGTTTCGCGGGACATATCGTTGTGCAGCCAGATCGAGCGGCGCGCATCCGGGGAATGCAGCAGGAGAATCGCCCAGAAGGTGCTGTAGCCGCTGAAGTCGGCCACGATGTCGAACCGGCTTTGGCCGAAGCATCGCTTCCATTCATCGTCCCAGAGCTTTCGTTGCGAGGGGGATTCGATGTGGAAGGAAGCATCTCGTCGAAGGTCCGCAAGCTTGCGGCGGAGATGAGCGAACTTGCTCCCGTTCATTCCACCCGCGCGGTGAAACTGGCGCACCCGCGCGTCGATGCGGGCCTGATTCTCTCGCTGTTGGGCTCCAGCCGGTCGCGTGAAGACGACCGAAACGTCGTACCGGGTGTGGTCGATGACGTTGAGAAGGTTCAACGCGGAGGAGGTGATGCCATTGGACCGCATACCGCCGAGATGAAGAAGCACGCGAGCACGTGAGTCATCGGCGATCGACAGCACTCGGCGATTGCTGCGCTCGCCGCGAAAGACAACGTCGATAACGCGCTGGGAAACCAGTCCGTCATCGTTCGACGTGAATCGCTCGCTCCAGCCCTTGCGCCTGCTGGCAGGTGCCGAGTTCGCCTGGCTATCGGCACCGAGGATTGCCGCCTGGACCTCTTCCAGCGTGGAGCAGACCGGCCCAGGCAGTTCAGCCGGGGAGAAGTATGTGCCCCTCGACTCGGAATAGTCATCGGCATCCGGCGTATAGAAAACGATCGGTCGCTCGGTGGAGAGAAAGTCGAAAAAGATGGATGAGTAGTCGGTGACGAGAGACGTGCTGAGGCCCAGAATGACGTTGGTCGGCATGTCATTGGTCACGAGGAGTTTTTTGAATACGGGGTCTGCGGCCGCGTACCGGTGTACGACCTGATGAGTCTTGAGCAGCACGACCTGCTCATCACCGAGGAGTGCCTGCAGGGCGAGAGTTGTCTCGAGCAGCGCGTGAGCATCGTCCTCCGGATCGGAGAAGGAGTCTCCCCTCCAGGTTGGCGCATAGAGCACGATGCTGCGGCCCGCGAGTTCCACGCCGGTGGCTTCGAGATCGGCACGGCCCTTGAGGAACTGCTCCGGATCGAGGAACTGGCGATCTACACGAGGGTAACCCTCTTCGATGATCAGGCCGGCGAAGATCCCGCGAAGCTTGTACGCCTTCTCGTATATCTGCTCGGTCATGAAGGAGTTCTGCGAAAGGAGATAGTCCGCGGCGACGAAGTTGCGGATGGTGTTCGCCGAATCCATTGCTCCATTGGGCATGTCGTAGCCCATTTGCTTCAGCGGAGTGCCGTGCCAGGTGTTGACGTAGACCTGTCCGTCGCGCTTGCTGAACTCCGGGGGGAAGGTCGCGTTATTGATCAGATATTCGCTGGTCGCGAGAGCGCGGAAATAGGCCAGGGACCGATAGCGAACGAATCGGACGCGTGGATCATCCGCGAACTCCGCCTGGATTGCGCGGTGGGCGCGCAGACTGTCGAGCACCCAGATGTGGCGGAGGTCCGTCAGGTCGGGAGTCCGCAACAGCTCACGGAACAGCGCTTCCGGGTTGCACAGTGCGCCGTTTCCCGCGAAGGATTCGTAGAAGACGATTCCGGACCGAACCGGTCCACGCTGTACCGCGGCGCGGAGTTCGGCGATCAGCGCGCGACCGAACTGGCGGAATCGCCCCGCTGCACCGCGAACGATCCCTCGCACCATGGTCTCCTCACGGCACGACGACGTGCTCTCCCGTCAAGCTTTACCGACCGGCGCCAAGCTCCTTCTAAGAATGCACTGCAGTTGCGGAGGAGGGTTGCGGCGTGGCGGGCCGCGCGAGGGGCGACTCGCCGCGCGCGCTCCTCCGCCAGTGTCACGCTGCGTCGGCTGACGGCCAACTCTCAGCTTTGTGCAGTTACTATAGTTTTGCAGTGGATGCAAAAGTACTGAATCTGCACGTTAATTAATTTCCGATCATGAAGGGGCGGCCAGTCGTGAACAGTTCTGCCAACACTCACAGCGCCGGTAATGACGACGGCCTGCGCGAAAGAAAGCGCGCGGCGCTGCACGCCACCATCGAACGGGCGGCTATCGATCTCGCGCTTGAGCACGGCTACGACCATCTCACCGTTGACATGATCTGCGAAGCCAGCATGATCTCGCCGCGCACCTTCTTCAACTATTTCGGATCCAAAGAGGCCGTCATCCTTGGCGCAAGACCGCCCATGCCGAGCGAAGACGAGATCGAGGCGTTCGCGCACAAGACAGGGTCCGATGTGCTTGGCGACTTCGTCACCATGATCACCGCGTCGATTGCCGACCGGCAGCCCGACCCCGAGCTGTTCCGCAGCCGGCGCGCCCTGATCATGCGCACGCCTGAACTGTTTATCAAGGAGACGGCTCGGATGGGTGAGTTCGACGACGAATTCGTGCGCATCATCCTGACCCGGCTCGAAACCGGCGGCCGCACCCTTGCCAGCGAACCCGACTTGGCGGACGAGGCGCGCATGATCGCCGCCCTCACCGGCGGGGTGATGCATTACACGATGCGGAAATGGTTCGACGGCGACACGTCGATCGGCACCCGCGAACTACTCCAGGGCTCCATCGCCCTGATTCGCCGGATCACCGGCGGCGAGCAATCAGCGATTCACGAAGAAGAAAACGAGAAGGCGAAATGACTGAGACAACGATTGACGCGAAACGGACCGGGGTCACACCCACGGCAAAGCGCAACGTGCTGCTCGTGTTCGCGGGCCTGATGGTGGCGATGCTTCTGTCGTCGCTGGATCAGACGATCTTCAGCACGGCGCTCCCGACCATCGTCGGTGAGCTGCACGGAGTGAACGAGATGCTGTGGGTAACGACCGCCTACATATTGGCGTCGACGATCATGCTTCCCGTGTACGGCAAACTCGGCGACCTTATCGGACGCAAGGGGCTCTTCATCGGCGCGATCGTTCTCTTCATCGCCGGGTCGATCGTCGGCGGGATGGCGCAGGACATGACCGGGCTGATCATCGGGCGCACCATCCAGGGGCTGGGCGGCGGCGGGCTGATGATCCTCGCCCAGGCGATCATCGCCGACGTTGTCCCGGCCAGGGAACGCGGCCGCTACATGGGCATCATGGGCGGTGTATTCGCGCTTTCGTCGGTCGCCGGACCGCTTCTCGGCGGCTGGTTCACCCAGGGTCCGGGATGGCGCTGGGGCCTTTGGATGAACATCCCGCTCGGCATCCTCGCCATCGTCTCCGCGATCTTCTTCCTGCACCTGCCGCACGTCAAGAGAACCCGGCCGACAATCGACTACACAGGGATGGGCCTGCTCGCGATTGCATCCACCGCCCTTGTGCTGATCACTACCTGGGGCGGCACCACGTACGACTGGAACTCTCCCGTCATCGTGGCTTTGATCGTCGGCGCGGTGATCGCCGGATTCGCCTTCGTGCTGGTTGAACGTCGCGCGGCCGAACCGATCATGCCGCTGCACCTGTTCAGGGACCGCAACTTCAACCTGACCACGATCGCCGGGCTGATTACCGGCATCGCCATGTTCGGAGCCCTCGCCTATCTGCCGACGTACCTGCAGATGGTCGCCGGGGTCAATGCGACGGAGGCTGGCCTGCTGCTTATCCCGCTCATGGCCGGATTGCTGGTCACCTCGATTCTTGCCGGTCAGCTGGTGAGTAAGACCGGTCGGTACAAGTGGCTTCCGCTGGTCGGCAGCGTGATCGTGGCCGGCTCGCTCCTGCTGCTCTCGACGATGACACCGACGTTGCCATTGTGGATTCTCTGCAGCTACCTGGCGATCATGGGGATCGGACTGGGCATGAGCATGCAGATCCTCGTGCTGATAGTGCAGAACTCCTTCCCCGTCAGCGAGGTGGGCACGGCGACGGCATCCAACAACTACTTTCGGCAGATCGGCGCCTCGCTTGGTTCGGCGATCGTGGGAAGCCTCTTCGTCGCGAAGCTCACCCAGCTGCTCGGGGAGCGTCTCCCCGCGGCCGGGGGGTCCGCTGCGGGTGGTAGCAATTCCCTCACCCCGGATGCGGTGCGGGCCCTACCCACGGCAATTCGGAGCGTCATAGTAGGCGCCTACAACGACGCACTCACGCCCGTGTTCCTCTACATGGTGCCGCTTGTGCTCGTCGCCGTGGTCGTGCTCTTCTTCGTGAAAGAGAAGCCACTGGCCACCACGATCGAGCGCGAGATCGTTCCCGGACCGTAGGCGGGTCGCTCGACGAGGACCCTCGGGTAGGCGCTGGCCGATGCCCGCCTGAACCGTTGCGGAGGAGACTTGCGGCGCGTCCGGGCCGCACGTGCGCGACTCGCCGCGTGCGCTCCTCCGCAAGCGTTGCCGGGGGAGGGAACGCGGATGCGCGGATGCGGGCGTCGCCTCCCCGCAGCGGCGGGAGCTCCCTGGGGAGAAAGTGCCGCCCGCATCGGCGCGGAACCGTGTTAGCGTGCCCAAATGGCCCGAATCGCTGCTGTTTCACCGGCGCTACCGGCCCACGTTTATTCGCAGGCCGAGATCACCGACACGATCGCGCCCATGGTGACCGCTGATCCATCGAAGCAGGCCGTCATGCGACGATTGCACGCCGGCAGTCGGGTCGAAACCCGGCACCTGGTCATGCCGATCGAGCGCTACCGGGACCCGAGCACCTTCACCGAGTCGAACGGCATGTTCATCGAGGTCGCGGCCGACCTCACCGAGCGGGCGCTGCGTGACGCTCTCGCCATTTCCGGGCTGGAACCACGGGATATCGACTACCTCATGTTCACCTCCGTCACTGGCATCTCCGCGCCCTCCATCGATGCGCTCCTCGTGGCGCGCCTCGGGCTTCGGCCCGACGTGAAGCGTGTACCGATGTACGGGCTCGGCTGCGTGGCGGGCGCGGCGGGCATCGCACGCATCAACGACTATCTGGTCGGGCATCCGGATCACGTCGCAGTGCTCCTCGCGGTGGAACTCTGCTCGCTCACCTTTCAGCGCGACGACGACTCGATAGCCAACCTCGTCGCGACGGGGCTCTTCGGCGATGGCGCGGCCGCGGTCGTGATGGTCGGCGACGAGAGGGCGAAACGGATGCCGGTCACCGGTCCCGACGTCGTCGACGCGCGCAGTCAGCTCTACCCCGACACCGAAGAGGTCATCGGCTTCAACGCGAGCGAGACCGGATTCCGCATCATCCTCACCGCACAGGTTTCGGAGGTGATCGAGCGCAACTTCGGATCGGATGTCGCTGCCTTCCTCGAAGCGAACAACCTCACGATCGCGGACATCGACACCTGGGTCGCTCACCCCGGCGGGCCTCGCGTGCTCGAGTCGTTCCAGTCCTCGCTCGGGCTGCGCGATGGCGTATTCGACAACAGCTGGTCGTCGCTCGCGAGGGTGGGCAACCTCTCGTCGGCGTCGGTGCTGCACATCCTCGCCGAAGAGCTCGCGACGCCGCAGGATGCCGGAGAGGAAACTCTCCTCTTCGCGCTCGGTCCCGGGGTGAGTGCCGAGCTCGTTCTTCTCCGGTGGCCGCGATGATCTGGTTCCTTGCATTCATCCTTCTCACCGGTGCCGAACGCGTCGTCGAGCTCGTGATCTCCACGCGGCACGCGATCTGGGCACTCGAGCGCGGCGGTAAGGAATACGGCCGCGGCCACTATCCCTTCATGGTCGTGCTGCACACGGGGTTCCTGCTCGCCTGCCTGGCCGAGGTCTTCTTCGCAGATCGGCCGTTCATCCCCTGGCTGGGCTGGCCCATGTTCGCCATCGCCCTCGCCTGCCAGGGCTTGCGGTACTGGTGCATCGTGACCCTCGGCAAGCAGTGGAATTCTCGGGTAATCGTCGTTCCCGGTCTGGGACGCGTCACGAGCGGCCCGTACCGCTTTCTCAGCCATCCCAACTACGTCATCGTGATCGCCGAGGGGATCGCCCTGCCCCTCGTGCACACCGCGTGGATCACCGCGATCGCCTTCACGGTGCTCAACGGGATCCTCCTGTTCGGGTTCCGCATCCCTGTGGAGGAGAAGGCCATCGCGTCGCTGGCGGCCGCCGCGTCGAAGCCGGCCGCCTGATGCCCACGGTCGACGTTCTCATCGTCGGCGGAGGCCCGGTCGGTCTCGCGGCGGGAATCGAGGCGCGGATGCTCGGACTCGAGGCCACGATCGTCGAGCCGCGCGGCGCGACGATCGACAAGGCCTGCGGCGAGGGACTCATGCCGGGAGCCCTTCCCGCGCTGGCACGCCTGGGCGTAGAGCCGGCGGGCTACCCACTCCGCGGCGTGAGCTATCGCCGCGCCTCGAAACGCGTCGACCATGTCTTCCGCGAGGGTCTCGGGCGCGGGGTGCGGCGCACCGTCCTGCATGCCGCCCTGTTGGCGCGGGCGCGCGACGTGGGGGTCGGGATCGTGGATGCCAGGGTTGATGCGCTCGAACAGGACGCTTCGAGCGTGACGGCTGCCGGCATCCGGGCCCGCTACCTGCTCGCGGCTGACGGCCTGCATTCGACCGTGCGACGGCTCGTCGGACTCGAAATGCCGGTGACCGCCGACTCTCGCCGTTTCGGCCTTCGGCGCCACTATTTCATGGAGCCGCTGGACGACCTCATCGAGATCTTCTGGGCGAAGGATGTCGAGGCCTACGTCACCCCGGTCGGCGGTGGTGTGGTCGGCATCGCGATGCTCGGCCGGTCGGGCACGAACTTCGACGCCGCGATTGCCGGCATCCCGGAGCTCGCCGCCCGCGTTGCCGGGCGCACGCCGGCCAGCTCGCTCAGGGGCGCGGGTCCTTTTCATCAGCGGACGACCGCCAGAGTGAAAGGTCGAGTGCTGCTGGTCGGTGACGCCTCGGGATATGTCGACGCGATCACGGGGGAGGGCATCCGCGTCGGGCTCGCCCAGGCGCGGGCCGCCGTCGAGTGCGTCGTCGCCGATGATCCAGGGGCCTACGAGCGCGCCTGGACTACGAAGACGCGCGACTTTCGATTGCTCACCGCGGGCCTCGTCGCCGTGGCGAACTCGCCGCTTCGGGGCGCGATCGTGCCGACCGCGGTTGCCCTGCCTCGCCTCTTCGGGGCGGTTGTCGACCGGCTCGCGCGCTAGTGGTTGCTCGACTCAAGCACGAGTGCGGGCGATGAGAAGGTCGAAGAGCTCGTTGACCTTCTGGTCGACCACCTTGCGATCGGGATGCGCGTCGTACCACTCCACGATCTCGCGAGCTCCCTGGGCGAAGCCGGTCGTTGCCACGTAGTCAGGCACGAGCGCCTTCACCTTGCTGTTGTCGAAAATGACCGAATGCGCGCGGTCGCCGAGATGGCCCGCACCCATTGCGGGATCGGCGGCCGCGATGGCGTCGCTCGTCACGTGGACGATCTCCGCCTCGACCCCGGCGGCATCCGCAAGGAGGCCCGTGATCTGGGTCCAGCTCAGCACCTCGTCCGAAGTGATGTGGAAGCTGTCGCCGATCGCCTGCGGATGGCCGAGCAGTCCGACGAAGGCCTTCGCGAAGTCGCGGCTGTGGGTGAGCACCCAGAGTGACGTACCGTCTCCGTGCACGACCACCGGTTCGCCTCGCCGCATGCGGTCGATCGCCGTCCACCCGCCATTGAGCGGGATGCTGGCCGCGTCGTAGGTGTGCGACGGCCGGACGATGGTCGCCGGGAATCCGGACTCACGATAGGCGGCGACCAGCAGGTTTTCGCTCGCGATCTTGTCACGGGAGTACTTCCAGTACGGGTTGCGCAGGGGACTCGACTCGACGATTGGCAGGCGCAATGGTGGCTTTTGATAGGCGGATGCCGAAGAGATGTACACGTATTGCCCGGTGCGCCCGCTGAACAGTTCGATGTCCTGAGCGACGTGCTCCGGTGTGAAGGCCACGAAGTCGATGACAACGTCGAACTCACGCTCACCGATCGCAGCCCGCACCGACGCGGGATCGCGCACATCGGCCGCCAGCACCTCTGCGCCCTCGGCGGCGGCGCGCACCGAGCTCTGTCCTCGATTGAGGAGGGTGACGCGCAAGCCCCGGGTCACGGCGAGAGCGCTCGCCTCATGGCTGATCGTTCCGGTACCGCCGATGAAGAGAACGCTGGGTAGTGACATCTCTACACCGTTGCCGCTTCGAGGAGTTTCGTCAAATTATCGCGGATACTTTCCAGCTCGCTCAGTGGGAGACCGAGGCGCTTGACGATCTGACCGGGCACCTTCTCGGCCTGCGCACGGAGCGCCGTGCCATCCGCGGTCAGTTCGACTGCGAGCGCGCGCTCGTCGAGAATGCTGCGTCTGCGCGTGATCAATCCCGCGCTCTCAAGGCGCTTCAGCAGGGGCGAGAGAGTCGCCGGCTCGAGGAACAGTGCCTCACCGATATCGGTGACCGTGCGCGGGCTGCGCTCCCAGAGCGCGAGCATGACCAAATACTGGGGATGTGTGACACCGAGCGGCGCCAGAACGGGACGGTACACCGCAACAACGCTGCGAGACGCGGCGGCGAGGGCGAAGCAGACCTGGCGGTCGAGGGCGAGTGGATCGACTCTGGCGGGCATGTAAATCAGCATAGCCGCGTTATAGCCGGTACACTTATTATTAGTGCACTAAGGAGATGGCATGACTCGCAGCGTTCCGTGGTGGGACCGTCTGAATCGGGCGCTCTTCCCGTACATCGGTCCACCTCCGCTCGGCCCGTTCAATGAGGAGCCGCTGCCGTCGACCGTGGCGAAGCCGTGTCCGATCTGCGGCAGGCCGATGTCGGATCACGAAATCGAGCGGCGCGACGGCAGGCCGACACAGATCCACTGTCCGGGGAGTGACCGTTACGCGCTCAACGAGGCGGTTTGAGCGCCAAGGAGCAGTTCGCCGAGCTGCTCCGCCGTAGTTGCCACGGCGATCGCTCCGACTTCTTCGTCGACGGACCCGTAGCCCCAGCGGGCAAAGATCGTGGGCACCCCGCGTTCCGCCGCGCCGTGTACGTCGTGCTCGCGGTCGCCCACCATGACTGGCGCGGAGATGTCCGCGCCGAGCAGTTCCAGCCGATTCAGCGCCTCCGCGACGACATCTGCCTTTCGGCTGCGGACCTCGTCCTCGGACGCGCCCGTGATGGCATCGAAATACTGGGTCAGACCGAAACGATCGAGCATCTTGATCGCCGGCCGCTCGGGCTTCGAGGTCGCAAGCGACAGCGGCACGTCACTCGCCGCGATGCGCTCGAGAAGCTCCGCGACGCCCGGGTACACGGCGCTGTCGAGTGTGCCGTGTTCAAGATAGCGTCCGCGATAGATCTCGAGCGCTTCCGCGGATTCAGCCGGCGACATGTGCGCGAGGTCGCGGAACGAGTCGAGGATCGGCGGACCGACATAGGCGAGCAGTTCGGCGGGCCGTGGAATCGGGCGCCCGAGTCTCTCGAAAGTCCAGGCGAGGGTCGCCGTGATTCCGGGGGCCGAGTCGAGAATAGTACCGTCGAGGTCGAACAGTATGCAGGTCCATTGCGGATTCATCGTCTCAAGCCTACGAGTTTGCGGGGCGCCGCTGTGTCGCGCACGCTCGCGTCGTCGCGACTAGCTGCGCGTTTTACTCCCGTTGTGCAGGACGGTGTGTCGTTG
>FSWR01000069.1_pt1 | contig 42172 bp, 38 predicted proteins | sample 1638041 | NCBI WGS metagenome assembly FSWR01 (sample SAMEA3914789, study PRJEB12502) | metagenome | biome: forest; material: soil | place: Canada | collected 2011-07-03 | depth 0.3 m | reverse complement strand
TCGTCAAACTCGAAGAGATCGAAGCCCACTTCAAGTCGCGGGTGCGCGAGATCGTGCGCATTCCGTACGATCCCCAATTGGCGGCCGGTTCCGTCATCAACTACAAGGAGCTCCGACCGCTCACGAAGGCATCCGCGAGGGAGCTCGCGGCGCTCGTGACCGACGGCCTTCCGGCTCGTCAGGGTGCCTGAAGACCGAGACAAGAAATTTTGCAGGTTAGGCCGCGCCATCGGCGCGGCCTGTTTCCGGGGCAGGAACGCACATCGGACGCCGACAGGTCAGTCCACAAGGAGAGAGCGAGCGCGCAGCGATGACGGAACGACAGATCAGGCTCTTCGGCGACCCAGTGCTGAAGACGGTCTCGGATCCCATCAAACCGACCGACGATGTCGCCGGCCTCGTCGAAGACCTCGTCGAGACGGTGACGGTTCCCGGCCGCGCCGGCGTCGCCGCGCCGCAGATCGGCGTGAGCCAGCGCGCGTTCAGCTACAACGTCGACGGTGAGATCGGTTACATCATCAATCCCGTGGTCGTCGAACTCTCCGGCGAGCCGGAGCTCATGGACGAGGGATGCCTCTCGGTGCCCGGGTTCTACTTTCCGCGACTGCGCTATCCATCGGCCCGCGTCACCGGCGAAGACCTCGAGGGCAACGCCATCGAACTGAGCGGCACAGGCGTCATGGCGCAGGCGCTCCAGCACGAGACCGACCACCTGGACGGCAAGCTGTATATCGACGGACTCGAGAAAGACGTCAGGCGCGAGGCAATGCGCCTCATTCGCGAGTCCGACTGGTTCTAGTCGCTCAGAGCGAGACGCCCTCCGTGGCGGGCGCGCCCTGGTACATGTTCTCGATCACGTCGGCGAAATCCTTCAGGATGACGTTGCGCTTGATGCTCAGCTTGGGTGTCAGGTGTCCACTCGCCTCGGTGAGGTCGGTCGGCAGAATCACGAACTTGCGAATCGACTCAGCCCTCGACACCGTCGCGTTCGCGGTATCCACCGCCCGTTGGACCTCGGCAATGACCTTGGGATTGGTGATGGCGTCGGCGATGCTCATGCTCGCGTCTTCGCCGTTGTTGTTGAGCCAGACCGGGAGCATCTCCTCGTCGAGCGTGATGAGAGCGGAGATGAACGGCTTTTGCTCGCCGACCGCGATCACCTGACCGATGATGGGGTTCGCGCGAATTGGATCTTCGAGTTGGGCCGGAGAGACATTCTTGCCGCCGGCGGTGACGATGATCTCCTTCTTGCGTCCGGTGATGGTGAGATAGCCCTCGTCGTCGAATTCACCGATGTCACCGGTCCTGAACCACTCGCCGTCGAAGACCTTCGCTGTCTCCTCCGGGTTCTTCCAGTACCCGGCGAAGATGTCGATGCCCTTCGCCTGGATTTCGCCGTCTGCGGCGATCCGCACCGACATGCCGGGCAGCGGCGGCCCGACCTTGCCGATCTTGAAGTTCGACGGGAGGTTGACCGAGATCGGCGCCGTGGTCTCGGTGAGGCCATAGCCCTCGAGGATGGTGATGCCGAGGCTGCGGTAGAAGTGTCCGAGACGCAGCCCGAGTGGAGCCGATCCGGAGACGGCGTACTTGACATTGCCGCCCATCGCCGTCCGGATCTTCGAGAGGACGAGCCGATCGAGCACGGCGAACTGCACCCTCAAGCCGAAGGGCACCTTTCCGGCATCCAGCGCCTTCGAATGAGCGATCGCGACGGCGGCCGCCCTGCGGAAGATGGCACCCTTGCCACCCGATTCGGCCTTCTGCTCTGACGAGTTGTAGACCTTCTCGAACACTCGAGGCACCGCGAGCAGGAAGGTCGGCTTGAACGACGCCATGGCGGGAAGCAACTGTTTGGTGTCCGCCTGGTGACCGACCTTGACGCCGCCGTGCACGCTCAGGACCGCGATGAAGCGCGCGAAGATGTGCGCCATGGTGATGAACAGCAACGTGCTCGAGTTGGGGTTGACGACTTCAGAGATGGCCTTCGCTGCGTTGCGGCTCAGCTCCACGAAGTTCGAGTGGGTGAGAACGCAGCCCTTCGGTCTGCCGGTCGTGCCGGCGGTGTAGATCAGGGTCGCGATGTCGGCGCCTTTGGCGACCCTCCGGCGTCGCTCGATCTCGGCATCCGGCACCTCGCCGCCGGTTGCCGCGAGCTTGTCGAGGTCGCCGAGATTGATCTTCCATACGTGCTCGATCAGCGGCAGGTCCGCGTGGACTTCATCGAAGCGGGCGAAATGATCCGGAGTCTCGGTGATCATCGCGATCGCGCCGGAGTCGGTCAGGTTCCACTGCACCTGGTTCGGCGACGAGGTCTCGTAGACGGGAACGAGAACGGCACCGGCGAACCACGTCGCGAAATCGATGAGGGTCCACTCATAACGTGTCTTGCACATGAGACCGATCTTGTCGCCCGGCTGGATGCCCGAGGCGACGAGTCCCTTGGAGAGCGCGATCACCTGTCGCAGGAACTCCTTCGCGCTGACGTCCTGCCAACCGCCATCGGCTGTCGGTAGGGCGAAGAGGGCACGGTCCGGTGTCGCCGCGACTCGATCGATCAGCAGGTCCGTCGCGTTGGCATCCGGGTCGGCGGGGACCACGGCGGGTACATCGAACTGTTGCACGGCAACTCCTTTGGTACCGGTCGGCAAGTGGTCCCAGCCTACCGGGGCGATGCGGGCCGCGAGTAAATGGCGTGTGGCACCGGCCTTGCCTAAACTCTAAGTGGTGCATCTGGGTGACCAATGAGGATTCGACCCGTGCCACTCATCCGCAGACAAGAAAAGGTCAATCGCCCGTGCACGCTATTGGAATCGACATCGGCGGCACGAAGATCGCAGGGGCTCTCGTCTCCGAGCTCGGCGAGATCATCGCGGAGGATCGCGTGCCGACGCAGGCCGCCGATTCAAACGCCATAGTGGATGCCGTCGTGGCCATGATCGAGAAGCTGCGTGACGGCCAGGATGTCGCGGCAGCGGGCGTCGCGGCCCCGGGATTCATCGACGCGGCACAATCCACGGTCTACTACACTCCGAACATCAGCTGGCGGGAGGAGCCTCTTCGTCAACGCCTGATGGAGCGACTCGACCTGGACATCACGATCGACAACGACGCCAATGCCGCAGGCTGGGCCGAATTCCGGTTCGGGGCCGGTCGGCTCGTCAGCGACATGACGATGCTCACCATCGGCACGGGGGTCGGCGGCGCGATCGTCACGCAGGACCGCCTGTTCCGCGGCGGTTTCGGTACCGGAGCTGAGCTCGGCCACATGCGTATGGTTCCGGATGGGTTGCCATGCGGCTGCGGGTCGAGGGGCTGCATCGAGCAGTACGGATCGGGTCGCGCCCTGCTGCGCATGGCGAACGCGATCGCGGATGTCGGCGGCATCGGACTCGGTCTGGCCTCCATCCGGGAGCGCAAGGGCGCGCTCGGCGGCCCGGACGTGGCCGCCCTCATCGTGGATGGCGATCCCGGCGCGCTGCAGGCCCTTCGCGAACTCGGCGGATGGCTCGGGCAGGCCTGCGCGTCACTCAGCGCCGTGTTGGATCCGCAGCTTTTCGTCATCGGCGGGGGAGTGGCAGTCGCGGGCGACCTGCTGCTCGACCCGATCCGGGAGGCGTTCCTCTCCCATCTACCGGCCCGCGGCTACCACCCAGAGCCGGAGTTCGTCATCGCTGAGCTCGTCAACGATGCGGGGGTCGTAGGGGCCGCAGACCTCGCCCGTCTCCACGTCGAGTCGCGATAGAGTTTCGCTATCTCTCGAAGGCGGGGCTCGATGTTCTACTGGTTCATGAAGAACATGGTCGCTGGACCGATCCTCAAGACGGTCTTCCGGCCATGGGTCACCGGCCATGAGAACATCCCGAAGAGCGGTGGCGTCATCATGGCGAGCAACCACCTCTCGTTCATCGATTCGGTGTTCCTGCCGCTGATCATGGATCGCCGCATCAGCTTCCTCGCGAAAAGCGACTATTACACGGCGCGCGGCCCCAAGGGCTGGTTCATCAAGAACTTCCTCACCGCGACCGGCATGCTTCCGATCGACCGCTCGGGGGGCAAAGCATCCGAAGCATCCCTCCAGACCGGCCTCGGTGTGCTTGCCAAGGGCGAAGTGCTCGGCATCTATCCTGAGGGCACGCGCAGCCCGGACGGCAAGCTCTATCGCGGACGCACCGGCGTCGCCCGCATGATCCTCGAAGGCGGCGTTCCGGTCGTTCCTGTGGCCATGATCGACACGGACAAGGTCATGCCCATCGGGCAGCGCATCCCCAAGGTCCGCCGCATCGGCATCGTCATCGGCGAACCGCTCGACTTCTCGCGATTCGAGGGCATGGAGGGCGACCGCTTCATCCTCCGTTCGATCACCGACGAGATCATGTACGAACTCGACCGTCTGAGCGGTCAGGAATATGTCGATGTCTACGCGTCTTCGGTTAAGGAGAAGCAGGGCTCCGTCAGCCGGTAGGCTGGCAAATCGGGCCTTTTGCCCGTAGTCCCGCCCGTCACATCGCATCAAGAGGAACACCGACCGTGTTTGATCCGTCCGAAGATCCCGTCGTGCTCGCCGATCCATCCGTGATCGCGGGACTCGACTATTGGCGGACACTCCCGATCAAGCAGCAACCGCAGTGGCCGGATGCCGCGGCTGTCCAGGCCGCCTCTGATGAGCTGGCGACCCTCCCGCCCCTCATCTTCGCCGGTGAGGTGGACGTATTGCGCGAGCGCCTCGCGGCCGCCTCCCGCGGACAGGCCTTTCTGTTGCAGGGAGGCGACTGCGCGGAGACCTTCGCTGGAGCGACGGCCGACCAGATTCGCAATCGCGTGAAGACCGTGCTTCAGATGGCCGTCGTTCTGACCTACGGCGCTTCTACACCAGTCATCAAGATGGGCCGCATGGCCGGGCAGTTCGCCAAGCCGCGTTCGAGCGATACCGAGACTCGCGGTGACGTGACGCTGCCGGCCTACCGTGGCGACATCGTCAACGGATACGATTTCACGCCGGAATCGCGCGAAGCGGACCCGCGCCGCCTCGTGCAGGGCTACCACACGTCCGCGTCGACGCTCAATCTCGTGCGCGCCTTCACACAGGGCGGATTCGCCGACCTGCGGGAGGTCCATCGCTGGAACCAGGGCTTCGCCCGCAACCCGGCCAACGTGCGCTACGAGCAGATGGCACGCGATATCGACAAGGCGATCAAGTTCATGCAGGCCGCCGGAGCGGACTTCGAGGAGCTCAAGCGCGTCGAGTTCTACACGAGCCACGAGGGTCTCCTCATGGACTACGAGCGCCCCATGACCCGCATTGATTCCCGCAATGGAACACCGGTCAACACGTCGGCGCACTTCCTCTGGATCGGTGAGCGCACCCGCGATCTCGACGGAGCACACGTCGACTACATGTCACGCCTCCGCAACCCGATTGGCGTCAAGCTCGGCCCGACGACGAAGATCGACGACATGCGAAGGCTCATCGAGAAGCTCGATCCGAACCGCGAGCCAGGCCGCCTGACCTTCATCACGCGCATGGGCGCCGACAAGGTCCGGGATGCTCTTCCCCCGCTGCTCGAGGCGATCAAGCAGGAAGAGGCCAACCCGCTCTGGGTCACGGACCCCATGCACGGCAACGGGCTCACCACGCCGAACGGCTACAAGACGCGTCGCTTCGATGACGTCGTGGACGAGGTCAAGGGTTTCTTCGAGTCACATCGCGCGGCGGGAACGTACCCCGGCGGCATCCACATCGAGCTCACCGGCGACGACGTCACGGAGTGCCTCGGCGGTTCGGAGCAGATCGACGAGGCGACCCTGGCGACCCGTTACGAGTCCCTGTGCGACCCGAGGCTCAACCACATGCAGTCTCTCGAGCTCGCGTTCCTCGTTGCCGAGGAACTCGGCGCGCGCTGAACGCGGGCCATTGAGATACGCCTTTTCGTCCTCCCGGTTCGGTTGGAAGCACCAAAAGACGGATCTCGACGCCGCTAGTTGTATTTGAGGGCCACCGTAACTGCCGAACCCTTGTCAACCGTTGTGCCCGCGGGCGGATCGATGGACTTCACGGTCGCACCGGGGAGTCCCGAGAGAAGTTGGCTGGCACCGCCGTCATTCTGGAAATTGATTTGGAAACCGGCAGCCGTCAGCGCCTGCTTGGCCACGGCCCAGGTCTTGCCGACGACGTCCGGCACAGGAACCTGCGGCTTGCCGGACGAGATCACCAGATCTACCGTGCCGCCGGCGGTGACCGGTTTTGCATTCTGTGCCTGGGCCCGGATGACCATGCCCTTGGCGATGGTGTCGCTTGTCTCGCTCGGCCCCACGACCCCCGTGAGCTGCGCACCAGACAGTATGTTCTTGGCTTCCTGAACGGTCTTTCCGGAAACATCCGGAAGCGGCCCCAGTGAGACGACGAGGCTGATCTGCTGCTTCTCGCCGTAGTTTTGGCCCTCGGTCAATGGCTTGCCATCCGCGCCGAGCGCGGCCATGACCAAGCCCTTCGGAACCTTGTCGTCGAACTGTGTCGCGGAGGCTTTCCACGTGAACTTTGCAGCCGTGATGGCCTGCTTCGCGGCATCTTCGGCGATTCCGACGAGCTTGGGCACGGGGAGTGGCTGCGGCCCGCTCGAGAGCACAAGGATGACCTGCGCACCGTGGGCAACGTGCGTGCCCGCCTTCGGCGTCGTCTCCGCGACCAGGTCTTTGGCGACGGTCGTTGAGTAAACGGATGTCGTGCTCGCGGCCACCCGGAGGTCCTGTTTCTGCAGAGCAGCGCGAGCCGCGTCCTGGGTCTGGCCCTCTACGCTCTGGACGGTGACCAGCGAGCCGGGCCCCGCGCCGAAGTACCACCCCGTGCCTCCCGCCAGCGCAGCCATCAGTACGACGAGCGCGAACAGCCAGAAACCCCTTCGCCGCCGACGATCGCTCTTCGCCGCGAGCGCGGTCGTGGATTCTGTGAGGATCGGTCCGGTGCGATGGCGCGCCTTCGGAGTGAGGATCTGGGTCTCGGCGGTGGAGGAGGCCCCGTTGGCCGCCGCGGGCATCACCATCGTGCGCTGCGCTGCACCGGCGCCGGAGTCATCCTGGCGGAGCAGAGCTTCCGTCTCGTGGAGCTGCTCGAGCATCGCCCGTGCGTCGCGCGGTCGCTGATCGGGGTCGCGCGCGGTGGCCCAGAGCACGAGTTCGTCCAACTCTGCCGGCACGCTCGGGTTCTTGCTGCTCGGCGTCGGCACGGTGTCGTTGGCGTGCTGGTGGGCGATCTGGAAGGCCTGCTCGCCCTTGAACGGCTGTTCGCCGGCGAGCATCTCGTAGAGCATGATGCCGACGGCATAGATATCGCTTCGGGTGTCGGCGACGCCGCGCGTGACCAGCTCAGGTGAGAGGTACGCGATGGTCCCAAGGAGGGCATTGCCCGTTGCGGTATTGGCGCTGGCTGCCCTGGCGAGGCCGAAGTCCCCGATCTTGATGCGGCCGTCGTCCGCCAGCAGTACGTTCTCCGGCTTGAGGTCGCGGTGAACGATCCCGTTCTTATGCGCGGCGGCAAGCCCGGACAGGATCGCCTCCATGATGTCCATGGCCTGAACCGTCGTGAGCACCTTGTGCTCCTGCAGCAGATCGCGGAGGGTGATTCCCGGCAGGTACTCCATGACCAGGTAGGCGGTCTCCCCGTCCTGGCCCTGGTCGTAGACGTTGACGACATTCGGATGCGCGAGCCTCGCCGCCGAGCGTGCCTCCTGGATGAACCTGGCCTTGTATTGTGAATCGTCGGCGAGGTGACCGTGCATGACCTTGATCGCGACGCGGCGTTCGAGACGAAGATCGGTTGCGAGATACACGGTGGCCATCCCGCCGCGAGCGATGCGTGAGCGGACCTGGTACCGGCCGTCGATAAGACGCCCGATCAGTGGATCCGTGCTGTTAACGCTCACGACTCGAGTCTAAAGTTGGCCGGCCACAGCATCCCGCTAAAACACCGTGCGGTGGCTAAAGCGTTACCTCAGAGCCGCGAGCCAGGAGCGCGCCGAGGTCTCCCACTTGGCGTAGGCATCCGGGTACCCGGAGAGCTGCACGGCCTGCGCCGCCTGCGTGACCGTCTTCAACTGCCAGTTCGGGATGTCGAGCAGCCCCCGGGTGTAACCCAGGTTCGGGTTGCTCGGCCCGCCGAAGAAGAGTCGCGCGGCGTACGTGGTATCGAGAATCTGAGCGGGTTTTCCCCATCCGGTGCTCGGGCGCTGCTGGAACAGGCCGAGTGAGTCGCGGTCGCCGTATGGCAGGTTGCGGAGTCCTGACTCCTGAGCCGCGGCGGCCAGGGCGATGACGAGCCCGTATTGCGGTACGCCCAGAGACTGTCCAACCCTGATGATGGTCTTCGCGTTGGCGGCCATCTCCGCCGTTACGGGCGTGGACGGGGTGACGGAGGCCGTCATGACGATTTCGGGACCGGGGATGTTCAGGCTGCGGCCGGTGTAGATGATGCTCGACCAGCCGAGACCGTTGGCGCTGAGGAGCGCCTGCGTGGTCACGCCGAACTTGGCGGCGATCTTGCTGATGGTGTCACCGATGGCGATCACGTAGGTCTTGGCCGAGGGCGTCACGGAAACGACCGGCGTCATGGCGATAGGCGTCGGGGGGGCGACGGATGCGACGGCCGCCGCGCCCGGAATCGCAAGGGTCTGGCCCGGATAGATGATGCTCGACCAGCCGAGGCCGTTGACGCTGAGCAGGTTCTGCGTCGAGACGCCGAACTTCGCAGCGATCTGGCCGATCGTGTCGCCCTTTTGGATGGTGTACCTGCTCGTCGCCGTCGGAGCCGGTCGCGCCGCGACGGCAACCGGACCGCCGTTGCTCAGCTTGAGCACCTGACCGGGGAAGATCGTGGACTTCCAACCAAGACCGTTGAGGGCGAGCACCGATGCCGTGGCGAGCCCGTAGCGCCCTGCGATGCTGCTGACGGTGTCTCCCGCGGCAACCCGATAGGTGCCCGGTGCGGTTGCCGCAACTGCGGTCTTCGCGCTCGAAACGGGAGCGGCATTCGGATTGGTCGACGCTCGTGCCGCCGCAGTGAAGGCTTCGCGGATGCTCTTGCCGAACTCCGAAGGGGTCGAGCGCGGCTTGTCACCGCGCGGCTTCGCTTCGGCTGTCTGGATCGGCCCGGTCAAATTGGCGCTGATGGCCATCGAGCCGACGAGAACGATCGGGAGGGTGGTGAAGAGGCTCTTGCTCAAGCGGCTGCGCTCCTTTGGCGCCGTGTGCCGAGCCCGATTCTCTGTGGTGCTACTCATCAGTGAAAACCCCGTCCAACTCCCCGCCCCGAGTAGCGGTACCGCCCAATCAGATCAACGCTGGCACAGATGTAAGCCAGTGTCAATTATCGTGACTGCTGTGACTACAGTTAATCTGTTGGAAACAAACGTGGCGATGCTTGCGCGCGCCTCGAGTTCTGGCAGGCTTGATGGGTGACTACTGCACCCGAAACACGCTGGCTCACCATTCCCGATCTCGTCGACATCCTCGGAATCGGCGTCAGCAAGGTACGCCGCCTCATCGAGGACAGGCAACTGCTTGCCGTAAAGGTCGATGGAGCGTGGAAGGTTCCTGACTCCTTCCTTCGGGACAACGAGCCGCTCGTCGAACTACGCGGCACGCTTCTGGTGCTCCACGACAGCGGCTTCAGCGACGATGAGGCGATGCACTGGCTGCTGACCGAGGAGGAAAGCCTCGGCGTGCCCCCGATCGATGCCCTGCGCGCCGGTCGCAAGGCCGAGGTTCGCAGGGTGGCCCAGGCACTCGGCTTCTGAGCCCGATCCGTAGTCGACCGATCCCGCATCGCGTTTCTCCGGAGGATTCCGCGTTCCGGGCGTATCGCCCCCAATAACACCGGCTGCCACCGCAATCCTCCGGCGAAACGAATACCTTGGGCTGTTCGGGTCCGGGTGATTGCTGATGCACTTCGACTACGCCCGCAGCTTCACGCGACCGAACGCGTCGAATCGACGCTCCGGCCCAGTACAGCTAGGCGGAGCGCTTGATGACGGTGTCGGCGAGCTGCACCAGCTGATGCCGCGCCGCACCGCTGATCGACGAATCGGTGATCGCAGTGACAGCGAGTTTGACGTTATGGTCAATGATTCGTTCGACGTGCTCGACGGCCCCGCTGTTGCGAATCGAGGCCTGAAGCATCGAGATCTGTTGGGCGGTGAGGTCGGCATCGCCGAGCAGCTCGTCGATGAGCCGTGTCGCATTGGCGGGCAGCTTGGTGCGAGCCAGCGCGATCAACACGGTGCGCTTTCCCTCTCGGAGGTCATCGCCTGACGGCTTTCCCGTGGTCTCGGGGTCGCCAAAGACGCCGAGCAGGTCGTCCCTCAACTGGTAGGCGATCCCGAGCGGCAATCCGAAATCGCGCAGCGCCGCGACCTGGTCCACGCTCCCGCCGCCCAGGGTCGCCCCGATCACCAGCGGCGATTCGATGCTGTACTTGGCCGACTTGTAGACGATCACCCGGTGCGCCCTGCTGAGCAACTCGGGCTCCGGATAGCTCTGCCATGACCGCTCCTCGAGGATATCCAGGTATTGGCCCATCGTGACCTCGGTGCGCATGCGGTTGAATTCCCGCCTCGCGGCCTCACGGGCCTCGAGGCTGCCGAGGCGACGGATGCCGGCATCGAAGAGTTCGTCGCTCCAGCCGAGGAGCAGGTCGCCGAGAAGCAGACCGGCCGACTGACCGAACCCGTGCGATTCGCCCGTCCATCGACCGCTTTCGTGAAGAGCCTCGAAGCGCTTGTGCACCGCGGGCATCCCGCGTCTGGTGTCGGAGTTGTCCATGATGTCATCGTGGACGAGGGCCGCGGCATGGAAGATCTCAAGGGCACTCGCGGCGTCGACCACGGCGGGAAGGTCGCTGGCAGGCGCTGCGTCGGATACGAGATCGAACCCGGTCGACTGCCCCGTCACCGCCTGCCAGCCCCAATAACAGAAGAGTGCGCGGAATCGCTTTCCACCGCGAAGCAGGTCGCGCGAATAGTCGATAAGCGGGGCGAGATCGCCGCTTATGGAGCGGAGGAGCGATTCGCGGTCGTCGAGGAAGGCGTCTATGTCGGCTTGGACCAGATCAACTAACCGCGTACTCTCAGCCACGGATATAGCCTAGCCACGCCCCGGCGCATACAATTGAGAGTTAGCATGCGTCGGTCTCGATCATGAGAGGAGTCACCATGCCGCTGTCGGAACAGGAACAACGTCTCCTGGAAGAGATGGAGCGGAGTCTCTATCATAACGACGCCGACTTCGTGGCCACCGTCGGGACTCATCGCGGTCGCCCGAACGTTCGCACGATCGTCATCGGAATACTGATTGCGATACTCGGCGTGGGCGTCATTGTCACGGGTGTCGTTCTTCGCCAACCGATCATCGGCATCGCCGGCTTCGTCGTCATGTTCGTCGGCGCGCTCAGGGCGCTGTCCTCGCCCAAGCGAGGTGCCGCCGCTCCCGCTCCGGCCGAGCCGGATCACCAGCGTGCGAGTTTCATGGACCGCATGAACCAGCGCTGGGACAAACGCCAGGATGGGCACGAGGAGTAACCGACTTCCTCAACAGGGCTAACCGAAAGGTTGGCCCTTTTTTTTGTTCAGAATTCGACCGATCTCCTCCCCGGCCCTCCACCCGACACATCCTTGTGAATAAAAGGAAGCGCACCCCATTTGGAGGCACATCGCCGCTAATATCGTTGTTTTGTGGTGCGGAGTGGAGTAAAGTGGAGCGTACCTGAATCCAGGCCGGAGAATGAGGGGGAGTGGCCGATGTTTCTTGGCACCTACGCCCCGAAGCTCGATGACAAAGGCCGCATCATCCTCCCGGCCAAGTTCTGGTCAGAACTCGAATCCGGCATCGTCATCACCCGCGGCCAGGAGCGCTGTCTCTACGTGTTCAGCACTCGCGAGTTCGAGGAATTGCACGACCGCATCCGCCAGGCACCGGTCACGAGCAAGCAGGCTCGCGACTATCTGCGTCTCTTCCTTTCCGGCGCCAACGCCGAAGTTCCGGACACCCAGCACCGCGTTACCATCCCCGCCGGACTTCGCACCTACGCGGGCCTCGGGCGCGAGCTCACGGTGATCGGAGCGGGAAATCGCGCGGAGATCTGGGACACGGCGGCTTGGGAGACCTACTACGCCGAGCAGGAGAGCGCTTTTGCCGACACGACCGAGGAGGTGATCCCCGGGCTCTTCTAGCGCCTTGCTTCTGACTCCCAGCCGATCACATGCCCTGCTGCACTTCCCCGGTGGCAGGTCGGACCGGATGGGGATCAGGGGCCAGGAGCCGGTCTCCGGTCACCATGGTCGATAGCCAGATACACACCCCAGTCATGCTCGAGCGCACTGTCGAGCTGCTGAGCCCGGCGCTCGAGCGTCCGGATGCCGTGCTGGTGGATGCCACCCTCGGCATGGCAGGTCACGCCGAGGCCTTCCTCGAGCGTTTTCCGGACCTCACGTTCGTCGGTCTAGACCGCGACACGGACGCTCTTTCGATCGCGAGTGAGCGTCTCGCGCGCTTCGGCGACCGGGTCCACCTGGTCCACACCGTCTACGACAGGTTCTCGGAAGCGCTCGAATCGCTCGGTATCGCTGAGGCATCGGGCATTCTCTTCGATCTCGGGGTGTCATCCCTCCAGCTCGACAGGGTGGAGCGCGGCTTCTCCTATTCGAAGGATGCCCCCCTCGACATGCGTATGGATGCCACGTCTCCGCTCACCGCGGAGCGAATCCTCGCCGAGTACAGCGAGACGGATCTGCGTCGCATTTTCTGGGAGTTCGGCGAGGAGCGTCTCGCGCAGCGGTACGCGAAGCGCATCGTGGAGAGCCGTGCTGTCGCGCCCCTCGTACGGTCGGCCCAGCTCGTGGAGCTCATCACCGCGGCTACGCCCATTGCGGTTCAGCGGAAAGGTCACCCCGCTAAGCGCGTCTTTCAGGCGCTGCGCATCGAGGTCAACCAGGAGCTGGCGGTGCTCGAGCGGGCTATCCCCGCCGCCATCGAAACACTCGAGGTGAACGGCAGGATCGTGGTTCTCGCATATCAGTCGCTCGAGGACCGAATCGTCAAACGGGCCCTCGCTGCCTCATCATCCTCGACGGCTCCCGCGGGGCTGCCGATCGAACTGCCGCAGCATCGCCCGGAACTCACGCTGCTCGTCCGGGGGGCCGAGCTTGCCAGCGACAGTGAAAAATTGGCCAATCCCCGGGCCACACCCGTCCGCCTTCGCGCGGCGATGAGAGTCCGGAGAGCCGCATGAGCACCAATCTCGCCTACTCAGTACCGAATCGCGCTCCGCGCGAGGTGGAAGAGCACCAGAGGCACATCGAGATCGTCTCGACGCGCAACCAGCGCCGGGCTCGGCCGCGACTCATTTACGCCCTCGTGGCTGTGGGTGGCCTCTTCGTCATCCTCATGGCGCAGCTGCTGCTCAGCATCCTTCTTTCGGGGGGCGCCTACCAGATCGCGACCCTACAGACGTCGCAGAGCGAGCTGTCGCGAGACAAGCAGACGCTCGTCGAAGCGCTCCACGTTCTCGAATCGCCGCAGAATCTCGCCGGTCGCGCGCAGCAACTCGGCATGGTCATGAACTCAAGCAGCTCCGGATGGCTGAGGCTCTCCGACGGCGCGGTGCTTCAGGCGCCGACCGCCGCAAGCGCCGGTAGTGCCATCGGGACCACGGATAGTGCGCTTATTCCTAATGTGCTGCTGACTCCCGACGTGCTCGCGGTCGGTGTCGTGCCGCCAGCGGCGGGCGCGACCGTGCCGCCCGCAGTGCCGGGCGCGCCTGCGACGACAACGACAGGGGGCTCTGTAGCGTCGAACCCGGGAGCCCTGCCGTCGCCGAATACGCACTAGACACGGGTCCATCCCGAGAGTTGAGGAACCGCCCGTGAATAGTCCACGCAGCACCCGTCGACGGCTCGTCCTTGCGATCATCATCACGTTCGCTCTCGTGGCCGTGTTCGCGGTGCGTCTCGTCGACATCCAGCTGGTCCGCGCCGACCAGCTCAACAAGGACGCTCTCAGTAAGCGGGCGATCGCGGTGACGACGTATGCGCCGCGCGGGCAGATCGTCGACGCGAACGGTGTCGTGCTTGCCGACAGCGTCACGAGGTTCGACGTGACGGCCTCCCCGCGTCTCGTCAAAGCGTTCTCGCGCACGGCCAAGGACAAGACCAAGACCACGGTGACTGTACAGGACGCAGCGGCGGAGATTGCGAAGATCACCAAGCAGGACCAGGCGGCGGTCTACCTCGCGCTCACGAAGAATCCGAGCTCGGACTACGCGATCGTCACGCAGGCGGTCGACACGGCGACGATGCGGGCCGTGAAAGCACTGGCGATTCCGTGGGTCTATTTCCAGAGCCATCCGAAGCGCACCTATCCTGACGGTTCGGTGGCGGGCAACCTCATCGGCTTCGTGGGAACGGACGGGCCACAGAACGGCCTGGAAAAAACACAGAACCAATGTCTCGCGAGCACCAACGGCACTTCGACCTACGAGCGCGGTGCCGACGGAGTGCAGATCCCCGGAAGCACGATCACCACCAAACAGGCCAAGCCGGGAGGAACGGTCACGCTGACGATCGACAGCGACCTCCAGTGGTTCGTGCAGCAGGCGATCGCCGAACAGGCGACCGCGATCGGCGCCCAGTCGGCGACGGCCATCGTGCTTCGCGTGAAAGACAACGCCGTCATGGCGCTTGCGGACTGGCCCTCGGTCGATCCGAACAACGTCAACGCCACGGCCTCAACGGGAGGCCCTCTCGGATCGAAGGCATTCAGCGATTATTACGAGCCTGGTTCCACGATGAAGGCGATCAGCGCGTCCATGCTCATCGACTCCGGCGCGGCAACGCCGACCACGCCGGGCGTGACGGTGCCATCCGCGTGGACCACACCAGAGGGCCACACCATCCACGACGCGACAGGACACGCGACCGAACGGCTGACCCTCACCGGCGTACTCCAGCAGTCCTCGAACGTCGGCATCTCCCAGCTCGGCATCAAAGTGCCGCAGCAGACACGCTACGACTACATGAAGAAGTTCGGCCTCGGGCAGGCAAGCGCCGTCGACTTTCAGGGCGAGTCCTCCCGAGGAATCACGCCGCTGCCCTGGAACGATGTCTCCAAGTACGACATGCTCTACGGCCAGGGCGTCGCCGTGACCGCGGTACAACTGGCCAGCGCGTACCAGGCGATCGCCAATGGGGGAGTGAAGCTTCCGCTGAAGCTCGTCGAAAGCTGCACCAACGCATCCGGGACCGTTACCAACGTTCCGTCGAGCGTCGGCACGCGCGTGATCTCCGATCAGTCCGCGAAGACCGTCGTCAACATGCTCGAAAGCGTGGTCACCGGCGGCGAACTCTCAAAGACCCTCAAGATCCCCGGCTACCGTGTCGCCGCCAAGAGTGGAACGGCCGAGGTCGCGGCGAACGGCCATTATACGAGCGACCGTATCGTTTCGCTCGCCGGCATCGCTCCGGCGGAGAACCCCCAGTACGTCGTTCTGGTGACTTACACCAAGCCAGCTATCATGAAAAGCTCGGCTGCTGCGGCACCGACCTTCCACAAGATCATGAGTGAGGTACTCACAAAGTACCGAGTGACCCCGTCGACGACACCATCCACCAACCCGGCGACGAACTGGTAGAAAGAGGACGCCTTGACCGCACGGATTCCCCCGGTCCTTCGACCGGAGCATCCGCTAGCCAGGCCACTCGCCGGACTCGTCACCGAGTTCGGACTCGACCACCTCGGCTCGCTCGATGGAGTCGAGATCACCGGGGTGACGCTCCGAAGCACCGAGGTCGAGCCGGGGGACCTGTATGTCGGTGTCCAGGGTGGCAGCAGCCATGGTGCGCAGTACGCGGCCCAGGCTGCGGAGCGCGGCGCGGTCGCGCTGCTGACCGATAAGGTCGGCGCCGGGATCGCCGCAGAGAGCGGCCTTCCGATCGTGATCGTCGAGTCTCCGCGAGGCGCGCTGGGACGCGTGTCAGCCTGGGTGTATCGCACCAACGAGCGTCCGCCCCTCCTCCTCGGTGTAACGGGCACGAACGGCAAGACGTCGACTTCGTACATCCTCGAGGCGATTCTGCGGCAGCTCGGACTTGTCACGGGGCTGAGTTCGACCGCCGAACGCCACATCGGCGACCTCACGGTGGTCAGCCGCCTCACTACGCCCGAGGCGAGTGAGATGCACGCCCTCCTGGCTCGAATGCGGGAGAGCGAGGTGCGCGCAGTGGCCGTCGAAGTGAGTGCTCAGGCCCTCAGCAAGAACCGCGTCGACGGTCTGATGTTCGATGTCGTGGCATTTACCAACCTCAGCCACGACCATCTCGATGACTACGCCGATATGGACGAGTACTTCGCCGCCAAGCTCGCCCTCTTCGACCCGGAGCGCGGAAAGCGCGGGGTGGTCTCTCTCGACTCCCCATGGGGCGACAGGGTCGTTCGGGGATCCCGCATCCCCGTCACGACCATTTCCTCGTCGCCGGGCGTGGAAGGCGATTGGAACGTCGAGATCCTCGACGAGCTCGCCGCCTACACCGCGTTTCGCCTGATCGGACCCGAGGGGCGATCGCTCGCCACGCGCGTCCCGTTGATCGGCCGCCATATGGCAGCCAATGCCGCGCTCGCTATCGTCATGCTGGTCGAGGCGGGTTTCGAGCTCGAGGCGATCGGCCAGGCCGTCGAGGGCGGCATCGACGCGTACCTCCCGGGCAGGACCGAGCGCGTGTCTGGGGATCGAGGGCCGTCGGTCTACGTGGATTTCGGGCACAGCCCGGACGCCTTTCTCAATACGCTCGCCGCGGTGCGCAAGTTCACGCCAGGCAAGGTGATCATGGTCTTCGGTGCCGACGGCGACCGGGACGCGACCAAGCGCCACGAGATGGCGCGCGTCGCCTCAGAGGGTTCCGACATTCTCGTGATCACCGATCACCACCCACGTTTCGAGGACCCTGGGTCCATCCGGGCGACCCTCATCGAGGGTGCTCATCTCGCGGAGCACCAGGCGGAGCTCTACGAGGTGGGTCCGCCGGAGAAGGCCATCCGGCACGCCGTCTCACTCGCGAAGGAGGGCGACTCGATCCTGTGGGCGGGTCCGGGACACCAGGATTACCGCGACATCAAGGGCGTTCGCACGCCATACTCCGCCAGGGCAGAGGCGCGCGCCGCTCTGCTCGATGCCGGTTGGTCATAGGTGATAGCCCTCACCCTCGCCGAAATCACGGCCGCACTCGATGGTGTGCTCGAGCCGCACGGCGATGCGTCGCCCGAGACGACGGTCTCGGGGCCCGTGCAGACGGACTCCCGCCTGGTCGAGCCCGGATCGGTCTTCTTCGCGATGAAGGGCGAGGTGACCGATGGGCACCTCTTCGCGGCCTCGGCCGTGCGGAACGGCGCCGCGCTGCTCGTGGTCGAGCGTTCCCTCGATCTACCGGTTCCCCAGGTCGTCGTCGAGGACGCCCTCGCGGCTCTCGCGGCTCTCGCCCGACGCGTCGTTTCCACGGTTCGTTCCGCGGGTGTGCTTCGGGTTATCGGAATCACGGGATCCAATGGCAAGACGACCACCAAGAACATGCTGCGGGCGGTTCTCTCGACCCAGGGACCGACCGTCGCGCCCCCCGGCTCGTTCAACAACCAGGTCGGCGCTCCTCTGTCGATGCTCTCCGTCGAGCGCGACACGAGGTTCCTGGTCGTCGAGATGGGCGCGAGCGGAGTCGGTGACATCGCGCGCATCATGGCCATAGCGACACCGGACATCTCCGTGGTGCTCAAGGTCGGGCTCGCTCACGCGGGTGAATTCGGGGGCATCGAGGCCACTCAGCGCGCGAAGTCCGAGATAGTGACCGGGCTCCCCGGTGATGCCATCGCGGTTCTCAACATCGATGATGAGCGCGTCGCGGCGATGGCGGGGATGACGGTCGCGCGCCCCGTCTGGTTCGGGCTCGATGCCGAGGCGGATGTTCGTGCGGATAATCTGCGAGCCACCGCATCCGGGACCTCGTTCACGCTGTCGATCGGCGACGTGCACCGGCCGGTCAGCCTGCGGATTCTCGGAGAACACCACGTGATGAACGCGCTCGCCACGCTCGCGGTCGCGAATGAGCTGGCGGTGCCGCTCGACGAAGCCATCGCCGCCCTCGAGTCCGTGCCGCGGGCGGAGCGCTGGCGAATGGAGGTGCTGCCGCGCAGGGACGGCGTCGTCGTGATCAACGATGCCTACAACGCGAGTCCCGATTCGATGTCTGCCGCACTCAAGACCCTCGCCCAGATCGTCGAGCCTGGGCAGCGTTCCATCGCGGTCCTCGGTGAGATGACCGCCCTCGGCGAATATGCGAACGAGGAGCACGATCGAATCGGCCGCCTCGTCGTGAGGCTCAACATCCATAAGCTCGTCGTCGTCGGCCACGGCGCCCGCCACATCCACAATGCGGCCGGTCTCGAGGGATCGTGGAATGGCGAGTCAGTTCTGGTTGAGACCGCGGACGAGGCATACGATCTTGTGAGTGAAGACCTGCGAGACGGCGATGTCGTGCTCGTGAAGTCGTCGAAATCCGCGAACCTGCGCTTTCTGGGCGATCGGCTCGGGGAGGTAACCGCGTGATCGCCCTCCTCGTCGCCGCCAGCGTCTCCATGATCTTCACGCTGCTGCTCACCCCTCTCTTCGCGAAGGCCTTTCGCCGGCTGAATCTCGGCCAGTTCTTCAGAGCGGATACTCCGACAACACACGTCGTCAAGCGCGGGACGCCTTCCATGGGCGGGATCGTCTTCATCTCCGCCTCCATCGTTGGCTACTTCGTCGGCCATTTCGTCAACCAGGACTCCGTTTCCGGAGCGGGACTTCTCGTGCTCGCGATGATGTCCGGCCTCGGCCTCATCGGATTCATCGACGATTTTCTCAAGGTCAAGCGGCAGAACAGCCTCGGCCTGGCCGGGTGGTACAAGATCCTCGGAGCGGTCATCGTCGCCATAGCTTTCGGCGTGATCTCCCTCACTTACAAGGATGCGAACCACCGGTCACCCGCGTCGACCGCGGTCTCGTTCGTGCGCGATCTCAATCTCAATTTCACCGTGATTTTCGGCGCGACCGCGGGAGTGATCGCTTTCATCGTCTGGGTCGTGCTCATCACCACCGCCGTGTCGAACGCGGTGAACCTGGCCGATGGGCTCGACGGGCTCGCCGCCGGAGCCTCGATCCTGGCGATCGGGTCGTACATCATCATCGGCTTCTGGCAGTCCACCCAGTCCTGCTTCAGCCCGACGCTTGCCACAGAGAACGCATTCAAGTGCTACGACGTCTCTCGGCCGCTCGATCTCTCGGTCGTGGCGGCATCGATTGCTGGCGCGCTCGTCGGCTTTCTCTGGTGGAATACCTCGCCTGCTCAGATCATGATGGGAGACACGGGCTCCTTCGGCCTGGGCGGGGCACTGGCGGCTCTCGCCATCCTGTCCCGTACGGAACTGCTGCTCATCCTCATCGGCGGGCTGTTCGTCGTTGTCACCGGGCAGGTCATCATCCAGCGGCTGTACTTCAAAGCGACAAAAGGGAAGCGGATCTGGCGTGCCAGCCCCCTTCACCATCACTTCGAGATGAAGGGCTGGGCCGAGGTGACGATCGTCGTGCGGTTCTGGATCATCTCGGGACTCTTCGTCGCGGCCGGCGTCGGGGTCTTCTACCTCGAATGGGTTTCACGGGTTCGTTGATGAGGAGCTCGGAAGCCGTAGCGGAGCTGCGCAGCTGGAATGCGGACTGGGCCGGTCTGAAGGTCGCCGTGCTCGGGCTCGGCGTCACGGGTTTCTCCGTGGCGGACACCCTTGCGGAGCTCGGCGCGAAGCTGCTCGTGCTCGCCGACAGCGCCGATGACGAGACCGCGGACCTGCTCGATGTGATCGGCGTGCCGCTCGTGCTCGAGAATCTCGGCGCAGAGCTGGCCGCCTTCGCTCCGGAGCTCGTCGTCGTCTCCCCGGGCTTCTCGCCGAGTCATCCGCTCGTACGCTTGGCGACCTCGCGGAATGTCCCGGTCTGGGGCGACATCGAGCTCGCCTGGCGTCTGCGCGATAAGGGTGGCACGCCTGCCGAATGGCTGGCCGTGACCGGCACCAACGGCAAGACAACCACCGTGAAGCTCGTGACCGCGATGGTCGCCGCGGCCGGTAAGCGCGTAATCGCCTGCGGCAACGTCGGCATTCCTGTGCTCGACGCCATCCGCGATCCGGTCGGCTTCGACGCGCTCGTCGTCGAACTCTCGAGCTTCCAGCTGCACTATCTCGACAGCATGTCAGCCTGGGCCGCAGTTTGCCTGAACGTCGCGCACGATCACCTCGATTGGCACGGTTCTGCCGAGGGCTATCGCGCGGCCAAGGCGAAGATCTACGAAAACACGAAGATCGCCTGCATCTATAACCTCCAGGATGATGCGACGCGCGCAATGGTCGAGGAGGCCGATGTCGTCGAGGGATGCCGCGCCATCGGCTTCGGCCTCGGCGTGCCGGGCCCGAGTGACCTCGGCCTCGTCGACGAAATCGTGGTCGATCGCGCCTTCCTCGACGATCGCCACAGAGCCGCCATCGAACTCGCGACCGTCGACGAGCTGAAAGCGGTCGGTCTCGGGTCGCCGCACATGATCGCGAATGTGCTTGCGGCATCCGCCATCGCGAGATCCCTCGGCGTCGGTGCCGCCGAAATTCGCTCGGCACTTCGCGCTTTCCGCATCGATCGCCACCGCACCGAGACGGTCGCAGAACGCGACGGAGTGCGCTGGGTCGACGACTCGAAGGCGACGAACCCGCACGCGGCGCAGGCCTCGCTGTCCGCTTTCGAATCGGTCGTCTGGGTGGTCGGTGGCCTGCTCAAGGGGGTCGACGTGAACGACATCGTCGCTGCCAACGTCTCCCACCTTCGCGGGGTCGTCATTATCGGCGTCGACCGTCAACCTTTGGTCGAAGCTTTCGAGCGACACGCGCCGGCGCTGCCGCTGTTCGAGGTCGACACGACTGACACTAATGAGGTGATGCGGATGGCCGTGAGGCTGTCGGCGGGGGTTGCGCGGAGCGGGGACACCGTCCTGCTCGCCCCGGCTGCCGCTTCGATGGACCAGTTCATCGATTATGCGGATCGCGGCAATCGTTTCGCAGGCGCGGTGCACGAGATGTTGGGAGAGAGGGCGGATGACGACGAGCCTTCCGCGCCCGAGAGCCAACCGTAGGCCGGGGGCGCCTTCCCCTCAGGCTCGTCCCGCCAGCCATCCATCGCCGGACGTCCAGGGCGATCAGCGTCGGGCACCAGCCGCGATCATCGCGGTCAAGAGGATCTTCGCGGCGGAGACCGGCAACTACTTCCTGCTGCTTGGCGCGACCCTTTTCCTCGTGGTCTTCGGACTCATCATGGTGCTGTCGTCGTCATCCGTCGAATCGTTCCTGTCGAGTGGCGACTTTTTCAACGGCTTCGTCCGTCAGGTGCTCTTCGCCGCCCTCGGCATCCCGCTCATGCTTCTGGCATCGCGGATGTCGCCACGCTTCTGGAAGCGTTGGGCCGGGACCTTCCTCGTCATGGCGATCGTTTTGCAGATGCTGGTCGTCACGACCCCGCTGGGCGTGCAGCGTGGCGGCAACAAGAACTGGATCGTGCTCGGCCCGTTCACCGGCCAGCCATCGGAGTTCGTGAAACTCGGTCTAGTCGTGTGGCTCGGTTACATCCTCGCGAGGAAACAGTCGGTGTTGGGTGACTGGCGCGAACTGATCATGCCGCTGGTTCCCGTTGTTGTGGCGGCGGTCGGGTTCGTCGTGCTCGGCGGGGACCTGGGGACGTCGATGATTCTTCTCTCGATCGTGCTCGGCGCGGCGTTCTTCGCCGGCGTGCGGTTGCGCATCCTCGCCGTACCGATCCTCGTCGTCGGTGTGGCGGCGGCGATGTTGTCCATGGGCACCAGCTCACGATCGGGCCGAATCAGCGCCTTCCTGAGCGGGTGCGTTTCGCTGAACGACCACGGTGGAACCTGTTGGCAGAGCGTGCAAGGCTGGTGGGCCCTCGCCTCCGGTGGTCTCTTCGGCGTCGGCCTCGGCAACTCCACGGCCAAATGGTCGTGGCTTCCCGAGGCGGACAACGACTTCATCTATGCCATCATCGGCGAAGAACTGGGACTGCTCGGTGCGATCCTCGTCCTGGTGCTCTTCATCGTTCTCGCCATTGCGTTCGTGCGGATCATCCGAGCGAATACCGATCCCTTCGCGAAGATCACGGTCAGCGCCGTCATGGTGTGGGTGATCGGCCAAGCATTCATGAACATCGCGGTGGTGCTCGGAGTCTTGCCGGTGCTCGGGGTTCCGCTGCCACTCATCTCTGCGGGCGGATCCGCTCTCGTCACAACGTTGCTCGCCATCGGCATCGTCCTGTCCTTCGCCCGGCATGCTCCCGAGCCGGCGCTCCCAGCGTTTCCGGCCGGTCGCCAGAGGTGACGAGCTACCTTCTCGCCGGCGGGGGGACGGCCGGACACGTGAACCCGCTGCTCGCGGTCGCGGACCGCATCATGGATCGTGAGCCGGATGCGAAGGTCTTCGTGCTCGGCACTGCCGAAGGACTCGAATCTCGTCTCGTGCCTGCGCGAGGCTACGAACTCCTCATCGTCGCGCGTCTTCCATTCCCTCGGCGGCCGAATGCGGCGGCGCTGCGATTTCCGCGCCGTTTCGGACGGCTCGTCACGGCGATCCAGGAGCTCCTCCGTGAACACCGGATCGACATCGTGGTGGGATTTGGGGGCTATGTGTCCGCGCCCGCCTACCTTGCTGCGCGTCGCGAGAAAGTCGCCGTCGCGGTACACGAGGCCAACGCGAAGCCTGGAATCGCCAATCGTCTCGGCGCTCGATTGACCGAGTACGTCGGCGTCGCCTTCCGCTCGGCCAGATTGCCGCACGCACGCTTCGTCGGGATGCCGCTCCGTCGGGAGATCGAATCGCTCGATCGCGCGGCAGAACGTCGGGCTGCGCTCGATTTCTTCGCACTCGATCCGCGTAAACTCACGCTTCTGGTCACCGGCGGATCGCAGGGCGCAAAGCGGATCAACGACACGATCCACGCGGCGGCGGCGAGCATTCTAGGGGCGGGCTGGCAGATCCTGCACGTGACCGGTGAGCGCTCGGAACTCATATCGACCGAACTTGCAGACTATCGGCTCATGGCGTATTGCGACCGCATGGATCTCGCCATCGCTGCCGCCGATCTCGCGGTCGCTCGCGCAGGCTCCGCAACGGTGAGCGAATTCAGCGCTCTCGGATTGCCCGCCGTCTATGTGCCGCTGTCGATCGGCAATGGCGAGCAGCGTCTCAACGCTCGAGACGTCGTCGAGGCGGGTGGAGCGGTCATCGTGGACAACGCGATCTTCACCCCGGAATGGGTCGCGAGCGATCTCGTCCCTCTCCTGGAGAACCGCGCGCTGATCGCCGACATGGCCGCGCGATCCCGCGCGATCGGGGTTCTGGACGGCGCGGATCGCATGGTGGACCTCGTCATGGATGCCCTCCATGGCGCGGTAAATTCGTCACAATGATCAAGTCCGATTTCTCCCAAGCGGTTCCTGAGCATCTCGGAGCTGTACATTTCGTCGGAATCGGCGGAGCAGGCATGAGCGGCATCGCGCAACTCTTCTCGGCCGCCGGCCTCCGGGTCACCGGGTCCGACATCCGCGCAACGGAGACGGTCGAAGCGCTGCGGGCGCGGGGCGTGCGAATCGTGATCGGGCACGCCGCCGAAAACGTGGCCGATGCCGACACGCTTGTGGTAACCGGGGCCATCGCCGAGGACAACCCGGAGTACCTGGCCGCTCGCGAGCGCGGGGTCCCCGTGGTCCATCGCGCACAGGCGCTCGCCTGGCTGATGAGGAATCATCGGGTCGTCGCCGTCGCGGGTGCTCACGGAAAGACGACCTCGACGGCCATGATCATCACCGCGATGCTCGAACTCGGCGATGACCCGAGCTTCGTCAACGGGGGAGTCATTCGCTCCCTCGGCGCGAGCGCGGCAGCCGGCAGCGGCGAGGTATTCGTGGTGGAAGCCGACGAATCGGACGGCTCATTCCTGCTCTACGACACGGCCATCTCGTTGGTGACGAACGTCGACCCCGACCACCTCGACCATTACGGGTCGGAGGAGGCATTCGAGGAGGCCTTCGTTACTTTTGCCCGCGCCGCGAGGGAGCGCGTCGTCATTTCGAGCGACGATCCTCGAGCGATCGCCGTCACTACCCGTCTGGAGGGTCGCTCGGTCACGACGTTCGGGCAGCACCCCGACGCCGACGTACGGTTGCACTCCGTCGTCAGCGAGGCGACCGTGTCGTTTTCGCTGGCCTACCGCGGCAGCGACTACAGCACGACCCTGCGCGTGGCGGGACTCCACAACGCGGTCAATGCAGCCGGGGCATTCGGCGTACTCGTCGCGCTGGGGCACGAGCCGCAGGCGGCCCTTGACGCGATCGCGCACTTCGAGGGCACCGAGCGTCGCTTCGAACTGCGTGGCGAGGTGCGGGGCGTGCGGGTCTACGACGACTTCGCTCACCACCCCACGGAGATCCGTGCTGCGCTGTCCGGTGCGCGCGGTGTGGTCGGCGCAGGCAGACTCATCCCCATATTCCAGCCCCACCTCTACTCGCGCACGCGCCAGATGGCGGCGGAATTCGCGGAGACCTTCGAATCGCTCGCGGACCACACCGTCATCGTGCCGATTTATGGAGCGCGGCAGGATCCAGAACCCGGCGTGACCGGCGAACTCATCAGCGAGAGATTCGGCGATTCCTCGCGGGTGGCGTATTTCACCGAATGGACGGATGCCGTGGAGTACGCCGCGTCGATCGCCCGCGCCGGCGACTTCGTGATTCCGATGGGCGGCGGCGACGTCTACCGGCTCATCCCGGAGTTGCTCGTCGCCCTCGGGGCCATTCCCGCGTCGCCACCCGACCCGCACGAGACGGACTGAGCCGGTGAAGCGACCGGAGGGGTTCGATCGAACGGGGACGGGCAAACCAGAGCAGACGCCCGTCGGCCCGCCGCGCGATGGCCGCCAGGCGAAACCGACGTCCGGATCCAAACCCAAGCCGGAGAAAGTCTCGGCCGGCCGACCCGCCGCAAGAAAGTCGGCTCCCGAAAAGTCCACCGGTGCCGAGCAGGCGGACCGCGAAGCGAAGAAGGCGGCGCGGCTGCGACGCCGGTACGAACGCAGCGAGGTCAAGAGGTTCACCCGCCGTTCTCGTCGGCGCAGGGTCACGGCGCTGGTCAGCATCCTGAGCCTTCTGCTCACCGGTGCGCTGGTGACCGGTGCCGTCTACTCTCCGCTGCTCTCCCTCAAAACGGTGACGGTCGAGGGGGCTTCCCGGGTGAGCGCGGAAAGCGTGAGAGCCGCCGTCGGAGATCAAGTGGGCAAGCCCCTTGCCACGATCGATTTCGGCCGCATCAAGCAGGAACTGTCGAAGTTCTCACTCATCCGGAGCTACGTCACCGAGACTGTTCCACCCGACACGCTCATCGTCCGGATCGCCGAGAGGGCGCCGATCGGAACAATCGCGACGAGCAAGGGTTTTGCCACGGTCGACCCTGCAGGCGTCGACATCGAAACGACCACCGCGCGACCGGCCGGACTTCCCCTCATCCAGCTCGGTACGGCGTCGAAGAAGAGTGCAGGATTCACGGCAGCCGTCGCGGTGCTGTTGGCTTTGCCAGCCGAGCTGCTCAAGCGGGTGGACACCGTCACCGCGCAGACCACCGATGACGTGACGCTGGTGCTCACTGGTTCCGGCCAGTCGGTCATCTGGGGGAGCGCGGAGAACTCGTTGCTCAAGGCGAAGGTACTCGTGGCGCTGATGGCGACCCAAAACCCCAGCGCCGTCGTGAAATACGATGTCTCGGCGCCGAATACTCCGGTCGTCGGCGGGCACTGACCTTCGGAGAAGACGGGTGAATCCGAGTGGCCGTTTCCGACACGCTGGACCGCCTCACGCCCCGTCGCGCCTCTCGCACTTAACTTCGAAACAAGAAACCTATACTGAGCATAACTTTAAGGCTCAGGTAAAGGTTGAAAGTTTCTAGCGGAGGCCGGACGTGACATCAAACCAGAACTACCTAGCCGTGATCAAGGTCGTCGGCATAGGCGGCGGTGGCGTCAACGCCGTCAACCGGATGATCGAGCTCGGCCTTCGTGGCGTCGAGTTCATCGCGATCAACACGGATGCGCAGGCGCTTCTCATGAGCGATGCCGACGTCAAACTCGACGTCGGTCGAGAGATCACTCGCGGGCTCGGCGCAGGGGCCGATCCCGAGGTGGGGCGTCGCGCCGCCGAGGACCATGCGGAGGAGATCGAGGAGGCACTCGCCGGCGCCGACATGGTCTTCGTGACTGCGGGCGAAGGTGGCGGTACCGGCACCGGTGGCGCCCCCGTCGTCGCTCGAATCGCGAAGTCGATCGGCGCGCTCACCATCGGCGTCGTCACCCGGCCGTTCGGTTTTGAAGGAAAGCGCCGCGCCGCGCAGGCCGACGTTGGGGTCTCGGCGCTCAAGAGCGAGGTCGATACGCTCATCGTCGTGCCGAACGATCGCCTGCTCGAGATCAGCGATCGCGGCATCAGCTTCCTCGAGGCCTTTGCGACCGCGGACCAGGTGCTGCTCGCGGGCGTCCAGGGCATCACCGATCTCATCACCACGCCCGGGCTCATCAACCTGGACTTCGCCGACGTCAAGTCGGTCATGCAGGGCGCCGGGTCGGCGCTCATGGGCATCGGTTCGTCGCGAGGTGCCGATCGCGCCATCAAGGCGGCAGAGCTTGCGGTCGCCTCGCCGCTGCTCGAGGCGAGCATCGACGGTGCCCACGGCGTGCTTCTCTCCATCCAGGGTGGATCGAACCTCGGCATCTTCGAGATCAACGACGCGGCACGCCTCGTGCAGGAGGCCGTGCATCCGGAGGCGAACATCATCTTCGGCGCGGTCATCGACGACACGCTCGGCGACGAGGTGCGCGTGACGGTCATCGCGGCGGGCTTCGACGGCGGCGAGCCGGTCGTCAAGAAGGCGGGTCATCGTTCGAACTTCGTCGACGCCATGGTCCCGTCCGAGGCGGTCGCTGTCGCGGTCGAGACGGAAGAGGCAGCTCCGAACTGGTCAGCCGAGCCCGAGGTCCCCAGCGCACCGAAAGATCCGGTCTTCGACGACGCCGACGACGACCTGGACGTGCCCGACTTCCTGAAATAGTGCGCACTGCATGACGAGCATCGAGGTATTGCGGGATCGTCTCGACGGCGTTCGCTCAGGAATCTCCGAAGCGGCTCGACAGGCGGGACGGGACCCCCGCGCGATCACAACGATCGTCGTGACGAAATTCCATCCCGCACAGCTCGTGCGCCAGCTACACGGCCTCGGTGTGCGCAACTTCGGCGAGAACCGTCACCAGGAGGCGCAGGCGAAGGCGGCGGAGGTGCGCGACCTCGACCTGGTCTGGCACTTCATCGGGCAGCTGCAGAGCAAGAAGGCGCGCCAGGTGCGCTCCTATGCCCGGGTCGTGCACTCCCTTGACCGAGCCTCCGTGGTCGACGCCCTCGCCTCGCACGAACATTCGATCGACTGCTTCGTGCAGCTCAACCTCACCGATGACGAGGGGAGGGGAGGGGTGCGCGACTCTGAACTCGAGCGCCTCACCGAACGGGTGATCTCGACGCGCGGGTTGTCATTGCTCGGCGTCATGGCTGTCGCGCCGGTCGGCGAGGACCCGCGCGCCGCCTTCGCGCGCATGCGGGCGGCATCCGAACGGGTCATGAGCATCGTCCCGACGGCACGATTCATCTCCGCGGGGATGTCCGGCGATTACCGCGAAGCCATTCTCGAGGGCGCGACACACCTGCGGATTGGGTCGGCAATCACAGGAAACCGTCCGACCGGCGGTTAATCTGATTCGAGACACACCACAGGAGGCACGAAATGGCTAACCCGCTGCGTAAGACCATGGTTTATCTGGGCCTGGCAGATGAGGAATTCGAGTACGAGAACGCCGCCCCGGCCGCTCCCGCCGCGCCCGTGGCGCAGCACGTCTCGCAACCGGCCGGCAATCGCGCGCCAGTCACCCCTCTTCGCCGAGTCCCCAATCAAAGGAATGTGGTCGCTGCGGACATGAACGAGATCCTCACCGTGCACCCCCGCCAGTACAAGGATGCCCAGGTCATCGCCGAGAGTTTTCGTGACGGCATCCCCGTCATCATCAACCTCTCGCAGATGAGCGAGCCCGAGGCGCGTCGGCTCATCGACTTCGCCAGCGGACTTTCACAGGGGCTCTATGGCAAGATCGAGCGTGTCACAAACAAGGTATTCCTCCTCTCGCCGGCGCACGTCGCTGTCAGCGGCGACCAGGCAGAGGTCGAGCCTGACGTGGAAGCCTCGTTCTTCGCGCAGTCCTAATTCCTCTGCGGACGGACTGACGATTCCGTGGTGATTCTCAATGTCTTCGCAACGATCGCCTATTTCGTTTTTCTGCTGTATTTCTTCGTTCTGTGGGCCAGGTTCATCCTGGATCTAGCACGCACCTTCGCGCGCAGCTGGCGTCCGACGGGGTTCGGGATGGTGCTGGCAGAGCTGGTATTCTCGCTCACCGATCCGCCGATCCGGTTGGTGCGCAGGCTCATCCCGCCCATACGCGCGGGCGGAGTCGCGCTCGACTTCGGCTGGAGCATCGTGATGCTCCTCGACGTGATCCTGATCTACATCACATTGGTGCTGAGGTATTGAGAGCACCTGTGTACTCTGGGGGAGTGTGGTCGACACCACTCGAGTCCATGACCCCTGGACCCCGGTAGTTTGCTAGCGTTAGCTAACCGTTATTAGTGCTGTATCAGAGAGTTTTTTGAGGTGACACCCATGGCCCTTACGCCTGAAGACGTAGTCAACAAGCGGTTCCAGCCGACCAAGTTCCGCGAGGGTTACGACCAGGACGAGGTCGATGACTTCCTCGATGAGGTGGTCGTCGAACTGCGCCGCCTCAACCAGGAGAACGAGGAGCTCCGTCAGCGCCTCGTCGCCGGCGAGGCTCGGATCAATGACCTGCAGCGCGGCGCTTCGGATACCTCGGCCGCCGAGCAGAGCCAGCCGCAGTTCGCAGCCCCGGTTGTAGCAGCTCCCACGGTTGTGGCAGCGCCTTCCTATGCGTCGAGCGACCAGAACGCCCTGGACTCCGGCAACACCAACAACCTGTTGCAGCTCGCCCGCAAGCTCCACGAGGAGCACGTGCGCGAGGGCATCGAGAAGCGCGACGCGCTCATCGCGGAGGGTCACGCGACCGCAGCCCGCGTCGTCGGCGAAGCCGAGGACACCCAGCGCGCCCAGATCGCCGCGCTCGAGCAGCAGCGCGTTTCGCTGGAGGGGCGCATCGAAGAGCTCCGTACCTTCGAGCGGGAGTACCGCCAGAAGCTGAAGGGCTACATCGAGGGTCAGCTCCGTGAGCTCGATTCGTCCGAACTGGCGACAAGCGCCGCGAACTCCACCGCGACACCGAGTGGTGGTTTCGACGCTGTCCAGACGCCACCGTCATCCAGCTACCAGGGTTTTGGCGGCAACTGAGCCGCAGGCGAAGGTACGCGCCAAGGTCAGCGTTAGAGCGCTCATCGCGCTCACCCTCGTCGCGTTGGCTGTCTACGGGCTCGATCAGTTTGCGAAATTCCTGATCGTCAGGAACCTCACCGAGGGCCAGCTGGTCAGCGTCCTCGGAACGGTGCTGCAGTTCCACTTCGTGAAGAACTCAGGTGCGGCATTCTCCATTGCGAGCGGGTCCACCTGGATCTTTTCGATCGCAGCATCCGCAGTCACGGTCTTCATCGTCGGATTTGCGCGACGCATCCGTTCGGTGGGGTGGGCAGTCCTGTTCGGCATGCTGCTCGGCGGAACGACGGGCAACCTCACCGATCGCCTATTCAGGGAGCCTGGGTTCGGAGTGGGCCATGTCGTCGATTTCATTCAGGTGGCGGGCTTTCCGGCGATCTTCAACGTCGCAGACTCCTTCATCGTCGCGAGCATGGGGCTCTTCATTATTCTGACCGTGCGCGGAGTGGGGCTCGACGGGCGGCGCACGCACAAGCGACCGACCGATTCGGATGCAGGAGACGGCCAGAGCGTGCCTGTCGAAGTCCCGGCGGACGGCAAGTAGGTATCGCGTGGAAACTCGCAGCCTGCCCGTTCCGGACGGTCTCGCCGGGGAGCGCGTTGACGCAGCTCTCGCCAAGCTGCTCGGATTTTCGCGGAGTTTCGCCGCGGAGGTCGCCGAGGCGGGTGGAGTGAGCGCGGACGGCGTAACGCTGGGAAAGTCGGACCGGCTGCGCGCCGAGAGCTGGCTCGAAGTCTCCTGGGAGCCGAAGGTCGCGCCAAGCATCGAGCCGACTGTTCTGCCAGACCTGCGCATCGTGTACGACGACGAGGACATCGTCGTCGTCGACAAGCCTGTCGGCGTCGCCGCACATCCCTCGGTCGGTTGGACAGGTCCGACGGTCCTCGGTGCGCTCGCCGGTGCCGGATTCCGCATCTCCACCTCCGGCGCCGCCGAGCGTGCCGGCATCGTCCATCGCCTCGACGCGGGGACGAGCGGCCTCATGGTCGTGGCGAAGAGTGAGCGAGCGTACACGGAGCTCAAGCGTCAGTTTCATGATCGTGAGGTCGACAAGATCTACCATGCCGTCGTCCAGGGTCACCCCGATCCGCTGTCGGGCACGATCGACGCGCCGATCGGGCGGCATCCGAGTTCGAGCTGGAAATTCGCCGTGACGTCCGACGGAAAGAACTCGGTCACGCACTACGAGACGCTCGAGGCGTTCCCCAGCGCGTCCCTGCTCGAGATCCACTTGGAGACCGGTCGCACCCATCAGATCCGGGTGCACATGGCCGCCCAGCGTCACCCATGCGTCGGGGATTCCATGTACGGGGCCGATCCCACCATCTCGGCTCGGCTCGGGCTCAGCAGGCAGTGGCTGCACGCCATGCAACTCGGATTTCGGCATCCGGGCACGAGCGAAGCCGTGCTTTTCACCAGCGTCTATCCCGCCGACCTCCAACACGCGCTCGACGTGCTCCGCGCGGACTGAGCCGGGCATAGTCTTAGATGACCCCCTCGGCTAGTCGGAGAAGTTGTGTCATCCAGTAGCGATTCCTTCGTGCATCTGCACGTGCACAGCGAGTATTCGATGTTGGACGGTGCGGCGCGTGTCGGCCCGCTGATGAAAGCCGCAGCCGAAGAGGGAATGCCCGCCATCGCGATGACCGACCATGGCAACATGTTCGGTGCCTACGACTTCTGGAAGCAGGCGACCGCGGTCGGCGTCAAGCCGATCATCGGCACCGAGGCGTACATCACCCCCGGCACCTCGCGGCAGGACCGCACACGCGTGCGCTGGGGCGGAAGCCACCAGAGCCAGGATGACGTGGGTGGTTCCGGTTCCTACACCCACATGACGCTGCTCTCCGAAAATAACGAGGGCATGCACAACCTGTTCCGCCTCTCGTCCCTCGCCTCCATCGAGGGCTATTATTTCAAGCCGCGCATGGACCGCGAGTTGCTCAGCCGGTACTCGAAGGGCATCATCGCCACCACCGGATGCGTCGGCGGAGAAGTGCAGACCCGCCTGCGGCTCGGCCAGTACGAGGAGGCGCGCAAGGCGGCCGCAGACTTCCGCGACATCTTCGGCGAGGGCAACTTCTTCGCCGAGGTGATGGACCACGGGATCGATATCGAACGCCGAACGATGCAGGACCTTCTGCGGCTCGCGAAAGACCTGAATCTGCCGCTCGTCGCCTCGAACGACCTGCACTACACCCACGCCCACGATGCGACCGCGCACGCCGCCCTGCTCTGCGTGCAGTCGGCGTCCACACTCGATGATCCCAACCGCTTCAAGTTCGACTCCGACGAGTTCTACCTCAAGTCGGCCGCCCAGATGCGCCACCTGTTCCGGGACCACCCAGAGGCCTGCGACAACACCCTGCTCGTCGCTGAGCGTTGCGAAGTCAACTTCGAGCACCGCGACCTTATGCCGCGTTTCCCGGTTCCGGAGGGCGAAACCGAGGCCACCTGGTTCGAGAAGGAGGTGAACGCAGGGATGCTGCGCCGCTTCAACGACGCGCCATCCGAAGCCCACCTGGCGCAGGCGCAGTACGAGGTCGACGTCATCAAGCAGATGGGCTTCCCCGGCTACTTCCTCGTCGTGGCCGACTTCATCTCGTGGGCGAAGAGACAGGGGATCAGGGTCGGGCCGGGACGCGGTTCGGCCGCAGGATCGATGGCTTCCTACGCCATGGGGATCACCGAACTCGACCCGCTGGCCCATGGCCTCATCTTCGAGCGCTTCCTCAACCCGGAGCGTGTGTCCATGCCGGACGTCGACGTCGACTTCGACGACCGCCGACGCCCGGAGGTCATCCGCTATGTGACCGAGAAGTACGGCGACGACCGCGTCGCCCAGATCGTCACCTATGGCACCATCAAGGCCAAGCAGGCGCTCAAGGACTCCGCGCGCGTGCTCGGCATGCCTTACTCGGTGGGGGAGAAGCTCACCAAGGCCATGCCGCCGGCCATCATGGGCAAGGACATCTCCCTCGGCGACATCCTCGACAGGGACGCGCCGCGCTATAAAGAGGCGGCGGACTTCCGCGCGGTGCTCGATACCGACCAGGAGGCGGCGAAGGTCTTCGAAACGGCGCGCGGAATCGAGAATCTCAAGCGGCAGTGGGGCGTGCATGCAGCGGGCGTGATCATGTCGGCCGAGCCGCTGCTCGACGTGCTGCCGATCATGAAGCGCGAGGACGACGGCGCGATCATTACGCAGTTCGACCAGCCGCCGCTCGAATCCCTCGGGCTCATCAAGATGGATTTCCTGGGGTTGCGCAACCTCACCATCATCGAGGATGCGCTGCGGATGATCGAGAAGAACACCGGCACCCGGCTCGTGATCGAGGACCTCGACCTCGATGCCGACCAGAAGACCTACGACCTGCTCGCTCGCGGCGACACGCTCGGGGTGTTCCAGTTGGACGGCGGCCCGATGCGCTCACTGCTCAAGCAGCTCAAACCCACCAGCTTCGAAGACATCTCGGCCGTCATCGCGCTCTATCGTCCCGGACCCATGGGCATGAACTCGCACACGAACTACGCGCTCCGCAAGAACGGGCTCCAGAAGATCGAGGCGATCCACCCGGAACTCGAGGAACCGCTCCAGGAGAGCCTCGGCATCACCTACGGCCTCATCGTGTACCAGGAGCAGGTCATGTCGGTGGCCCAGAAGGTCGCCGGGTTCACGCTCGGCCAGGCCGACGTTCTGCGTCGCGCCATGGGAAAGAAGAAGAAGTCGGAGCTGGACAAGCAGTACGCGGACTTCGAAAAGGGCATGATCGGCAATGGCTACAGCGCGAACGCCGTGAAGGTGCTCTGGGACACGCTGATGCCCTTCGCCGACTACGCCTTCAACAAGGCGCACAGCGCGGGCTACGGCGTGCTGAGCTACTGGACGGCGTACCTGAAGGCAAATCATCCCGCCGAGTACATGGCGGCGCTTCTCACGAGTGTCGGCGATTCCAAAGACAAGCTAGGCCTCTACCTGAGCGAGTGCCGCCGCATGGGAATCAGGGTGCTGGCTCCCGATGTCAACGAGTCGTTCGCCGACTTCACCGCGGTCGGTGGCGACATCCGCTTCGGCCTCGGCGCGGTGCGCAACGTCGGATTCAACGTCGTCGACCTGATTCGCCAGGCGCGTGAGGAGAAGGGGCGCTTCACCTCCTTCCACGACTTCCTGCGCAAGGTGCCGATCCAGGTGGCAAACAAGCGCACGGTGGAATCGCTCATCAAGTCGGGTGCGTTCGACGAGACGGGCGCGACACGTCGGGCCCTGCTCGAAATCCATGAGGATGCGATCGACTCCGCCGTGAGTCTCAAGCGCAACGAGGCAAACGGGCAAGTCGACCTTTTCGCCGGGATCTTCGAGTTCGAGGCGGAAGCCGAACAGGTGCCGGATCGGCCGGAGTGGTCGAAGCGTGACAAGCTCGCGTTCGAGCGCGAGATGCTCGGACTCTATGTTTCCGATCATCCCCTCGCCGGCCTCGAGGTGCAGCTCGCCAAGCACGCCAGTTCGACCATCACGGAGGTGCTCGGTGGTGATGTCGCCGGTGACGGCGATCACGTTACCGTGGCAGGCCTGATCACCTCGGTGCAGCATCGCACGGCGCGCAACTCCGGAAACCAGTACGGCCTGATCACCGTCGAGGACTTCGCCGGGGAGATCACCGTCATGTTCCTCGGCAAGGCCTACCAGGAGTTCTCGCCGGCCCTGACCAGCGACGCGATAGTCGTGGTCCGTGGACGAGTGAGCGTGCGCGACGACGGCATGAACCTGCACGCCGTCAGTATGTTCACGCCCGACCTCGGCCAGAGTCTCGGTTCCGGCCCCCTCGTGATCTCACTGCCGGAACTACGAGCGACCACGGACGTGGTCACCTCCCTGAACGATGTGCTCATCCGTCACTCCGGTGATACCGAGGTGCGGCTGCGGCTGGTCAAGGGGGAGAGCGCGCGCGTCTTCGAGGTGCCGTACCCGGTTTCGGTGAGCGCGGACCTCTACGGAGAGTTGAAGTCCCTGCTCGGGCCGAACTGTCTCGTCTGACCGAATCTCTAGACTGGGTCGCCCGGCTTCAAATAGGTGCGCTCGTGATAGAGGAGCGCCTCATCGGGTTCGCCGAGCGCGCCCTCTTCGATCTCCACGACGATGACGGCGTTGCCCGCTACGTGGAGCCGCTCGACGATCCGGCCGATCATCCAGGATGTGACGCCGTGGAGAATGGGCAGCCCGCGCGGACCGGTGAACCAGTGGTCGCCTTCGAAGCGCAGGTCGTGATCACCTGACATCCTCTCCGCAAGGTGCCTCGTGCGCGCTCCCAACGTGTGTATGGCGACATAGTCGGTCGCGACGATCGCGGGCCACGCACTCGCAACACGAGCCATATTGAAGGTCGCGAGAGGCGGCACAGCCGCGAGCGATGCGAGCGATGTCGCGGTGAAGCCGACAGGCTTGCCATCGGGCGTGAGCGCTGTGATCGCCACCACGCCCGCTGCGTGGCGCCGGAAGGCGTGCTTGAAGGCGGCAAGTCCGTCAGGTTCCTCGGGAACCGTTGTCTCATTCACTGTCGTATCAATCTCGTCCGGGCGATGCCTATTCCCGCGAGCGCGGGCCTCCGCGGCCGTCGAATAGGATGAACCAGCCATGATCCAGACGATTGACCTGCGAGGCCTCAAGCCTAACCGCGCCGAACTTCTCAGCCTGATTCCGCGGTCACAGACCGACGTGTCCGCTGCCACCGCCATCGCGACCGAATTGATCGCTGACGTCCGTTCACGCGGCGAAGCGGCGCTCCTCGACCAGGCGGAACGCCTCGATGGCGTCCGTCCGGCTCGCGTGAGACAGGACATCGCCGACGTATCGCGTGCCGTCCGCGCGCTCAGCACCGAAGTGCGAGACGCCCTCGACGAAGCGATAAGCCGGGTGCGCGCGGCTTCGGAAGCGCAGCTCCCCTCTCCCGCCGTCACCCAGTTGGGCCCCGGCGCGGAAGTCATCCAGAGGTGGAGTCCTGTCGAGCGCGTCGGTTTCTACGTACCGGGCGGCAAGGCGGTCTATCCCTCCAGCGTCGTCATGAATGTCGTGCCAGCACAGGTTGCCGGTGTGGCATCCATCGCGCTCGCGTCGCCGCCGCAGAAGGCGTTCGGTGGCTCGATTCACCCGACGATCCTCGGTGCTGCTGGACTCCTCGGCATCGACGAGGTCTACGCCATGGGAGGCGCCGGGGCCATCGGTGCGTTCGCCTACGGCGTGCCGGCGCTGAGTCTCGATCCCGTGCAACTCATCACGGGCCCGGGAAATGTGTTCGTCGCCGCGGCCAAGCGGCTCGTGCGTGGCCAGGCGGGAATCGATGCAGAGGCCGGCCCCACCGAGATCCTGGTGATTGCGGATGCCACGGCCAACCCGTTGCTCGTCGCAAGCGATCTGCTCAGCCAGGCGGAGCACGACGAGCTCGCCGCAGCCGTGCTGGTCACGGACTCGGTGGATCTCGCAGACAGTGTGCGGGTCGAGCTCGAGCGACTCGCCTCCGCTACTCATCACGGTGCCAGGGTCGCCGCGGCCCTGCGCGGACCCCAGTCGGCGATCGTGCTCGTCGACGACGTTGTCGCGGCCGCAGACTTCAGCAACGCCTATGGTCCGGAACACCTGGAGATCCAAACGGCCGAGCCTGGCGAGGTGCTCGACCTCATTGAGAGCGCTGGGGCGATCTTCCTCGGCGACAACTCCCCGGTGAGCCTCGGCGATTATCTCGCCGGCTCCAACCACGTGCTTCCGACCGGAGGCCAGGCGCGATTCACGTCCGGCCTCGGCGTCTACACGTTCCTGCGCCCGCAACAGGTCATCCGCTACGACCGCGAAGCGCTTCGGGCGGTCGAAGCGAAGATCGTCGCCCTCGCGACGGCGGAGGACCTGCCGGCTCACGCGGCCGCGATCACCGCGAGGTTCTCGCAAGGCTGAGCCCGACCTCCCCGTGTTCGCCGGCCGAGCCGGTATCCTTAAGCCACCATGTTCTGCCCTTTCTGCAGGTATCCGGATTCGCGTGTGATCGATTCCCGTACGAGTGACGACGGGCTCTCCATTCGCCGCCGCCGCCAGTGTCCTGACTGCGGTCGACGCTTCAGCACCACGGAGACCGCGAGCCTCAACGTGGTCAAGCGCAGCGGTGTCGTGCAGCCGTTCAGCCGCGAAAAGATCGTCTCTGGCGTGCGCAAGGCCTGCCAGGGTCGTCCGGTCACCGACACCGACCTGGCGGTGCTCGCCCAGAGAGTCGAGGAGACGATCAGGGCCACGGGAGCCTCGCAGGTCGAGGCGAACGACATCGGTCTTGCCATCCTCTCCCCGCTGAGGGAGCTCGACGAGGTCGCCTATCTTCGATTCGCGAGCGTCTACCAGGGCTTCGATTCGCTAGAAGACTTCGAAGAGGCGATCACCCTGCTGCGAGTCGAGCACGATTCCGCAACTGCCGGCACCGAAGACTGATCGACACGCGGCAGCCGCTAGCCTGACTACGGCATGTATCGACTCCTCTTCTCACTGGTTCTCTCCCGACTCGATCCGGAGTCTGCACACCATCTGGCCCTCGACGTCATCCGGTGGCTGCCTCGCCTCGGCATCGGTTTTCTTCTGCGTCGCCTGAGCAGGCCAGACGAGAGCCTTGCCGTGGCAACGCTCGGCCTGGCGTTCGCATCGCCGTTCGGCGTCGCCGCGGGCTTCGACAAGGATGGCAGAGCCGTCCAGGGGCTCGGCCAGCTCGGCTTCAGTCATGTCGAGGTCGGCACCGTCACGGCCGTTGCCCAGCCGGGCAACGAGCGGCCGCGCCTGTTCCGCCTCGTGCCGGACCGTGCGGTCGTCAACCGCATGGGCTTCAACAACCGAGGCGCGGCGGATGTCGCGCCTCGACTCAAGCGCGAGGCGGCGAGACGCATCCGACCCGTCATCGGCGCCAATATCGGCAAGAGTCGCATCGTGGACGTCGAACGGGCCACGGAGGACTACCTGGTGAGCACACGCCTGCTCGCCCCGGTCGCCGACTACCTGGCCGTAAACGTGAGTTCTCCGAACACGCCGGGTCTCCGCGGCCTTCAGGAGCTCGACAAGCTTGCGCCGCTGCTCACCGCCGTAAGGATCGAGGCGGGGCGGACGCCCGTGCTCGTGAAGATCGCTCCCGACCTGTCCGACGGCGAAGTGCGGCGGATCGCCGGACTCGTCGTGGAACTCGGTCTTGCGGGCATCATCGCGACGAACACGACACTGTCCCGCGAGGGGTTGACGACGGATGCGGCAATCGTGGAGTCGGCAGGAGCCGGCGGTCTCTCCGGGGCTCCGTTGAAGGCTCGCTCGCTCGCGGTGCTCGCGGTGATCCGATCCGTCGTGCCTGCGGAGATCTGCGTGATCTCGGTCGGGGGAGTGGACACGGCCGAGGATGTCGCGGAGCGACTAGCCGCGGGAGCGACTCTCGTGCAGGGTTACACGGCGTTCCTCTATCGCGGCCCGTTCTGGGCACGCTCGATCAATCGCGGCCTGAAACGTCTGGCCCGCGGACGTTCGTAGCGCGTCTTGACCGGCCCGGCTAGGACGGGAAGGCGCCGCGCTTCACCTGCGGCTTTGGCAGGCGCATCGGGCGCAGTTGCAGGGCCCGCATCGCGGAGTACCAGCGATTGCCCCTCTGCAGCTTCTCCGCGCCGAACTTGGCGCTGAGTTTGCGTTGGATGATGTATCCAACCGTGACGCAGTCGATAACGGCGACGAGGAAGAACGCCCAGAGGCCGAAGATCGCGATTGACTGCAGCGCAACGTTGTTGATGAACGTCAGGATGATCACGACGAACATGACGGGAATGATCAGTTCGCCGAAGCTGTAGCGCGCGTCGATGTAGTCGCGGATGAAGCGACGCTGCGGCCCTTTGTCGCGAGACGTCAGATACTTCTCTTCGCCGTTCGCCATGCCGATTCGCGCCCTGTCGCGCGACTCGGCCATCTTTGCTCGAGCGACCTTGTTGCCCGTCTTGCGGTCGCCGGAGACGAGCGGACGCTGGTTCGCGGCTTCGCGCTCTTTGCGGGTCGGGGTCGGACGACCCTTCGTGCTCGATACACCGTCGGTGTTGAGCTCGTGGCCGACCGCGTCGTCCGCGTTGCTCGTGCCTGGCTTGGCCATTTCATTCCTAGCTATAGATGTCTGCTTAAGATTACCTCCATGACTTCTTCCGAAACGACACGGCCAGAACTCCTGGAATCCCTACGGGAGGCGGTGCGGGCGGGTTTCCCGACTGCCGTCGCCGATCTGTCGCGACTCGTGCGCATCCGTTCGGTGTCCGCCCCTGCGTTTGATCCGCAGCCCGTGAGCGAAAGTGCGGATGCGGTTGCGGCGCTCATCAGCGGCCTTGGTGTTTTCGACAGCGTGGAGGTCTCTCGCGCGACGATCGGCAACAGCGAGACCCTCGGCCGGCCGGCAGTGCTCGCGACGCGGGCCGCCCGCAACGGTCGGCCGACCGTTCTGCTGTACGCACACCACGACGTGCAACCGCCGGGCAAGGACGAGGACTGGGAATCCTCCCCGTTCGAGCCGACGGTGCACGGCGATCGCCTGTTCGGGCGGGGGGCGGCAGACGATAAGGCCGGCGTCATGGCGCACATCGCCTCGATCCGTGCTCTCGTCGAGTCTGGGGGTCCGGATTTCGATCTCGGCCTCGGCCTCTACATCGAGGGGGAGGAGGAGATCGGCTCACCGTCGTTCGCCAATTTCCTCACGAAGCACCGGCAGCAACTCGGGGCAGATGTCATCGTGGTCGCGGACTCTGACAATTGGGACACCACGACCCCGGCTCTGACCGTCGGTCTCCGCGGAAACGTCACCTTCAACGTCACCGTTCGCACGCTCGGGCACGCGTCGCACTCCGGCATGTTCGGGGGAGCGGTCCCGGATGCCATGCTGGCGATGATCAAACTCCTCTCGACTCTTTACAACGACGATGGTTCGGTCGCCGTGGATGGACTGACGGAGCGCTCGGCGGAAAATCCCGCATACGACGAAGCACGACTCAGGCGCGAGGCCGAGCTGCTCGACGGCGTCACTCCGATCGGTTCAGGAACGGTTCTCAGCCGCATGTGGTCGAAGCCGGCGATCACGGTCACCGGAATGGATGCCGTGAGCGTCGCCAACGCCTCCAACACCCTCGCGCCGGAGCTGAGGGCCCGGATCAGCGTGCGCGTGGCGCCGGGTCAGCGGGCTTCGGAGGCCTTCGCGGCCATCGAGAAGCACTTGACCGCAAACGTGCCGTTCGGCGCGCACCTCGAGCTCAGCGACGTGGACCAGGGCAACGGATTCCTCGTCGATACGAGCGCCTGGGCCGTCGCAGAGGCGAAGACATCCATGACGGATGCGTGGGGCGTCGAGGCCGTCGAGACGGGCGTAGGAGGATCCATACCCTTCATCGCCGATCTCGTCGATGTGTTCCCGACCGCGCAGATCCTGGTCACCGGAGTGGAGGATCCCGACTCTCGCGCACACAGCCCGAACGAGTCTCTGCATCTTGGCGTCTTTCAGCGGGCCATCCTCACCGAGGCGGTCTTACTCGCGCGCCTCAACGAACGCGCGTGAAAATACCCGGCACGGGGAACAAATCACCCGGCTCCGGTGCTTAGACTGATGGAAGAGCTTTTTCGCCTCGCCCTAAGGAGTGGTCATGACTGACACCACGCTGACCGAAACGACTACCGCAGCCTCGCACGGCGTGCTCCTCAGCGAGCCGGCTGCGGCCAAGGTTCGCAGCCTGTACGAGCAGGAAGGTCGTGACGATCTTCGTCTGCGCGTTGCCGTTCAGCCCGGCGGCTGCTCGGGGCTCATCTACCAGCTGTACTTTGACGAGCGACTGCTCGACGGGGACGCGACGGCGGACTTCGGCGGCGTCGAGGTCGTGGTGGACAAGATGAGTGTTCCCTACCTCGACGGTGCAACCATCGACTTCGAGGACACGATCCAGAAGCAGGGATTCACCATCGATAACCCGAATGCTTCGGGCAGTTGCGCTTGTGGAGATTCGTTCCACTAGCGGGAGCGTACGGGTCTCGCTAAGACCAGAAATCAGGGAATCGTCTTCGGGCGGTTCCCTTTTTTCGACCCGCATTTCGAGGCGGCGCGGCCTGTCCCGGTCCTGGAGCGCGCGTCCGTCGGAGTAGGCTGGTGACCACCAAATAGACTGTTGTTCGTAACAGTCCGTGTCATCCGAGAGGTCCCAGGTGCGCTCTAACCGCCGTCTTCGATGGGCTGTCCTTCCCGTAGCAGTGACGCTCGTCGTTGTACTTGCGGGATGCAGCCAGCAGCAGTTGAGAGGGTTCCTCCCCGCGGGCTCTGCGGGCGCGACCAACCACACGGCGGGCGTTACCGGCCTTTGGGTCACCTCCTGGATCGTGCTGCTCGCGGTCGGTCTCGTCACCTGGGGACTCATCATCTGGGCCGCGATCGTCTACCGCCGCCGCAAGGGCCAGACAGGGCTGCCGGTGCAGATGCGGTACAACCTGCCGATCGAGATCTTCTACACGATCGTGCCGCTCATCCTCGTGCTCGGTTTCTTCGCCTTCACCGCGAAGGAGCAGAACGCGATCGAGCAGCCGACAAAGAACCCCGACGTGCAGATCCAGGTCTACGGCAAGCGCTGGGCGTGGGACTTCAACTACCTCAACGTCGGACCGGGCAACAACGGCGTCAACTCGCCAGGCGTGCAGGCGCAGGAGAATCAGAACGGCAATGGCACGATCGACACGGCCAAGCTCCCCGTCCTGTCCCTGCCGGTCAACAAGAGCATCCAGATCAAGATCGACAGCCGCGATGTCGCGCACTCCTTCTGGATCGTGGACTTTCTCTACAAGAAAGACAACATCCCGGGGCAAGACAATTACATGTACTTCACTCCCACGAAGCTCGGCACATACGAGGGCAAGTGTGCAGAGTTGTGCGGTGACTACCACTCCCTGATGCTCTTTCAGGTGAAGGTCGTGCCGCAGGCCGAGTACGACGCCTATATTCAGAGCCTCGTTGACAAGGGGCAGACTGGCATCCTCGGCCCGGAGTACAACACCAACACGAACCTCCCCGGCACCACCGCGCCGCAGGCTACCGGAAAGTAGGGCGACGACAATGAGCACAGCTACAGTAGCCCGCCCGAAAGTTGCGGGCACCGGTTCTGGCCAGGACTTCGGTTCTGGCCAGGACTTCGGGGCGTCGAGGGTCGGACGCAAGGGTAACGTCGTTGTCAGTTGGGTTACGTCGACTGATCATAAGACGATTGGGTATCTCTATCTGATTACGTCGTTTGTGTATTTTCTGCTTGGTGGGGTGATGGCGCTTGTCATCCGGGCTCAACTGTTCGCGCCGGGTTTGCAGATTGTGGCGACGAAGGACCAGTACAACCAGCTGTTCACGATGCATGGCACGATCATGCTGCTGCTGTTCGCGACGCCGCTTTTCGCGGGTTTTGTGAATGTGTTGATGCCGTTGCAGATCGGTGCGCCGGATGTCGCGTTTCCGCGTTTGAACGCCTTCGCCT
>FSWR01000021.1_pt1 | contig 48556 bp, 47 predicted proteins | sample 1638041 | NCBI WGS metagenome assembly FSWR01 (sample SAMEA3914789, study PRJEB12502) | metagenome | biome: forest; material: soil | place: Canada | collected 2011-07-03 | depth 0.3 m | reverse complement strand
CTGTCCCGGCCCAGATCGGCGGCACTGCCGCGCCGCGTGCCGACTACGCTGAGAACAGGCAAGCCCGGCACGCAAACTCTTGAGGAGAACGCGATGACTGACGCGATGGCCGGCAAGACCGCTCTGGTCACCGGCGGCACCGGCGGGATCGGCAGGGCGACTGCCGTCGGACTGGCCAAGCTGGGCGCCCGCGTCGGAATCACCGGCCGAGACAAAGGGCGTACCCAGAGGGCTGCCGACGAGATCGCGCGCGAGTCCGGCAACCCCGCGGTCGACGCGTTCGACGCCGACATGTCCTCGCAGGCCGAGGTGCGCAGGCTTGCCGCCGCGGTCCTGGAGGCATACCCGCGGTTGGACGTTCTGGTGAACAACGTTGGTGGATTCTGGGCCACCAAACATGTCACCGCCGACGGGCTCGAGCACAGCTTCGCCGTCAATCACCTCGCCGGATTCCTCCTCACCGATCTGCTCCTCGATCGTCTCAAGGCCAGCGCGCCCGCCCGGATAGTGACGATCTCATCCGATGCGCAGAGAATGGGCAGACTCAACTTCGATGACCTGCAGGGGGAGGTGAAGTACTTCGGGCAGCAGGCATATAACCAGTCGAAGCTCGCCAATGTCGTATTCACGTACGAACTCGCGCGCCGGCTGGAGGGCACCGGTGTGACCGCCACGACCCTTCATCCCGGTGTGGTGCGCACGTCATTTGCCGCCGAGGATTCGTCGCGACTGTGGAAAGTCCTGATCCCGCTGTTGCGACCCTTCATGAAGACACCGGAGCAGGGGGCGGATACTCCCGTGTACCTGGCATCCTCATCCGAAGTCGAGGGCGTGACCGGCAGGTATTTCGTCAACCGCGAGCCGAGGACCTCGAACAGGGCGTCCTACGACACTGCCGTGGCGGCCCGGCTGTGGCAGGTCAGCTCCGACCTCGTCCATTCCCGCGCCTAGGCTGCCTTCGGCCGCGCCAGCCGTGCGGTCGACAGCCGGAGCGCGAGTACCGCCAGGGCGACGACGCTGAGAAGCATCCAGATCGAGCCTGGAACGGCATCCGACAGCGCAGAAAAAGGTCCGATCCTGGCAATGGAGAGCGGCCAGAGCGTCGCGCCAAAAGCGAGGAGCGCGGCGAAAACCTTGGGTGGGCGAGAGAACCCGCCGACCAGCCAGGCGACCGCGATAACGACCGGCGGTATCACACGCGGCGTGGTCAGCGTGAGTGGCCCAGAGTAGGAAAACACGAACACGACAATGGTGGCCACGACGATGAGGCCAGCTGCGAGGCCGAAAGTGACGAGCCACGGCAGACCGTGATCCTCGGTGGATGCTGCGGCTCGAGCCTGAGCGGTCGGGCTTGCGGATTGCCGCTTTGTGCGGAAGGTTGCCGCGTACGCGGGCTGTGTCGCTGACCCTCGAGGGACAGGCGTGCTCCTGCGCGTGCGCGCGTCGAATTGCGCGCGCAACTTCGGATCGAGGAGCACGTTCTGCGCCTCGTTGAGGCGCAGTGTCATCGCTGCGCCCGCAGCACCAGCCACATCCGGGTGGTAAATCCGAATGAGGCGTCGATATGCGGTACGAATCTCATCCGCCGTGGCTTCGGGCGTCACGCACAGCAATTCGTAATGGTTCGGGGGTTCCATCGCTCACGATCATAGGGCATGCACAACCCCCGAATGCTGGACGCCAACAAACCTATCGCGACTGGCGGCGTTTGCCCACGCGGGGTGCGCCCTTGACCGCGGGAGCCCGACCTTTGCCCTTCGAGGCCTTGGCCTTGCCGCCGGCGGGCGGCGCGACCCTCGCCACGACCTCGGCGCGATCGGTTCTCGCCCGTGCGAGCAGCGCGACCCCGGCGTCGGTGAGAGTCGTGGTCTCCGCGGCGTAATCGAAGAGTGGATAGCCGAGATCGGCTTCCAGACTTTTGACCGACGCAACCAGCGTCGCCCGAGAGACACCCACGGATGTGGCCGCACGCGCGAAATGCAATTTCTCGGCGGCCGCGACGAAACGCTGCATATTTTCGCTGCTCACGGCATCCGTCCGATTGGTCCGCGCGAGTCGCAGACATCACTCAGCGTACGCGTTGAGCGAGCGATTGCGGGCGGCAGATCTGCGCGGATGCCGATCCAATACTCCTCGTACAGCGGGATTTCAAGCCACTTCCGGCGTTGTCACCTCCGCTCGTAGAGTTGGGCCGCGCCCAGAGGCGCAATATATCTCGGGAGGGATCAAATGAATATCCTCGTAGTTATCATCGCGGTCATCGCCGTCATTCTGCTGCTCACGGGAGGGTTCGTTCAGTCGCTGAACTTCCTGCTGTGGGTGGGCATCGCGCTACTGGTCATCGCGGCCATCGTGTTCCTGCTGCGTTACCTCTCTGGTAACAGGAGAGTCTGACCTTGTCAGACCTACGGCCAGCAAATGTTCGTTCATCACATATCTAAGGGAGGAACATCATGAGCATTGGAACCGGAGTCGTACTGTTCGTCATCGGCGCGATCCTTTCGTTCGCGCTCAACATCCAGGTCACCTGGATCGATCTCCATCTCGTGGGCTACATCCTGATGATCGCGGGCGTCATCGTCTTCGTCATCGGAATCGTGTTGTTGACGCGTCGTCGTCGGGCGATCGCCACCTCGCGCACCGCCGACCCGATTAACGGAGACCGGATAACAACTCGCACTACAGAGAGCGACGATCCCCAAATCGACGATCCTCGGATCTGAGCGAGGGTCGATCTGAACGCACCCGGACTCCACCGAGTCCGGGTGCGTTAGTCGTTGTTGCCGCCGTTGCCTTTGTCGCCCTTGCCGTTTCCTTGCTTCGGCGTCACCGAAGGGGTTGGGCTCGGCGTGGGCGTCTGCGCGGCGAGCTGTGCCTGAAGGTCCGATCGGACGATCTCGATCGCGGCCTGGATCCGCGCGCTCCTATTACCCGTGACGGTTCCGGCGGCGGTGTCTTGGCGCAGAGCGGTTTCGAGCGCGGCAAGCTGAGCGAGCGCACCGCTGAGATCTCCGGCGGACGCAGTGCGTGCGATGGTCACGACCTCGGTCTGGAGTCCCTTCGCCGTGGACTCCTGGATGTCGGGTGTCGTTCGGGAGCAACCCGCCAGAAGCGCGATGGTCAGCGCGCCTATCGCAAGCACGCGAGGGAACACGGATCCGTCGGATTTCATGGGGTGACGCTATCCAGGAGCTGTTTGAGGTGCGCTCCGAGGGGACCGCCGAGGGCGGGCAGAGTCGGGGACGGCGTGGATGCGCTCGGAAGGTTCAGGATGATGATTGTCACCGCGATTGCTGCCACGAGGATGGCCGCAAGAACGAGCCACCATCGCCTGGCGAGCACCACGCGACGGCGCGGCGCAACCGCTTCCTCCACTGAAGTGCTCGATTCAATTTTCGTTGTCTGCGCGGCGTCGTCGAAAAATTCCGGCGCCGGAGCTTCCATGACCAGCGTTGGCGTATAGGGGGCCGTCGCGGTCGTCGCGTCGTTCTGCGCCGGTGCGTCCTGCCCGGGGATGCCGAGGGTTCCCGCCGTTTCGGCCACCTCCCAGGCGGAGGGCCGGTCTTGCGGGTCACGAGCGGTCATCGCGAGGAGCAGCGCCTTCCACTCCGCGCCGACATCATCCGGAACCTCGGGGTCGATCGTGAGCTTCGCGGTTATCGATTCGAGCATCGTGCCGGGAAACGCCCTGACGCCGGTGAAACTCTCGAGCAGGACCAGGCCGAGCGAATACACGTCGCTCGGGGCACCCGCCGCCGTGCCCTGTGCCTGTTCGGGGCTCACGTACGCTGCCGTGCCCATGACGGTGCCCGGAAGGGTGAGCCGGGTGGAGTCACCCAGCAACGCGATGCCGAAATCGGCGAGCTTCGCCCTGAACTCACGGTCCGGCGTGGGAGAGGGACTCAGCAGCACGTTGTCCGGCTTGATGTCTCGATGCACCACACCGCGTCCGTGGACCACGTGCAGCGCCTCGGCGAGGTCCGTGGTCATTGCCGCGACGACATCCGCAGGCAATGGGCCATGCTCGAGTCGGGTTCGAAGGTTCGGCCCGCCGACGTACTCCATGACCAGGTATGCGTGCTCCGACGCGCGCGTATTCGTCACGCTCGCATCAAACAGCGTGACCAGCGCATGGTGATTCAGCGAGGCGAGGGTTCGGATCTCACCGATCTCTCGCCGGAGATCTCGCGGTTCGCCAATACCGACCTGAAAGAGTTTCACGGCGACGGTGCGACCGAGCAGCTGATCATGTGCTCGATAGACGCTAGCCATGCCGCCGCGGCCGATCAGACCCTCGATGAGGTACCGCTCGTCGAGCAGCGTGCCGACGAAGGGGTCGCCGGAGCCGTCTGGTTCTGGCTGTGAAACGGCGACATCGGGCATCCTTATATGTTAACGACCCGCCGCGTTCAGCTCGCGCGTTGAATGGATCAGGGTCGATACACGCAAGGAGCATGAGTAATGACACGACCAATCACACTCTTCACCGGCCAGTGGGCGGACCTTCCTCTCGAGGAGGTGGCACGGCTCGCCTCCGGTTGGGGTTACGACGGCCTCGAGATCGCCTGCTGGGGTGATCACCTCGATCCGTGGCGATGGGACGACGAGAAATATGTCGCGGGCAAACTCGCTCTCCTCCAGAAGTACAACCTGAAGGTGTGGGCGATCTCCAACCATCTCAAGGGCCAAGCGGTATGCGACGATCCGATTGACGAACGTCACCGCGACATCCTGCCGGACATCGTCTGGGGTGACGGTGACCCTGAGGGCGTGCGCCAGCGGGCCGCGGAAGAAATGAAGAACACCGCGCGTCTCGCAGCGAAACTCGGGGTCAAGACGGTGATCGGATTCACCGGCTCCTCCATCTGGAAGTACGTCGCGATGTTTCCGCCAGCATCCGTGGCGCTCATCGAGCGTGGCTACCAGGACTTCGCGGACCGTTGGAATCCGATCCTCGATGTATTCGACGAGGTCGGCGTGCGGTTCGCTCACGAGGTGCACCCAAGCGAGATCGCCTATGACTACTGGACGACGGTGCGGGCGCTCGAGGCGATCGGTCACCGCGAGGCCTTCGGTCTCAACTGGGATCCGAGCCACTTCGTCTGGCAGGACCTCGATCCGGTGAGCTTCCTCTGGGACTTCAAGGACCGGATCTACCATGTCGACTGCAAAGACACCAAGAAGAGGATGGGCAACGGACGCAACGGACGCCTAGGTTCGCATCTGCAGTGGGCGGACCCACGGCGCGGCTGGGACTTCATCTCGACCGGTCACGGGGACGTGCCGTGGGAGAGCGCCTTCCGGATGCTCAACGCGATCGAATATGCGGGTCCGATCTCGGTGGAATGGGAGGATGCCGGAATGGATCGGCTCCTCGGAGCGCCGGAGGCACTCGCGTTCGTCAGGAAGCTGGCATTCGATCAACCGGATGCCGCCTTCGACGCGGCGTTCAGCAACCGTTGAACGGGTGGATCGCGCCGAATCCCTGGGGCGAGCGTCCCCGCCGGCTACGGGCGCTTGGTAAGCTGACCGGATAATCGAACATCGGGCCGATCAACGCGATGCGGGAGAGCCGGAAGAACGTGTTCCGGCACCGAAGGAGCAATTCTCCCCGTCAATCTCTCAGGTACGTGTACCGCATCGAACAGGCCACTCTGAAAAGCAGGATTCGACGACGACTCCTCGCCCACGGTGAAAGTCGACCCACGGGTCGGTGAAGCTCTCAGGCTGATGACAGAGGGGGAGTTCCCGCATCCGCTTCGCGTGCCTGGAGAACTCTTTGACAGAACGATATTCACCTCTACACCAGGCTCACGTCGACGCCGGTGCCAGTTTCACCGACTTCGCCGGGTGGCAGATGCCGGTGCGCTACTCGAGCGATCTCGCCGAACACCATGCGGTGCGCACGGCCGCCGGGCTTTTCGACCTGTCGCATATGGCGGAGATCCTCGTGGCCGGTCCTGAGGCGTGGCGAGCGCTCGATTTCGCCCTGGCAGGCAAGCTCTCGGCGATCGAAATAGGGCAGGCGAAGTACAGCCTTCTGCTCTCACCGGATGGCGGAATAGTCGATGACGTCGTCGTCTATCGCACGTACGAGGATCGGTTCGCCGTGGTGGCGAACGCGTCGAATCGACACGCCGTGGCGGGCGCTCTCGCGACGCGGGCGACCGGTTTCGACGCGATCGTCGCCGACGAAAGCGACCGGTTCGCACTCATTGCGGTGCAGGGTCCGGCCTCGCTCGCGATCCTGGAAGACCTCGCGGCGCTCGAAACCCGGATCGCGCCGCGAGACCTCAAGTATTACTGGAGCAGTCTCGGAACCTACCGCGGTGACGAAATCGTGCTCGGCCGCACCGGCTATACCGGCGAAGACGGCTTCGAGCTCTACGTGGAGTCGTCCGGTGCGTTGTCGCTCTGGAACGACCTCCTGAGGGTCGGCCGCCCCCACGGTCTGGTTCCCGCGGGGCTGGCCAGTCGCGACACCCTCCGTCTCGAGGCGGGAATGCCGCTCTACGGCCACGAGCTGTCCCTCGAAACATTCCCGGTGCAGGCCGGTCTCGGTCGCGTGGTCAACCTAAGCAAGCCTGATCCGTTCGTCGGGCAGGAGGCGATCGAGGCAGGTCCACCGGAGGGGGCACGCGTCCTCGTCGGACTCCGAGCGGATGGCAAGCGCGCCGGCCGCGCGGACTATCCCGTGTTCGATGCCGACGACACGGAGGTGGGCATCATCACGAGCGGGGCGCTCAGTCCCACCCTCGGGTATCCGATCGCGATGGCCTACGTCGATCCGGCGGCGAGCGAACTCGGCACCGCGCTGTTCATGGATGTCCGCGGCACACGCATCCCGGCATCAGTAGTCGCTCTTCCCTTCTATAAGAGAGAGGCCAATCATGGCTGACGAGAAGTCCCTCAGGTACACCCCCGAGCACGAATGGGTGCGGGTCGACGCATCGACAGATTCGGAGCAAGCGGGCGGTATCGCCACTATCGGCATCACCGCCTACGCGGCCGACAAGCTCGGCGATGTCGTCTTCGTCGACCTCCCCACCGTCGGTTCGACGGTTGCGAGCGGCAAGGTGGTCGGCGAGATCGAATCGACCAAGTCGGTTGGCGAGCTGTTCGCACCGGTCGACGGCGAAGTGACCGAGATCAATGACGCCGTCGTGGCGAGCCCTGAACTCGTGAACAGCGATCCCTTCGGCGCGGGGTGGCTCGTCAAATTGCGATTCACCGACCTTCCTCCACTGTTGAGCCACGCCGAGTACAGCGCGCTGGTAGGCGAGTAATGGCAGACGTCTCTCTTCCCACCGGAGGTTTCGCCGAGCGGCACATCGGTACCGACTCCGACGCACAGGCGGTCATGCTCGAGGCGATCGGCTACCCCTCGCTCGATGCTCTCGTCGGTGCGGCGGTGCCGGCATCCATCCATGTCGAGGGATTCCACGCTGCCGCCGACACCGCGCTTCCACTCGCGGCCACCGAGCGTGAGGCCCTCGCGGAGCTCCGGATCCTCGCCGACAAGAACCGCGTCAGCCGCTCGATGATCGGCCTCGGCTACTACGACACGATCACGCCGGCCGTGATCAAACGAAATGTACTCGAGAACCCGAGCTGGTACACCGCCTATACCCCGTACCAGCCGGAGATCTCGCAGGGTCGCCTCGAGGCGCTGATCAACTTCCAGACGATGATCACCGATCTCACCGGGCTGCACACGGCGAACGCCTCGATGCTCGACGAGGGTACGGCCGTCGTGGAAGGGATGATGCTTGCCCGCCGGGCGAGCAAGGTCGAGCCGCGCGTGTTCATCGTCGACGCCGACACCCTCCCGCAGACCCGCGCTCTCCTGCAGAATCGCGCTGCTGCGGTGGGCATCCACCTCGTGGAGCTGCCGCTCTCCGACATCGATCCCGCCGAAATGCCCGAGGCCTTCGGAATCTTCGTGCAGTATCCGAGCGCCTCCGGACGGGTGTGGAATCCGAGCGCGGTCATCGCTGCGGCAAAGGAGAAGGGCGCGCTCGCCGTCGTGGCCGCGGACCTTCTTGCACTCACCCTCATCGCCTCGCCCGGCGAACTCGGGGCAGACGTGGCAGTCGGCTCGAGCCAGCGTTTCGGCGTTCCGATGGGATTCGGGGGCCCGCACGCCGGGTACATGTCGGTGCGGGCGGGACTGGAGCGCCAGCTTCCCGGTCGCCTCGTCGGTGTCTCGCAGGACGCGGCCGGTCACCCCGCCTACCGGCTGTCGCTCCAGGTGCGCGAACAGCACATCCGCCGGGACAAGGCCACGTCGAACATCTGCACCGCCCAGGTTCTCCTCGCCGTCATGGCGAGCATGTACGCCGTCTATCACGGGCCTGAGGGTCTCAAGCAGATCGCCACCAGGACCACCCGGCTCGCGCGGATGCTCGCTCGTGCCGCGACGGAGGCCGGCCACACGGTCGTCTCTGCCAACTTCTTCGACACGATCACCCTTCACACGAAGACGGATGCCGCCCACCTGGTCGAGCGCGCCCACGAAGCCGGCTACCTCATCCACCTCACGGACGAGAACCACGTGCAGCTCTCCGTCGACGAGACGACCACCATCGACGATCTTCGCGCGGTGGCGGGGATCCTCGGTGAGGATCTCGCCGACGAGACCGTGCCGGTCGAGATCGATGAGTGGATTCCCACCGACCTGCTGCGCGAGAGCGACTATCTGAGTCATCCGGTCTTCAACACGCACCGCTCCGAAACCGCGATGATGCGCTACCTCAAGCACCTCGCGGACTACGACTACGCGCTCGACCGCGGCATGATCCCGCTCGGCTCCTGCACCATGAAGCTGAACGCGGCCACCGAGATGGAAGCCGTCACGTGGCCGGAATTCGCCAACATCCATCCCTTCGCCCCCGAAGCGGATGTCAGGGGCTATTTGGAACTGATCGAACAGCTGCAGACCTGGCTGGCCGACGTGACCGGTTACGACGCGGTGTCGCTGCAGCCCAATGCGGGCAGCCAGGGCGAACTCGCCGGCCTGCTCGCGATCCGCGGGTACCACCTGTCCCGTGGCGAGACCGGGCGCACCGTGTGCCTCATCCCCTCGAGCGCCCATGGCACGAACGCGGCGAGCGCCGTGCTGGCGGGCATGCGGGTGGTCGTGGTGGCCTGTGACGAACTCGGCAACGTCGACCTCGACGACCTGCGCGCCAAGATCGCGGAGCACGCCGAGAGCATCGCCGCGCTCATGATCACCTACCCGTCGACGCACGGCGTCTACGAACACGAGGTCGGAGCGATCTGCAAGGCGGTACACGACGCCGGCGGGCAGGTCTACGTCGACGGGGCCAACCTCAATGCGCTGCTCGGGTTCGCCCGTTTCGGGGACTTCGGTGGCGACGTCTCGCACCTGAATCTCCACAAGACGTTCTGCATCCCTCACGGCGGTGGTGGTCCTGGGGTCGGTCCGGTCGCGGCGAAGGCCCACCTCTCGGCATTCCTGCCGGGGCATCCGCTCGCGCAGCGTGACTTCACGCCCGCCGCCGCAAAGCCGGCGCACCGGAACATCGTCAGCGCCGCCCCGTACGGCAGCCCGAGCATCCTCCCGATCAGCTGGGCCTATGTGCGCATGATGGGCGCGGACGGCCTCAAACAGGCCACGGGAGCCGCCGTGCTGGCCGCCAACTACGTCGCCGTGCGCCTCCGCGAGCACTATCCGGTGCTGTATTCGGGCGACAACGGTCTCGTGGCGCACGAGTGCATCCTCGACCTGCGTCCTCTGACCGAGTCCACCGGGGTGACCGTGGACGACGTCGCGAAGCGCCTCATCGACTACGGCTTCCACGCCCCCACCATGTCGTTCCCGGTGGCGGGAACTCTCATGGTCGAGCCGACCGAGAGCGAGGACCTCGGTGAGATCGATCGCTTCATCGAGGCGATGATCGCGATCAAGGGCGAAGCGGATGCCGTCAAGGCGGGCACCTGGACCCTCGACGACAATCCCCTCCGCCACGCACCGCACACGGCACAGTCCGTCATCGAGGGGGAGTGGACGCACGCCTACAGTCGCGAACAGGCGGTGTACCCGGTGCGCTCCATCATCCGAAATAAGTACTGGCCACCAGTGCGCCGCATCGACAATGCCTTCGGGGATCGCAACCTGGTGTGCGCCTGCCCGCCGCCGGAGGCTTTCGAGTAACGCTCGCGGCAACTCCGCGACACGTCCGCGCCCGTTTGACGCACCTGCCCCTGTTCGACCAGGCGCAGACGCGACAAACGGGTGCAGACCTGCGCGGATGCTAGCGCGGCACCCCGAACAGCCCAGGGAACGCGGATGCCGCCCACGGGTATCCGACGAAGATGGCGGTGTCGATGACGAAGTGCGCGATCACGAGCGGTATCACGCGCCCGTATCGAGAGTAGAGCCACCCGAAGAGCACCCCCATGGCGAAGTTGCCGGCGAAGGCTCCGAAGCCCTGGTACAGGTGATAGGTGCCCCGCAGGGCGGCGGCCGCGAGGATGATCGGCCACGTTCTCCAGCCGAGATCCCGTAGCCGGGCGAACAGGTACCCGATGACGATGATCTCTTCCTGGAGGCCCGCCCGCAGGGCCGAGAGCACGAGAATCGGCACGGTCCACCAGTACGTGTTGATGGCTGAAGGAACTACGGTGACGCCGATTCCTAGTGCTTTGCTGCCCAGGTACACCCCGATGCCGGGGATACCGATCGTGAGCGCGAGCACAAGCCCCAGGAGCGTGTCTCGACCGGGACGCCGGAGGTCGATCCCGAGCCGTCCCAGGTGCGGTCGCGCCGCTTGCCACAGCAGAAACGCGACAAGCGCGACGGGCACGAGATCGAAGAAGATCGCGAGAAACTGGTAGACGAGGTCGAAGATCGGACGGCTGCTCAGCGGACCGTTGAGGGTCGCCGTCTGTTTCGAGAGCGGCTTCGCCAGCGTCACACTATTGACGATTGATACAACCGAATAGACCGCGGATGCGCCAAGGGACAGGCCGAGCACGATGAGGATCTCGGCGATGACCCGACGCCGCGAGGGTGGTTCCGAAAACCCGCTGCCGAAGAAGACCTTCGCGGGTGCGCTCATTTCGCCGTTCGCACGGCGCACGCGGGAGTCCCGCCGGGAAGAAGGTGGCGATAGCGGGCGATGAGTGCGTACCCGGCTGCCGCGACGATCGAGAAGGGGGGAACGGCCAGCAGCCAACCGACGAAACGGAGCAGCGGGTTTGGCTGGAACCGGAGCATCGCGGACACCGCGAGGTGCCCGCCGTACTGGTGGCTGTCCGTCACCAGCCAGACTCTGGCGGCTGCCTCGGCCGTCGTCAGACCGAGTGCGTCGAGATCCGTCCACTGGTACGGCTTGGCCGTCGGCATGACCGGCAGACTGCGTTCGAGCCATCGCACGGCCGTGGTGCAGAAGCCGCAGTCTCCGTCGAACACGAGAAGCGCATCTTTGGTGGTTTTCGACAAAGAGGAGATCATCACGGTTTCGATGGTACGCCGTTGTATGCGCCGGTTCAGACCACCATACCGTCTCGAAACGCACGTATCTTGTGAAATCCCGTGTTTTGGCGCAACGATTCCCTACCGCGCGCAACGATCCATTGTGACTGTTACCACTGTGTAACGTTTGCCTCTACAGTTTGGCGAGGGGAGCGTGCCCTACCTAATGTTCTTCTTATCTAGCGCGGCAGCACGCGACGAATCGTGCTGCCGTTAGCGCATCTTGCACAGGAGGAAAATTGAAAATCAAACGATGGGTCGCCATAAGCGCAGTCATCGCGGCGGGCGCAATGGTGCTTGCCGGGTGTTCAGCCGGAGGTGGCTCCGAGGTTGTGAGCGGCACGGCGATCAGCGCGGCGCAAAACGGTGGGATGACCAGCATGAACGCCCTCACCGCGACCGGCTATTCCACGTACAACTCGAACATCTCCTATATGTTCCAGTCGACATTCAACTACTACGACAACACTCCCAAGCTGGTGAAGAACCCCGCCTTCGGCACGTACACGAAGGTCAGCACCAACCCGCTGACCATCAAGTACACGATCAACGACGGCGTCAAGTGGAGTGACGGCACACCCGTTAACGGCTCCGACATGCTTCTCGCGTGGGCTTCGAGCATCACGAAGTTCAACAAGGGCGCGGTTAACTTCACGGGCATCAACGCAGGCAGTGGCACCGACCTCATCACGAAGACGCCGAAACTGTCGGACAACAACCGTTCGATGACGGTAATTTACGACAAGCCCTACGTCGACTGGGAGCCGCTGACGGCCCTCAACCCCAACCTGCCCGCGCACATCGTGTGGGAATTGGCGGGAATCGACAAGACGACCGGCACGGATGCCCAGAACGCCTTGATCAAGGCGATCCAGGACAACAACACCTCGGCTATGGCCAAGGTCGCGAGCGCCTGGAAGACAAAGTGGAACTTCACCACGACGCCCTCGGACAAGAGGCTGCTCGTCGTCGACGGCCCGTACAAGGTGACCGCGCTCACGAAGCAGTACGTGACCCTCGTGGCCAACCCGGACTTCACCTGGGGCCCGAAGCCGAAGATCGCCAAGATCACCGTGCGCTTCATCCCCGACCAGACCGCACAGGTGCAGGCGCTCCAGAACGGTGAAGTCAACGTGCTGTACGGCCAGGCCACCGCCGACACCGTCAAGGCGCTCAAAGGCCTCACGGGAGTCAATTCCACGACGAGCGCGACCGCGACCTTCGAGCACGTCGATCTGACGTTCAACAACAAGGGACCGTTCGATCCCGCCACTTACGGTGGGGACGCCCAGAAGGCCCTCGAGGTGCGCCAGGCGTTCTTCAAGGTGGTTCCTCGCCAGGACATGCTCGACCGTCTCATCAAGCCGCTGTCCTCGACGGCCAAGCTCGATGACTCGTCGCTCTTCATCCCCGGCCAGCCCGGTTACGACGACTCCGTGAAGAACAACGGATCGGCCGATTACCAGAAGGTCGACGTCGCTGCAGCCAAGGCGCTGCTCGCCAAGGCCGGCGTCACCGCGCCGATCACGGTCCGTTTCGCGTATGCGAACGATAACCCGCGTCGCCAGGGCGAGTTCCAGCTCATTCAGGCTTCCGCCAGTGCTGCCGGCTTCAACGTCACCGACGTCGGAAAGCCCACGGACCAGTTCTTCGACCCGGGGGTCGGAATCGGTTCCGGCAAGTACAACTACGACGCGACGGTGTTTGCCTACCAGCTCACCTCGACCACGGTGACCCAGAGCGAGGCGAACACCACGACGGGCAACGCCTACAACTATCAGGGTTACTCGAACCCCGAGGTCGACAAGATCTGGAAGCAGGCAGAGGTCGCGACGAGTGGTACCGCGGCCATCCCGCTGCAGCAGAAGATCGACGCCTTCCTGTGGAAGGACGCGTCGACCCTGACGCTGTTCCAGCTGCCGGACGTCTCTGCGTGGTCGAGCAAGATTAAGAATGTCTCCGACGCTCCATTCGCGCCGAACATCTTCTGGAACTTCTTCGACTGGACCGTCGCGAAGTAGAACCTCATGTCGACGGAGTACCGTCGGCGGCAGAATCGGGGTCGCGCGTGAGTGCGGCCCCGATTCTGCGGGTTCCATTCCTGACATATCCCTCCTGAAGAAGGACAATCTGCCGTGCTCTCGTTTATCGCACGACGACTCGTTGCATCGATCCTGGTGTTGTTGGTCGCCTCTTACCTCGTCTACCTGCTGGCAGCGGTCTCCGGCGATCCGCTGTCGGACCTCCGGCAGACGAACCTTCCCAACAAGGCGTTCCTGATCCAGCAACGCACCGAACTGCTACACCTCGACATTCCACCGTTCCTCAGATATTTCGTCTGGCTGGGCGGCGCCCTCGGAGGCTTCATCGGCAAGTTCACCCTCGGTGACACGGTCGACGGCCAGCATGTGACAGACCTTCTCAGCTCGGCTGCCGGGACGACTCTTCAGCTCGTCACGCTCTCGCTGCTGATCGGCATCGTCATCGGGGTGACGCTCGGTATCGTCACCGCGCTGCGCCAGTATTCGGCGTTCGACTACACGGTCACGTTCATCTCTTTCCTGTTTTTCTCGCTCCCCGTCTTCTGGATCGCGGTCATGCTGAAGCAGTTCGGCGCGATCGGGTTCAACAATTTCCTCGCGAACCCGCAAGTGGGTGTCGTGGGCGTGATCATCCTGTCCCTTCTCTCCGGAGTCGTGTGGATGGGCATCCTGGGGGGCAGCGCTCGACGACGGCTTGTGGTCTTCCTTGTGGCTGTCGCCGCGGCCGCGGCCGTACTCGTGTACATCAGCCTCACGGGCTGGCTCAACGACCCGCATCTCGGTCCAGTGGTCACCGCCGGACTTTCCGCTGGAGCAGCCGTCATCGTCACGGTGCTCGCGGCCGGCTGGGCCAACAAGAAGTCTCGATACACGGCTTTCACGGTCGCGGGTCTTGGACTGGTGCTCTATTACCCGCTCCAGTCTCTGTTCGAGCAGTTCGCGATCATCAACATCTTCACCGTCATCATCTTCGTCATCCTGATCGCCGCTCTCGGGGGTCTCGCTGGCTGGCTCTGGGGAGGGCTTGACCGCTGGGTCTCGGTGCGCACAGGTGCGATCACAGGCGTTGTCGTCGCGCTCATCCTGTTGCTCGATCGCACGCTGGGGTCGTGGAGTATCTACGTAAGCCAGGTGGCCAACGGCCGCCCGATCGGTACAATCGGCGCATCGACACCCGACCTGGCCGGTTCGTTCTGGATCGAGAGCATCGACACTTACACCCATCTGCTCTTACCGACTGCCGCGCTCATCCTCGCGTCGCTCGCCGGCTACAGCCGCTACGCGCGAGCGAGCCTCCTCGAGGTCATGAACCAGGACTACATTCGCACGGCTCGCGCGAAGGGGCTCACCGAACGCACTGTCGTCATGCGTCACGCGTTCCGCAATGCTCTGATCCCGATCACCACGGTCGTCGCTCTCGACTTCGGAGCTCTGATCAGCGGCGCAATCGTGACCGAGCGGGTATTCGCCTGGTCGGGCATGGGCGCCCTGTTCAACCAAGCGCTCGGTAAGGTCGATGTGAACCCGATCATGGGCTTCTTCCTCGTGACGGCGATCGCGGCGATCGCGTTCAACTTCCTCGCCGATGTCCTCTATTCGGCTCTCGACCCCAGAATCCGAGTAACCGCATGAGCAACATCAATATCGGACCACTTCCCCCCGCCGGCAGCGATGCCGGCATGGGGCCGGGCGGCGAGGATCCGCGCAACAGCCAGAGCCGCATCGACAAGTCCGGCTCCCCAGTGCAGAACACGTCGATCGAACTCAAGGAGGTCGAAGGTCTGAGCCTCGGGCGAGTCGTGTACCGGCGCTTCCTGCGTCATCGTGCGGCGATGATAAGCCTCGCTCTGCTTTTCCTCGTCGTCGTGCTCTCCCTGAGCTCCATCGGCCTCCACATCTTCGGGGTTAACACGGGCGGTTGGTGGCGTTGGAACTTCGACGCCGTTCCTCCCGTCATCAACGGCGGCGCACCGACGCTCAGCATCTTCCCCCTCAACTGGGGTGAGCATCCGTTCGGGCAGGACTCCGTCGGGCACGACATGTTCGCGGCCGTCATGCGCGGCATCCAGCAGTCGCTCATGATCGTGTTCGTCACCGGCCTGGTTTCGACCGTCATCGGCGCAGTCGTCGGCGCCGTGGCGGGATACTTCGGCGGCCTCGCGGACTCGCTGCTGATGCGTCTGACCGACATGGTAATCATCGTCCCGTTGCTGCTCCTCGCGGCGATCGTGGGTCGCGCGGTCAACGGTCCGTCGGTGATCCTCGCGCTCGTGTTGGGGCTCCTTGTGTGGCCGACACTCGCGCGGCTTGTGCGCGGCGAGGTGCTTGCGCTGCGCGAGCGGGAGTTCGTCGATGCGGCGCGGGTCGCCGGGGCAAGCAGCGGGCGCATCATGTTCCGCCACATCCTGCCGAATACTGTCGGCGTCATTGTCGTGAGCGCCACGCTGACCATGTCGGCGACGATCCTGCTCGAGACGGCAATCAGCTACCTCGGCTTCGGCGTGCACGCTCCCGATACGTCCCTGGGCCTGCTGATCTCGCAGTACCAGACCGCGTTCACCACGCGGCCGTGGTTGTTCTGGTGGCCCGGTATCTTCATCGTGATCATCGCGTTGACCATCAACTTTGTTGGCGACGGTCTTCGGGATGCCTTCGACCCCCGCCAGCGTCGTGGCCTCAAGCGCAGTGCGCGACTGGACAAGAAGAAGGCCGATCTCGCGGCGGCGGCCCAGGTGAAATCATGAGTAGCCTCACGATGTCACGGCCAGGCCAGACCGATGATGATGAGTGCGGCAAGGGACGCGAGCACCACGATTGTGGGGACGTGCCAGCGCGTGGTCACCTCGGCGACGCCGCCGGAGTCGCGATGCGCCTCCCACTGGCGCAGCACGATCGGCGCGAGTCCGGCCGTCGCGCCGGGTCGACGGATCCGTTCCTCCGAGCCCAGCGACGGCCGCCCCAGTGCGTCGCGATTCAATCGGCCAATGGAGGCCCACGGGCTCTCCGCCGGAGCGGCCCAGGCCTGGTAAGCACGGCGATCGGTCACCAGAGTCAGAGTCCAGCGGGTCGTGATCTCACGAACGGCCGGCCAGGTTATCCGGTGCGTGCGCAGGGGATTGACGACCACGATCTCAGTGGGGCTGATGCGGAGAAGCGGCGCCCAGAACACCGCGTACGTAGCGAACGCCACGAAAAGCACGGCTGGCGTGGCCCGGAGCAGCGCGCCCAGGTGCCCGTAGGACAACAACGAAACCTCGGTGAACACGCAGATCGCGCCGATCAGCACGCCCATCACCCGGCTGAACCGCGGCGCGAGCACGGAATCCTGCGGACCGACGGCCATTACCCCATTATCGTGCAGACGACGCACACAGATCGGACCACTCGATGAGTTCAACCTCCACCGCGATGGCGGCCCCCATCCTCGAGGTATCGGGTCTCAACGTCGATTTCTGGGTCGACGGTACGTGGTATCCGGCGGCCGTGGGGATGGATTACGACGTCAAGAGGGGGGAGGTGCTCGCGATCGTCGGCGAGTCCGGTTCCGGAAAGAGCTCGAGCTCTATGGCCCTGCTGGGCCTCACGCCGCCGAACGGCAGGGTGTCGGGAAGCGTCAAGCTCGACGGGCACGAGCTCATCGGTATCTCGCCTGCCGCGCTGCGCAGGGTGCGTGGCAAGGACATCGCAGTAATCTTCCAGGAACCGATGACGGCTCTCAATCCCGTCTACACGATCGGGTTCCAGATCGTCGAGACTCTTCGTACACACCTCGAGATGGCCCCGGACGAAGCCAGGGCGCGCGCGATCGAGCTCCTCGGCATGGTCGAAATGCCGACACCGGACCTCACCTTCAACAAGTACCCGCATCAACTCTCCGGTGGCCAGCGCCAGCGCGCGATGATCGCAATGGCGATCTCCTGCGACCCGCTGCTGCTCATCGCCGATGAGCCGACGACCGCACTCGACGTGACCGTGCAGGCCGAGATCCTCGATCTGCTGCGCAACCTCCGTCACCGGCTCAACAGCGCGATCATCCTCATCACCCACGACATGGGTGTCGTCGCGGACCTCGCCGACAAGGTGATCGTGATGAAGGACGGAGCGATCGTTGAGGCTGCCGACGTCCAGACGATCTACTCGGCACCGCAGCATCCATATACCCAGCAGTTGCTCGCCGCGGTGCCGCACCTCGGCACCGGCGCGGTCGGGGAGACGCAACTGTCGGCTGAGCACGAGGCGGGCCGAGGGGAGCCAGCGCTCTCGCTCAGGAATGTGGCTATTGACTACCCGAAGCGGGGTCGCGTGCCGGCATTCCGGGCGGTTGACGGCGTCAACCTTGAGGTCTACCCCGGCGAGATCGTCGGCCTGGTTGGGGAGTCCGGCTCCGGCAAGACAACGATCGGGCGGGCATCCGTCGGTCTCCTGCACGCTGCAGAGGGTGAGCTGATCGTGCACGGTCTGAACCTGAGCAAGGCGAGCGGGCGCGATCTGCGCGCGGCGCGCCGGCACATCGGCATCGTGTTCCAGGACCCCGGATCATCGCTCAATCCGCGTTTTCCCATCGGACAGTCGATCGGCGAGCCGCTCCTACTCTCCAATGAGGCTAAGGGAAGCGACCTCGACCGCCGCGTAGAGACGCTCCTCGACCAGGTCGAGCTTCCGCGGTCGTTCCGCAACCGCTATCCGCACGAACTCTCCGGCGGCCAACGCCAGCGCGTGGGCATCGCCAGGGCGCTCGCGCTGCGGCCATCGTTGCTCGTCGCCGATGAGCCGACCTCCGCCCTCGACGTTTCGGTGCAGGCCCGCTTTCTCGAACTCCTTCAGCAACTGCAGCGCGAATTGAAGTTCGCCTGCCTGTTCATCAGCCATGACCTCGCCGTCGTCGATCTGCTCGCCCATCGCATCGCGGTCATGCACCGCGGAGTTATCGTCGAGCAGGGCACACGAGACGAGATCCTCAGGGCGCCGAAAGACGACTACACGAGGCGGCTCATTGCGGCGGTCCCGCTGCCCGATCCCGCCGCCCAGCGGGCCAGGCGTGAGGGTCGGAGAGCGATCCTCTGACGTTCACGGTCGCCTTTCGCTCGGTCTGTACGATGGGAAGTGGTGCGGGGGCGGAGAACTGTTGTGGGATTGAAGCGATCGATCGTTGCGCTTGGCTCCCTGGCAATCGTCGCTCTCGTTCTCTCAGGCTGCACCAGCTCGGTGGTGCACGGCACCACGGTGACCGTCGCCGCCAGCCAGGCCTTCTATTCGTACAACCCCAAGACGTCCTACGGCAACGCCGCGGCGAACAGCGACATCGTCTACGCCACCAACTCGCAGTTCAACCACTACGACAACACGCCGAAGCTGCAGAAAGACGAGTCCTTCGGTTCGTACCAGGTCGTTTCGCGCAATCCGTTCAGGGTCAAATACACGATCAGGGCGGGCGTCAAGTGGTCTGACGGAACTGCGGTAGACGCATCCGACCTCCTTTTGGCCTGGGCCGCGAACTCTGGCGTACTGAACACCAAGGGCTTCAACACCGCCGACTATGTCGACGGCGAGAGCGGAAAGTACACGAAAGCGTTCCCCCCGGGCGTTGTGCACTTCGACGGCTTCAGCGGCAACGGTCTGCAACTGGTCACCAAGACGCCGGTCATCGGCGACGGCGGGCGATCGCTCACGCTCAGCTATGACAGGTTCTTCGTCGACTGGGAACTGGTCTTCGGCGTTGGACTGCCCGCCCACGTGGTCGCGAAGAACGCCCTAGGGCTCACCGGCGACCAGAAGGCAACCGACGCGCTGGTCAAGGCCATCCAGACGGATGACACGGTCGAGCTGGCGAAGATCGCCCGCTTCTGGGACACCGGGTTCAATTTCACCTCCATGCCGAAGAACAGGGACCTGGTGGTCGGAACCGGCCCGTACACCATCACGGATTTGGTCGCGGGAGATCACCTGACCCTCACGGCGAATCCCGAATACGTCGGCGCCCACAAGCCGCGATTCGAGCGGGTCGTCGTGCGCTTCATCACCGATCCACTCGCCGCCGTGGACGCTTTTCGCAAGGGAGAGGTCGACGTCGTCGCGCCACAGCCATCCGAGGATGCGGTTCGAGAGCTGGCAGCGGTACAGAGCGCCACGATCCTTAGCACGGCCGACGGCTCCTACGAGCACCTCGACCTGCAGTTCGATCACGGTAGGAGCGGGGCGTTCAACAATCCGCTAGTTCGAGAGGCGTTCCTCAAGACGGTGCCGAGGCGTCAGATCCTCGATCAGCTCATCGTGCCGCTGCAGAAGGATGCGAAACTGCGGTCATCCCAGGTGTTCCTGCCGGGATCCGCGGGCTATGCGGCGTCCGCCGCCGGCAACGGGTCGAAGGACTACGGCACCGTCGATATCGAGGGCGCGAAATCTCTGCTCGCCCGGGCCGCGCTCCCGAACCCCGGCGTCTGCATTCTCTTCGATCCGAAGAATCCCCGCAGGGTTGCCGAGTTCACGCTCATCCAGAAGTCCGCGGGCCTCGCCGGTTTCGTGGTGACGGACTGCTCGAGCACCGACTGGCGCCAGCTTCTCGGAACGGATGGCGCGTACGACGCCTCGCTATACGCCCTCCGCCCGACGAACCTCGCGGTCACTTCGGTCGCGGCATCCTTCCGCTCCGATTCCACGGTCAACAACGTCAGCTTCTATGCCGACCCCCGGGTGGACGCGTTGATCGATCGACTCGACGCGACCGTCGACGGAGCGGCGCAGATCGAGCTGCTGAAGAAGATCGACGCGCTCGTCTGGGGCGACGGCTACGGGGTCCCGCTGTACCAGTTCCCGTCGGTGACGGCGGTGGACAACCGGGTGTCGGGCGTCGCACCGTCGCCGCTCACGCCGAACCTGCTCTGGAATATCTGGGATTGGGCCCCGGTTAAGGCCAAGTAACCCGGGCATTTGACTCGCCGAGGTAGACTTGTGCGTTGCAGGGCACCACTGACGTGATTCTGCCGCCCGTGGAACTCCCCAGCGAAATTTCGCTGGCCCTCCCTTTCACTCTCCAGCCGAATCTTTTTCAAGGACGTATACCTATGGCTATTGCCACCCGTAATGACCTGCGCAACGTCGCCATCGTCGCGCACGTCGACCACGGCAAGACGACGCTTGTCGACGCCATGCTCCGCCAGACGAATTCCTTCGCTGCCCACGCGCATCTCGAAGAGCGCGCCATGGACTCGAACGACCTCGAGCGCGAAAAGGGCATCACCATCCTGGCCAAGAACACCGCCGTCTCCTACGCGGGCGTCCACGCCGCAGACGGCCCGATCACCATCAATGTGATCGACACCCCCGGCCACGCCGACTTCGGTGGGGAGGTCGAGCGCGGCCTGTCCATGGTGGATGGCGTCGTGCTGCTCGTCGACGCGAGCGAAGGCCCGCTGCCGCAGACCCGTTTCGTGCTGCGTAAGGCGCTCGAAGCCAACCTTCCCGTCATCCTGCTCGTCAACAAGACGGACCGCCCGGATGCCCGCATCGACGAGGTCATCGCCGAGAGCCAGGACCTGCTCCTCGGCCTTGCGAGCGACATGGCCGACGAGCACCCGGACCTCGATCTCGACGCGATCCTCGACGTCCCGATCGTCTACGCGTCCGGTCGTAACGGCGCCGCCAGCTGGAACAAGCCGGAGAACGGCACTCTGCCCGACAACGACGACCTCGAGCCGCTGTTCGACGCGATCCTCAAGCACATTCCGGCCCCGACCTACGACGACGAGCATCCCCTGCAGGCGCACGTCACCAACCTCGATGCATCGCCGTTCCTCGGTCGCCTCGCGCTGCTCCGGGTCTTCAACGGTCATATCAAGAAGGGCCAGACGGTCGCGTGGGTCAAGCACGACGGCAGCGTTCATAACGTGCGCGTCACCGAGCTCCTTATCACGAGGGCGCTCGATCGCTTCCCGACCGACTCGGCAGGCCCGGGCGACATCGTCGCCGTTGCCGGTTTCGAAGACATCACGATCGGTGAGACCCTCGCCGACCCGAACGACGTTCGGCCCCTGCCGACCATCACGGTCGACGACCCGGCCATCTCGATGACCATCGGCACCAATACCTCGCCGATGATCGGCAAGGTCAAGGGTCACAAGCTCACTGCGCGGATGGTCAAGGATCGCCTGGACCGCGAGCTCGTCGGTAACGTCTCGATCAAGCTCGTGGACATCGGTCGCCCGGACGCCTGGGAGGTGCAGGGACGTGGAGAACTGGCCCTCGCCATCCTCGTCGAGCAGATGCGCCGGGAAGGCTTCGAGCTCACGGTCGGCAAGCCGCAGGTGGTCGTCAAGCAGGTGAATGGAAAAGTTCACGAGCCCTTCGAACACCTCACCATCGACGCACCGGAGGAGTACCTCGGCGCGATCACCCAGCTTCTCGCGGCTCGCAAGGGCCGTATGGACGGGATGAGCAACCACGGCACCGGCTGGGTGCGCATGGAGTTCATTGTGCCCTCGCGCGGTCTCATCGGCTTCCGCACCGAGTTCCTGACCATCACGCGCGGCGCGGGCATCGCCAACGCCGTTTCCCATGGCTACGAGCAGTGGGCGGGCGAGATCATCACCCGCACCAACGGCTCGATCGTCGCCGACCGTGCCGGCGTCGCAACCCCGTTCGCGATGGTGGCCCTGCAGGAGCGCATGTCGTTCTTCGTGGAGCCGACCCAGGAGGTCTACGAGGGCATGGTCGTGGGCGAGAACTCGCGCGCCGACGACATGGACGTGAATATCACCAAGGAGAAGCAGCTGACCAACATGCGTCAGTCGACCTCCGACACGTTCGAACGCATGACGCCGTCGCGCAAGCTGACCCTCGAGGAGTGCCTCGAATTCGCCCGCGAAGACGAGTGCGTCGAGGTCACGCCGGAGTTCGTGCGCATCCGCAAGGTCGAGTTGGACGCGAACGCCAGAGCCCGCAAGACGTCACGACTGAAGAAGCAGAACGCGTAGCTTTGCGAATCGACGGCCCGTGGCATCCGATGGATGTCACGGGCCGTTTCGTCTGCGAACGCAGACGCGACCGGCATTGTCCGGTCGTGCCGAGCGGGCCTATGCTGGCGCACAGCAACCCTGACACCCTCCGCTCTCGCACCGAGGAGTACCTCATGAACCGCACCCGCTTCACAGTCCCACTGGCCATCGGTCTCGCCGTGCTTGCTGGGCCCCTTCTGACGGGCTGTTCGGTGCAGAATATCGTCCACAACGTCACGGGTGGCACCGTCGACATCCCGAGCACGAGCGTGCCGAAGGACTTTCCCTCGGAGGTGCCGCTGGCGAAGGGCGAGGTTGTGCTCGGTGCGGCGATCGGCGGCAAGGACGGCAAGATCTGGAACGTGACCATCAAGGTCGCCGGAGCCTCCTCCCTTGTCGACATCGCGAAGCAGTTGCAGAGCGCGGGGTTCACGGCTGACGGTACGTTCGGCGGCAACACGGATGGCGGCACAGGAGCCTTCAAGAACAGTTCCTACGGCGTACTCGTGGTCGTGAGCAAGGACGGCAAGAACGGTTGGATCGCGAACTACACCGTGACGAAGGCCGCGAGCAAGTAGCACTCAGCCCTCGAACAGCCCGGCTCCGATGTAGCTGCCGACGCTGGCGCCGGGAGGCACCGCGAAGATCCCCGAACCGACATGTCGCACGTACTCGTTCATGGCGTCGTTCTTCGCGAGGCGCAGCTGGATGGGCACGAACTGCGCACGCGGGTCTCGCTGGAACGCGATGAAGAAGAGGCCGGCGTTCAATCTTCCCAGCTCGTCGTTGCCGTCGACGAAGTTGTACCCCCGCCTCAGTAACACGGCACCGTGATTCTGAGTCGGATGCGCGAGCCTCACGTGCGCCGCGGCATCGATGAGCGGCGAGCCGTCCCCGCGCGCCTTCGCGAAATCGGGTTCGGTGAATTCGTGTCCGCCGCTCCTCGGAGCACCCTCGCCCTTCGTGCGGCCGATCACGCGTTCCTGCTCGCGAAGGGCACTCCGATCCCAGGTCTCGATGGTCATCCGGATCTTGCGCGAGACGAGGTACGAACCCCCGATCATCCAGTCGGCCGGGTCGCCCTTCGGAACCCAGACGTGCTCCTCGACCGTGGTCGTATCCTCGGCCTTGACATTCGCGGTGCCGTCTTTGAATCCGAAGAGATTGCGCGCCGTGACCTGCGCGCGACTCGTCGACGACGTTCGCCCGAAGCCTAGTTGGGACCATCGAATGGACGCCCGCCCGAACGCGATCCTCGAGAGGTTGCGAATCGCGTGCACCGCGACCTGCGGATCCTCACTACAGGCCTGGATACACAGGTCGCCGCCCACGAGTCCGGCGTCGAGAGCGTCGCCGGAGAAATGAGGGAGATCGATGAGGGCGTCCGGGCGTTTCGCGGCGAGACCGAAACGGCCGTCGAAGAGCGATGGGCCGAAACCGAAGGTGATGGTGAGACCCGACGCCGGCAGATCGAGCGCCTCGCCCGTGTCGTCCGGCGGAGCATCGTACGAACCACCCGTAGCCCCGGTTCCGACATCCTTGCCCTGTGTCATGCGCGCCGCGGCATACGTCCAGTCCTTGAGCAGTGCGATCAGTTCACTCCGACCGATGTTCGAGACGTCGTAGCTCGCAAAATGCAGGCGATCCTGGGCGGCGGTCGTCACACCCGACTGGTGGTCGCCGTAGAAGGGATATGAGGATGCCGCGCCCGATGGCCCAGGCGTGCTGGCGACCACGACGCGTTCGATGCCGAGCCCGACACCCGCGCCAACGACGCCGGCGCCGGCCAGGCCGAGGAGTCCTCTTCGGGAGAGCGCTCGGGGGTTGCGGGGCGCGTCGTCGGTCATCGGGTGATGCTTCGCCGGCGCAGACTACTTGACGAGCGCCAGGGTGAGCTTACTCAGCGGTTCGCTGAGCGCGTTCACGCCGTCGGCGAGCTGCTTGACCTGCGCGGTCGAGAGCTCGTTGTAGAGGGTGAAGCCGACATCCAGAGAGCCATAGGCGGCAAGCAGTTTCTCGAGGGACGCGAATTGCCCGTCGATCTTCTTCGCCAGGGCCCCGTTCTTCGCCGCAACGATGTCACGAACCGCCTCGTAGGCCGCTCTGGCGCCCTCGAGGTTTGCCTGGAAGTCCCAGAGGTCGGTGTGCGACCAGATCTCTTCTTCACCCGTGATCTTGCGGTTCGCCACCTCATCGAGGAGCACGATGGCGCCGTTGCTGATCGCATCGAGCGAGACCGTGTAGTTCTCGGCACGCACGGCGTCGTCGAGCCTGCCGATGTCGCGATTAAGCCGGTCGGTGAAGGTCTGGCGTTCCGTCGGGGTGAGGGGCACGTAGGGTCGTCCGCCGTTGTTCGCGTCAGTGGGCCGCCAGAGATCCTTCTCGATGAGATGAAAGCCGGTCCACGTCTCGCCCGCGGCGACATCCGCTTCACGGGCGTCGATCGCGGGGTCGAGATCGCCGAAGGATGCGGCGACGGGTTCGATCCGCTCATAGGCGGCGCGGGTCGTCGGGTAGAGCGCGCGGGCCTTCGCCGCGTCACCCGCGACGAATGCGTCGAGGAATGTCTTCGTTGCGGGCACCAGGCCGGCGACCTGGTTCCTCACAAACGCGACGTAATTCGCCGCTGCCGCGGTCCGGGTCTTCTCGTCGCCGACCGGCGCCACCTTCGCACCGGAGTCCGTCACGGTGAAAGCGGCTCGGCCGACGCCGTCGCCGACCATCCCCGGCTTGCAGATGGTGAAGTACCTGCCGGGCTTGAGGTGCACGGTGAGCCTGCGGGGCGCACCGGGCGCGATGTTCTCGACCTCGCCGACGATGCGCAGCCCATCGCTCGCGAGCAGATAGAACTCGCTGGCCTGGTCGGTCGAGTTGACGATGTCGAATTCGACCGTGCCGCTCGGTGCCTTCGGCGCGGAGACGAGGCAGTCCGTCGCCGTGCTGTCAACCTTCAGCGTCGTCGTCTTGCCCACCGCCGACGTCGACGCGTTCGGGACGCAGGCGGAGAGAACCATGACCACCGCGGCGGCGCTCGCGACGACGATCGATGCGCGGCCAGTTCGGGTGAATGCGGTCGTGCGGGATATCAGCGTGCTCCCTCGGTGGCGAGTGACTGGGCGGGCGGTGCTTGGCCCTTCAGCCTGCGGGCGTGGCGTCCTGTACTGATGAGGAAGACAGCGAGCACCGGGATCACATAGAGCAGCCAGACGACGGCCTGCAGCCAGGTGGTGGCCGGGGTGAAGTTGACGGTGCCCCTCAGCAGGGTGCCGTACCAGCTATCGGGGGGGATGACGTTGCTGACGTCGAACGCGAGACTGTGCAGCCCCGGCAGCGCGCCGCCCTCCTGCAGGTCGTGCACGCCGTAAGCGAGAACGCCTGCGGCGACGATGATGAGAAAGAGGCCCGTGTAAGTGAAGAACTTCGTGAGATTGATGCGCACGACGCCGCGGTAGATGAAGTACCCGAGCAGGAGAGCCGCGAGGATTCCGAGCGCAGCGCCCAGAAGCGGGAACGTCGTCGAGCCCGTCGCCTGCACGGCCGCCCAGATGAACAGCGCCGTCTCGATACCCTCGCGACCGACTGCAAGGAACGCGACGAGGACGAGACCCCAACCGGCGCCGGCGAGGTGCTTGTCGACATCCTCGCGAAGGTGACCGCTGAGGTTGCGCGCGGTGCGGAGCATCCAGAAGATCATCCAGGTGACGAATGCCGTCGCGAGGATCGACAGGGAGCCGGCGATTATCTCCTGGGCCTGGAAGCTCAGGCCGTACGCGCCGAACGTGAGGAGGGCGCCCGTGGCGAGCGACAGCGCGGCTGCGAGCGCGACGCCGAGCCAGATACGCCGTAGGACGTCCCTGCGGCCGATCTTGATGACATAGGCGATGAGGATGCCGACGACCAGCGAAGCCTCGAGGCCTTCGCGCAGGCCGATGAGAAAGTTTGCGAGCACAGGTTCGTTTCGGTTCAGAAGTATTGGTTAGGCTTACCTTACTCGACCGACTCTATAACGTGCGGCCTATCCTGTGCAATGTGCAGCAAAACGCCAGCGCCGCCGAACGCGTACTTTTCGTGCATGCCCATCCGGACGACGAGAGTCTGACGACCGGCGGAACGATCGCGACGCTCATCGACCGGGGCGCGTCCGTGACCGTCGTCACGTGCACCCGCGGCGAACTCGGCGAGGTGATCCCCGCCGAGATGAAGCACCTCGAGAGATCGGGTGAGCCTCTCGTCGAACTGCGCTCCGCCGAACTGGCAACCGCTCTCGCCATCCTCGGGGTGACGGACCACCGCTATCTCGGCTCCGATGGCGCTCGCTGGGTCGGCCGCCCCACCCGCCGTTACGGCGACTCGGGAATGCGCTGGGGCGCCTCCGGCGCGGAAGCCCTGGAGACGATCGGCGAAGACTCGTTCTGCGGCGCGCCTTTCGGAGAGGTCGCGGCCGATCTGGCGACGGTCATCGACGCCGTCAAACCGGATGCCGTGATCAGTTACAACGCTCGGGGCGGCTACGGCCATCCCGACCACGTGCGCGCCCACGAGGCGAGCGTGCGCGCGGCCGAAGTCATGGGGGTTCCGTTCTTCGCCATCGAGCCGGACCCAGCGGGGGGCCAGATCGCCATTGATGTCTCGTCCGTGCTCGACCGCAAGAAGGCCGCTCTGCGCGCCCACCGCAGCCAGGTGACCGTCGACGGGGACCGGTTCTTCCTCTCCAGCGGACCGAGCCAGCCCATCGCGGCGATCGAACGCTTCACTCGGGTGGGCGCGGCGGAGCCCAAGCCCGTCGCCTGGAAGGACCAGGGGCTCGGCATCCACCTGCTCGGGTGGATCCTGGCACTCCTCGTCGGCGCGATTGTCGGCGGTATCGCGACCGTCGACCACCAGTTCACCGTGAGCATGTTCGGGGTTGGCGTGCCTCTTGGCATCATTGCCACCCTGCTCATCGTCGCGGCGCTGCTGGTCGGCCTGCGGATCGTGTTCTCGGGTCGTCTCGTTGCGGGTTTCGCCGCCGTCGGCATCCTCGTGGTCATCGGAATTCTCTCGCTCGCCGGCACCGGCGGCTCCGTGCTCGTGCCGGCCAATCCCGCGGGTTACCTGCTGACCTTCGGCCCGGCGACGATCGCCCTCGTGGTGCTGGCCTGGCCGGCGGCCGGCACTTTCACCCGCGATAAGATTGGTGTCAGGCCCGAACCGAAGGGAACGCCCTCACCGTGACTTACGTCATTGCCCTCCCGTGCGTGGATGTCAAAGATCGCGCATGCATCGACGAATGTCCCGTCGACTGCATCTACGAGGGTGACCGGATGCTCTACATCCACCCGGACGAATGTGTCGACTGCGGCGCGTGCGAACCAGTGTGCCCGGTCGAGGCGATCTATTACGAAGACGACGTTCCGGAGCAGTGGGCCGACTACTACAAGGCGAATGTCGAGTTCTTCGACGATGTCGGTTCTCCAGGCGGGGCGGCAAAGATCGGAGTGATCCACAAGGATCACCCCCTGATCGAGGCCCTGCCGCCGCAGGCCGCCGCAGGCGCCTGAGTTGTCCCTCCGGCTCCCCGACTATCCCTGGGACTCGCTGCAGCCCTTTGCGGAACGGGCGAAGGCCCATTCCGGTGGCATGGTCGACCTCTCGGTCGGCTCGCCGGTCGACCCCACGCCTGCCGTCATCCGCGAATCCCTCGCCGCGGCGACGGATGCCCATGCCTATCCGCTGACGGTAGGAACCCCGGCGCTTCGCGAGGCCATCGTCTCCTGGTTCGCCAGGCGGCGCGGAGTCGACGACCTCGGCATCGCCAACGTGCTCCCCACGATCGGTTCGAAGGAGTTCATCGCGGGTCTCGCGCTCTGGCTGGGGCTTGGGCCGGGCGACGTCGTCGTCCAGCCGAGACTCGCTTATCCGACCTACGCGATCGGCGCGGCGCTCGCCGGCGCATCGATCGTCGCAAGCGACGACCCCGCGGACTGGCCGGAGAGCACGAAGCTCGTCTGGATCAACAGTCCCGGCAATCCGAACGGTCGTATCCTCGGAGTCGTGGAGCTCACTGCGGCCGTCGCCCGGGCACGGGAGCTCGGTGCGGTCATCGTGAGCGACGAGTGCTACGCGGAGCTCGGCTGGGAGCCTGAGTACGAGCGCACCGCGACGCCGAGCATCCTCGATCCCCGCGTCATCCACGGCGAGCGCAACTCCGTGCTGTGCGTCTATTCCCTGAGCAAGCAATCGAATCTCGCCGGTTACCGCGCCGGCTTCGTGGCCGGCTGCAGCGACCTGATCGCGGAACTGCTCACCGTGCGCAAGCACCTCGGAACCCTTCCGCCGGCACCCATCCAGGCGGCAATGGTCACAGCGCTGGGAGACGGGGCGCACGTGCGGACGCAGCGCGAGTTGTATCGGGCACGTCGTGCCAAACTCGCACCGGCGCTCGAACGCGCCGGCTTTCGCATCGACGACAGCCAGGGCGGCCTGTACCTCTGGGCGACACGGGGAACCGATGCATGGCAGACGGTCGCCGACCTGGCTGAGCTCGGTATTCTCGTCGTGCCGGGAACCTTCTACGGCGAGCAGTCTTCGCAGCACGTGAGGGTGGCGATCACAGCAACCGATGCCGCGATCGAGACCGCGGTACATCGTTTGGATGCACTCTCTAAATAAAACGACCATTCCTTAGTGGATGCGACGGTCGCCCTCCGGGCCAATTAGGCTGTATGCGTGAACGACGCTGCGAGTGACGACGCCGACAGGGCGACCCTGCACTTCCCCGGAGGGAGTGCCGAATTCCCGATCCTGAGAAGTGTTGACGGCGCTTCGAGCATCGATATCTCGTCGCTCACGCGACAGACCGGATTCACCACTCTGGATCAGGGCTTCGTGAACACCTCGGCGACCAAGAGCGCGATCACCTACATCGACGGCGACAAGGGCATCCTCCGGTACCGCGGCTACGCCATCGAGGACATCGCGGCGAACTCGACCTACCTCGAAGTCGCGTGGTTGCTCATCTACGGCAATCTTCCGTCGCCGTCCGAACTGGAGGCCTTCGAGGATCGCGTCCGGCGGCACACCCTGCTGCACGAGGATCTGAGACGTTTCTTCGACGCGCTGCCTCACAACGCGCATCCAATGTCCGTGCTCTCGAGCGCCGTGTCCGCGCTCTCGACCTTCTACGAAGACTCACTCAGCGTGCGTGACCCCGAGCAGGTCGAACTCTCGACGATCCGCCTGCTGGCAAAACTGCCGGTGATCGCCGCCTACGCGCACAAGAAGAGCCTTGGGCAGGCTTTCCTCTACCCCGACAACTCACTGAGTTTCACCGACAATTTCCTCAAGCTCAACTTCGGCACGATGGCCGAGCCCTACGAGGTGAACCCGGTGCTGTCGAAGGCACTCGAGCGCCTGCTCATGCTGCACGAGGACCACGAGCAGAACGCCTCGACGTCGACCGTGCGGCTCGTCGGCTCGACCGAAGCCAACATGTTCGCGTCCATCTCGGCCGGCATCAACGCGCTCTACGGCCCGCTGCACGGCGGCGCCAACGAGGCCGTGCTCAAGATGCTCGGCGAGATCAAGGCGTCCGGCGAGACGGTTGAGAAGTTCGTCGAGCGGGTGAAGAACAAGGAAGACGGTGTCCGTCTCATGGGCTTCGGGCACCGGGTCTATAAGAACTTCGACCCGCGAGCCAAGCTCGTCAAGGAGAGTGCGGACGAGGTGCTCAAGGCGCTCGGGGTGCGGGATGACCTGCTCGACATCGCAAAGGAACTCGAGGCGGTGGCACTGGCCGACGATTACTTCATCGAGCGCAAGCTGTACCCCAACGTGGACTTCTACACCGGCGTGATCTACAAGGCGATGGGGTTCCCCGCCCGCATGTTCACCGTATTGTTCGCGATCGGCCGCCTGCCGGGGTGGATCGCCCACTGGCGCGAGATGAACGAAGACACGGCGACCAAGATCGGTCGTCCGCAGCAGTTGTACATCGGGTCACCGGCCCGAGGCTGGCCGGCCCGCTGACGCGCCCGCCCCCGAGCCACCCCGAGTGCCAAATGAAGGAACTCGTCGCTGGTAGTCCCCAATTTCCGGGGCATGGTATCCGCCACAGGTCTGCAGTTCCTTCATTTGGCATTCGTGCATTTCGCATTCGTGACGGGCGGACGCCAGAGATCCTGCCGCTTTGGGTTAGCGAGGCGGCAGGTGATCTCCGCGGGCAATTGCCCCGAGAATGGCGGCCTTCACCTCCGACCAGCTGCCCATCACCTGTCGGTAGCTGAACCGCAATACCCTGTAACCGCGGGCCGAGAGTCGAGCGTCGCGCCGCCGATCGGCCTCGAACCGCTCGGGATCACTGTGGTACTGCCAGCCATCGACCTCGATGACGAGCCGGGATCCGATGAGCAGGTCGACTCGACCAACGCCGGCGATCCTCACCTGCGGCCGGGTGTCGATGCCTAGTCCGAGCAGTCGGAATCGGGTGAGGGATTCTGTGATCGATTCGGACCGGGCGTCCACCCTGTCGAGCAGCCGGCGGAGTCGTCGAGGCAGTTCCGAGGTCAGGGCAGTCCACTGTGCGAGCGAGATGCGTCCGAATCGAAGGGCGGAGTCGGCGGCCGCTACGACAAGTTCCGGGCTCTGGCAGAACGCCATCGATCGCAGGCATTCGAGCACGGAGGCCCGGGCCGACGGGCGATCTGATCCGGTGTCGTGCCAGTGCAGGGTCACAAGCCCGTTCGACTCGCGAAGGCGGGTATGCCGGTCGAACGGGCTTCGGTGACGGCAGGAATTCACTTCGACCTCAACGTGGAGCTTGGGGGTGCGTTTCACCCACAGCCCATGCGCGGCCGCCGCGGAGACGCAGCCCAGCCGACCGCCGACCCTGAATGCCGCTACGTCGTCGGGGTCGGCATCCGGACTGCAGTACCAACCCTGCCGAACCCGAATGGCTTCGCCCATGGCGACGGCGATGCGGAGCGAGGTCCTTGTCCATCCGAGGGCGTAGAGCTCGTGAGTTGCGGCGAATCCGCCAAGTTGAGAGATGTGTCGTTGTATGCGCATCGACAGAGCATCGGGGATGCCGGAACCGCGCATCCGGACGCCAGGTCGATCGGTGGACTCCACCTCGCCTCGTGCCAAATGAAGGAGTAGAGCGCGACCACCGCGCGGCCTGTCAGCCGCCAGCACGGATCCACGTCGACAACTCCTTCATTTGGCACTCGGACAGGGGCGGCGACCCGGGCACGCCGGAACTCAGGTGTGCAGGGCGGCGTTGAGCTCGGTGCCGTTGCCCGTGCGAGCGAGCACCTCTACGGCCCCGGTGAGCGAGTTGCGGCGAAACAGCAGACCTGGCGCACCAGAGAGTTCGACGGCTTTGACCGTGCGCTCGGCGCCACCGAGCACGACGACCTTCGTGCCCGCCGTTACGTAGAGCCCGGCTTCGACAACCGAGTCATCGCCGATCGAGATGCCGATGCCCGAGTTCGCGCCGAGCAGCGCACGCTTGCCAACCTCTACGCGCTGGGTTCCACCGCCAGAGAGCGTGCCCATGATTGACGCTCCACCACCGACATCCGAGCCGTCGCCGATGACTACGCCCTGCGAGATGCGGCCCTCGACCATCGAGGTGCCGAGCGTTCCCGCGTTGTAGTTGACGAATCCCTCGTGCATGACCGTCGTGCCCGGGGAGAGATGTGCACCGAGACGCACCCGTGACGCGTCGGCGATGCGCACCCGGAACGGGGAAACGTAATCGAGCAGCCGGGGAAACTTGTCGATGCCGTTCGCCGCGATGCCGTGGCGCTGCAGCGATGGTCGCAATCGGGCGAAGTCATCGGGATGCACGGGGCCGGCGTTGGTCCAGGCGACGATGGGCAGCCGGCCGAAGATGCCGTCGAGGTTGATGGTGTTTGGGGCCACGAGCAGGTGACTGAGGAGATGCAGACGGAGGTAGGCATCCGAGGTGGTTGCGGGTGCGGCATCCAGATCTATCTCGACGGTCACGAAGTCGGTGTGCACATTGCGCCGGCTGTCGGCACCGATGAGCGCCTCGAGTTCCGCGGGTGCGATGTGCGGGTCGCGACCGGCAGGAAGCCGCCCGAGCTCGGGGGAGGGGAACCAGGTGTCGAGCACCGTTCCGTCGCCGGCAATCGTCGCGAGTCCGTATCCCCAAGCCGAACGTTCAGTCATTGCTCAAGATTAGCGATTGGCTGCTCTATAAACTGACTGCGTGCCCCTCGCCGATCCGTCTATGCCCCTCGACCTGAGAGCATCGTCGATCGACATCACGCGACAGCTCTGCGACATGGAATCGGTGTCAGGAGCGGAGCGGGCGATCGCGAATGCCATCCAGGCCAGCCTGGAGGGACTCGAACACTTGCGCATCAGCCGCCACGGCGATGCCATCGTGGCGCGTACGGACCTCGGACGCACGCACCGCGTGGTCATTGCGGGCCATCTCGACACGGTGCCGGTCAACAACAACCTCCCCTCTCGCTTCGAGACCATCGATGGCGTCGACTATCTCTGGGGTCGCGGCACCGTGGACATGAAGGCGGGCGTCGCCGTGCAACTCAAGCTGGCGGCCGAGCTCGTTGCCCCCGCCGTCGACGTGACGTGGATCTGGTACGACAACGAGGAGGTCGCCTCCGAACTCAACGGTCTCGGGCGGCTGGCATCGCGATCGCCGGATCTGCTGGCCGGCGACTTTGCGATCCTCGGAGAGCCGAGTAACTCGGCCGTCGAGGGCGGATGCAACGGCACCATGCGCGTGGAGCTGCGCACGTTCGGCGTCCGGGCGCATTCGGCCCGGGCCTGGGTGGGGCACAATGCCATTCACGATGCAGCGCGGATCCTCGCCATCCTGGCCGAGTACGAGCCGCGTGCGGTCGAGGTCGACGGCCTGGTGTACCGCGAGGGTCTGAACGCGGTCGGCATCTCTGGTGGAGTCGCGGGCAACGTCATTCCCGACGAGTGCGTGGTGACCGTGAACTATCGATTCGCCCCCAACCGCAGCGCCGTCGAAGCCGAGCGGTACCTGCGCGAACTGTTCGGCGGCGTCGATTTGAGAGTCGTGGATGCCGCGGAGGGCGCTCGCCCCGGACTCGACGCGCCCCTGGCCAAGGCCTTCCTCTCCGCGGTCGGCGCCGAGGCGAAGCCCAAATACGGCTGGACCGACGTGGCGCGTTTCTCCGCTCTCGGCATTCCCGCCGTCAACTACGGCCCCGGAGACCCGCTCAAGGCTCACGCCGACGACGAGCGGGTGGCCCTCGATCAGATCACGGAGTGCGAGCGAGGACTCCGGGCATGGCTCAGCCTCTCCTGATCTCCGCGCGGGTTCGATACCGGCTGACTCCATGGTGGGTCAAGGTACTGGCGATCTGGGTCGCGTCCCGCGTTATCTCAACGAGTCTCCTGTCGCTCTTCGCGAATTGGCAGGAGGCAAATTACTGGACCGGGAAGTCGCCCGGCTACTTCGACTTCGCTCAACTCTGGGATAGCGGTTGGTACCACGTCGTCGCGGTGAGCGGTTATCCGAGCGTGCTTCCGATGACCAGTTCTGGGCACGTCGGGGAGAACGCCTGGGCTTTCCTCCCCGGATACCCCGTGCTCGTACGCTTCCTGATGATCGTCACGACGCTGCCGTGGGCACCATTGTCGGTGTTCGTCTCCGTAGCATTCTCGCTCGGGACCGCTCTCATGCTGTTCAAGCTCATGCGGCATGTTCTGCCGTCGAGCACGGCACTCTTCACGGTCGTGCTCTTTTGCGTCGCGCCGCTGTCGCCGATCCTGCAGGTGTCCTACGCGGAATCCATGTATGCCTTCCTCCTGACGCTTGCCCTCTACCTGCTCCTCGAGCGGCGGTACGTACTGCTCCTTCCCGTGATGGCGCTCATGTCGCTGACCAGGCCGAGCGGCCTCGCCTTCGCGCTGACTCTCGGGTTGCACGTCATTTATCGATGGTTTACGCGCCGCCGGGATCCTTTCCCGCTGGCTGAGAGGATTCTCGTTCTCGGCGTCACCGCGTTCAGTCTGCTGTGCGGCTTCGCGTGGACCCTGATCGCCTGGTCGGTGACCGGTGTGCCGAGCGCCTATACCGACACCGAGCTGGCGTGGCGTGCGTCCTACATAGGCCACCAGGGGCTGATCCCGTTCTTGCCGTGGTTCCAGGCGGCGGAGTTCTGGGGAATCCAGTGGCATCTTGGCGGATTTGCCTTCGCGTTACTGGCGTTGCTGATCGTTCTCTTTGCAGCGGCGTTGTTCACACCCTCGGTGCGGCGACTGGGCGTGGATCTTCGATTATGGTCGGCGAGCTATGCCGTCTACCTTTTCGCGGTGTTCTTCCCGCAGTCGAGTGTGTTCCGTCTGCTGATCCCGCTCTTCCCGCTTCTCGGTGGCGTCGCGCAGCCGCGATCGCGAATCTACCGCACCGTGATCGTGCTGCTGTCGATCGCGGGGCAGTACGGCTGGATCTACATCTGCTGGTGGTCGAACGGCTACGACTGGACTCCGCCGTAGGCTCGCGGTTCCCGTTTTCGGGTTAACCCTCAGGTACGAGATAATGGATGTTATTCCACGAAAGGGGATCACTCATGGCAGCCATGAAGCCGAGGACCGGAGACGGACCAATGGAGGCTGTTAAGGAGGGACGCCTCATCATTGTGCGCGTTCCGCTCGAGGGCGGAGGGCGGTTGGTCGTGTCCGTCAACGATGCGGAAGCCAGGGAGCTTCACGACGCGCTTGCCGGAGTTGTTGCGACGGCCAGCTAGAAAACGTACCGTTCAGGTCTCAGTGCCCGGGGGTGGCGGCAAGCTTCGTCAGCTGAAGAAGTCCGTCGCCCACCGGTGACAGGGAACTGATGACGGCATCGGATGCCGCGATCTCTTTGAGCAGGGATCGGAAACCGGTCGCGGTGTCATCCCTCTGCGCCGGATCGGCGACGCGCCCGCGCCAGAGCGCGTGAGCCACGAGTACGGTTCCCCCGGCACGGACCAGACGGAGGGCGTGCTCGACGTAACGGATCACCGACTGCGGGTCGGCATCCACGAGCACCACGTCATAGGACTGTTCGTTCATCCGGGGAAGAACGTCGAGCGCCCGTCCGGCGATGAGGCGGATGTGGTTGGCCGGGACGCCGGAATCGACGAACGCCTTCTTCGCCGACTGCTGGTAGTCCTGCTCGAAATCGATCGAGGTGAGCGTCGCGTCCGGCGCACCCGTGAAGAACCAGAGCCCGCTCACGCCGACTCCCGTGCCGATCTCGATGATGTTGTTGGCGGACGCGGCGGCGGCGATCAGTGCGAGTTGGGCTCCCGTTGCGGGGCTTACCGGTTCGATCCCGAGCTCGATCGAGTGCAGTCGTGCCTCGGCGATCTCAGCCCGCTCGATGACGAAGTCCTCCGCGAACTTCCAGTCCGATTCTTTGCCTGCCACGCCCTGCTCCTTGTTCCCCTCAAGAGTATGGCGCGCACCACTTTGCCGGTCATCGGACGCGCCGCTGCGGCAACCCGCGCCGGCCCATACCAGGAACAGAAGAGCTAGTCTGAACGGGTGTTCGGTCTAACCTTCGACAAGCTCCTGGTGATTGGAGTGATTGCGATCTTCCTGCTCGGGCCGGAGCGCCTTCCGCACTACGCGTCGCAGTTGGCGAAACTCGTGCGCAACGTTCGCGACATGGCCAACGGGGCGAAGGACCGCCTGCGTGACGAGATGGGCCCGGAGTTCGACGACGTCGACTGGAAGAAGCTCGATCCCCGCCAGTACGACCCCCGCCGCATCATCCGCGAAGCCCTCATCGATGACGAACCGGATGACGACGTCGCGCTCGTGCGACCGAGCGGTGAGTCGGCATATGCGAAGAGACAGCGATTGCTCGACGAGGGCAAGGACGCCCCCTTCGACACCGAAGCTACCTAGCGCCGCCTGATCAGCTTGAGGGCGACCAGCAGCATGATCATGACACCGCTGAGCCTCGCGAACTCCGCTCCCGTGCGAGGAAGCGTCAGGAGGCCGGTGGCGCCTGCGACGGTGCGGGCATCCACAAAGCGGAGGATTCCCTCGCGACCATTCCGCCGACCGATGCCCGACTGTTTCATGCCGCCCATCGGCGCGTCGAGGGAGGAGAAGGTCGCGCGGTAGCCCTCGTTGATATTGACGCTTCCGGAGTCGATGAGGTGGGCGACCCGCCGAGCCCGGCGAATCGAACCGCTGAAGACGGACGCATTGAGACCGAACTGCGAGTCGTTCGCGGCCGCGATCGCCTCCTCGGCGGTGTCGACCACGGTGATGGCGACGACCGGTCCAAAAGTCTCGTTGCGGGAGCAGTCCATCGCATCGGTCACGTCGGCGAGCACGGTCGGTTCGAAGAACAGGGGACCAAGGTCCGGCCTCGGCCTGCCGCCCGTCAGCAACCTGGCACCCTTCGCCACGGCATCGTCGACGTGCGCCCGCACTCGCTCGAGCTGGCTCGGGAGCGTGAGGGAACCGACATCCGTGCTGAAGTCGAAGGCCGGCCCCTGCACGAGGGCCGCCGTGCGGGCAACGAACTCCTCCGTGAATGCTTGCGCGACGCTGCGTTGCACATAGATGCGTTCGATCGAGACACAGAGCTGTCCGAGCGAGGCGAAGCAGGCATAGACCGCGTTGCGTGCGGCCTTGCGCGGGTCGACGTCGTCGAGCACGATCATCGGATTCTTGCCGCCCAATTCGAGAGAGGCAGCCGTCAGGCTCGTTGCCGCACGTTCGGCGACCTTCCTGCCCGTCGCCGTCGAGCCGGTGAAACAGACATAGTCGGCGGCATCCACGACGGCGTTCCCGATTTCGTTGCCGTCGCCGGCGACGACCGCCCAGAGGTCGGCGGGAACGCCGGCGTCGATGAAGGCGCGTCGCGCTGCGAGGATGCTGAGCGCGCCCTGGTTGTCGGCCTTCTGCACCACGCCGTTGCCTGCCGCCAGCGCGGGGATCACGTCAAAAAGCGAGAGGCTCAGCGGGTAATTCCACGGTGTGATGACACCGACGACGCCCTTCGGCCGATATCCGACCCTGGCGCGAATGACGAGCGGGATGCCCGCGCGCCTCGACCGCGTTCGCAGAACACTCTTCGCGCTCACCGCGTAGTAGCGGGTCGTGCTCGCCCCGACGAAAACCTCCTCGAAGGCCTGCCCGCGGGTCTTGCCGGTCTCCGTTTGGAGTGCATCGATGAGCAGTTCCCGGCGCTCGAGCAGGAGGTCGTGCGCACGGAGCAGCACCCGACGGCGGTGATGGAAACCCGCGGCGTGCCAGTGCGACTGGGCCGCTATCGCCCTGGTTGCGGCATCCGCCACGTCCTGGGTCGTGCTCACCGAAAGGTCGTGGATCTTCTCGCCGCTAAAGGGGGCGTACACCGGGGTGCCCGAGGCACTGGACGAGTGGATGTCGCGATCGAGTTCGTCAATGAAGGATCGCTCAAGTGGGGCTCCGGGCATGCGCAATTGTAGGCACGTTCCCGGCGCTACTCGCTCTGAGGTATCCCGCCGACCGTTGCGGAGGAGGACTCGCGGATACCTGGGCCGTTTACCGTGCGCCGCGCCGCGCTACTCCTCCGCAACGGTGGTGGGGCTAGTGGACGCTGAGACCGAGCTTGCGCCCGGCGAGTCCGCGACCGCGGGTCGCGAGCTGTTCCGCGACGGCGGCGATGGCGACGGATGCCGCGTCCGCCGGTTGCGAGAGCACGATCGGCACCCCGGCATCCCCGCCCTCCCGCATGGCCATGCTCAGCGGGACCGACGCAAGCACGGTAACCCGCTGTTCCTGACCCACCGAAAGTCGGGAGGCGACCTCGTCGCCGCCGCCGGAGCCGAATAGTTCGAGCACGGAACCGTCGGGCTGCACCAACCCGGCCATGTTCTCGATCACCCCGACCACCTTCTGGCCCGTCTGTCGCGCGACCACACCGCTGCGCTCCGCGACCTCGGCGGCAGCCGGCTGCGGCGTCGTCACAACGATCACCTCCGCCTGCGGTAGGAGCTGGCCGAGCGAGATCGCCACGTCGCCGGTCCCGGGCGGCAGGTCGAGCAGCAGGATGTCGAGATCGCCGAAGTAGACGTCGGTGAGGAATTGCTGGATCGTGCGGTGCAGCATCGGTCCTCGCCACGAGACGGCCCTGGATGCCGCTTCCCCTGAGCCTGTCGGCACGAACATTCCGATGGAGATCACCTTCACGCCGTAGCCGATGGGCGGGAGGATCATCTCGCCCACCTTCGTCGGCCTGGCGCCCTCGAGCCCGAGGATTCCCGGTATGGAGAAGCCGAAGACATCCGCGTCGACGATGCCGACCGAAAGCCCGCGGGCGGCGAGGGCAACGGCGAGGTTGGCCGTGAGGGTGGATTTGCCGACACCGCCCTTGCCGCTCGTGATCGCATAGATTCGTGTGAGCGATTCCGGACCGAACTGCAGTTCGCGCGATCGGCCACCGCGCAGCTTTTCGGTGAGTGCCGTGCGCTCCTCTCGGGTCATGACGGTGACGTCGACGGCGACATCCGTGACGCCGGATACGGATGCTGCGGCCTCGCGAACGTCGCGCTCGATGGTGTCCGCCGCCGGGCATCCGACGATTGTCAGTTTCAGGCCGATCGTCGCGGCTCCGGCGTCGGTCACCGACACCGAGCCGACCATGTCGAGCTCGGCGATCGGCTTACGGATTTCCGGGTCGATGACGCGGCCCAGGGCGGAGCGGATCTGATCGGTGAGGGTCATCGGCGTGGACATTCGAGGCGGTCGCGAAGCGCGCTACTCGACCCGCGGAACTTCGACGGCCCTGTCCCTGTCGAGCTCTTCCAGCAGAGACCTGATCTCTGCGCGGATGAAGTCCTTGCTCGCCAATTCGCGCACCGCCAGCCGGAGGGCCACTATCTCGCGGGCAAGATATTCGGTGTCGGCGAGGTTGCGTTCCGCGCGCTGCCGATCCTGCTCGAACTGCACGCGGTCGCGGTCATCCTGCCGGTTCTGCGCGAGGAGGATGAGAGGTGCGGCATAGGAAGCCTGCAGCGAGAGGATGAGCGTGAGCAGCGTGTAGTTGAGCCTGCGCGGGTCGAACTGGGCCATCTCCGGCGCCCAGGTGTTGTAGGCGATCCAGAGCGCCACGAAGACGGTCATGCCGATGAGGAACCCCGAGGTGCCCATCGCCCGCGCGAACGTCTCGGAGAAGCGGCCTACGCGGTCCTTGTTACCGGCCAGGCGGGGACCGAACGAGGTGCGAAGTCCCTTGGGGGAGTCGAGCCGGGAATCAGAGCGACGGGTCATTGAGGTGTCTCGTTCCGGCGTGCGATTACGGGGATGGTGCTGGTGTCTGTCGAGACAGGCTGCGATTTCGAGGTGTGGGCCGGGTCGTCTTCGTCGTGACTTCGCCAGTCGTCGGGCAACAGATAATCGAGAACATCGTCAATGGTCACCACCCCGACCAGTCGGTGGTTGTCATCGACTACCGGCAGCGAGACGAGGTTGTAGCTTGCCAGGTTGCGCGCCACCTCCGCCGCCGACGCGCTGGCCTTGACGGGAGCGAGGCGCTGGTCGAGCAGCGTGCCAAGGCGTTCCATGGGCGGGTAGCGCAGCATCCGCTGGAAGTGGACCATACCCAGGAAGCGCCCGGTCGGAGGTTCGTATGGCGGAAGGGTCACGCAGACCGCGGCCCCGAGCGCCGGCGCGAGTTCGTGACGCCGGATGAGGGCGAGACCCTCGGCGACGGTGGTGTCGGCAGACACGATGATCGGTTCGGTGGTCATGAGGCCCCCGGCCGTGTCCGGTGCATAGAGCAGGAGCATGCGGACGTCATCCGCTTCCTCGGGCTGCATGAGATCGAGGAGTGCCTCGCCGCGCTCGTCAGAGAGCTGCGCGATGAGATCGGCCGCGTCATCCGGTTGCATCTGATCGAGCACGTCGGCCGCGCGGTCGTCATCGAGATGGCCGAGGATGTCGACCTGTTCGCTCTCTGACATCTCTTCGAGCACGTCGGCGAGACGTTCGTCGCTCATCTCGTCCGCCACCTCGAGCATGCGCTGCCCGGGAAGGTCGAGAAGCGCGTTCGCGAGGTCGGCCGGCAACAGGTCTTCGTAGGTGGCGAGCAGTTGCGTGGCCGACTGGGCGTCCCCGGTAGACCTTTCGCGAACATCCGCCCACTTGACGAAGACGGTCGGGCCTTTTGCGAAGGGAGAGGGACCTGTCTTAGGCCGCCGAACGAAGAGCTCGCTTACGGCCCATTCCCCCGGCCCGCTCTCCTCGATGGCGACGTCTTCGATGGTCGCCGTGCCCGACTTGTCGACGAAGATGACCTCGCGACCGAGCATCTCGGCGATCACGCGCACCTCGCCGCCGCGCTGCTCGAACCGACGCATATTGATGAGACCGGTCGTGATGACCTGGCCGGACCCGAAGCTGGTGACGCGGCCGATCGAGAGGAAGACGTGACGTCTTCCCGGCACCTCGACGATGAGACCGACGACGCGCGGAGGCTGTTTGTTGCGGTAGACGACGAGCACATCGCGAACCCGGCCGACCTTATCGCCGGCGGGGTCGAAAACGGAGCACCCGGCCAGTCGGGCGACGAAAACTCTCGTGGCGCTCACAGGTCTAACTTAGACCTTGCGCCCAACGCCAGAGGATAATGGCGGTATGACCAACCAGAGCCCCCTCTCCGGACGTGCCAGGCCCGTTCCGACCCTCCCCAAGGGCGATGTGCTCGGCACCTACGACACGTACTTCGAGGCGCAGGCCGTCGTCGACCGTCTCGCGCGCGGAAATTTCGAGGTCAAACAGGTGGCGATTGTCGGCAGCGACCTGAAGACGGTGGAGCGGGTCACCGGCAAGCTCACGAATGGCAAGGCCGCGGGGGCCGGTGCTGCCAGCGGCGCCTGGCTCGGGCTCTTTTTCGGAGTGGTGCTCTTCCTCTTCACGACCACGCCGAACGCGGTGCTCTACGTCGGCGCCGCGGTCATCATCGGCGCGGGATTCGGGATGCTGTTCGGCATCGTCACGTACACGATCAATCGACGCACCCGCGACTTCACCTCCACCCACCAGGTGCTCGCCAGTCGCTACGAGATCATCGTCGAGCCGGCATTGCTCATCAAGGCGCAGGAGTTGCTCGCGCGCCCTGACGTGCACTAGCGAGCGGGACCGGTCGCTACCGAAGCCAGGCTTCCACGTCATCTGCCGTCCGCGGGATGCCGATCGACAAATTCTCCGCGCCGGATTCAGTCACGAGGATGTTGTCTTCGATGCGCACGCCGATGCCGCGGAATCCGGCGGGCACGGTGAGGTCATCCGGCTGGAGGTAGAGCCCTGGCTCGATGGTGAACACCATACCCGCCTCCAGGATGCCGTCGAGATAGAGGTCCCGTCGCGCCTGCGCGCAGTCGTGCACATCGATGCCGAGGTGATGCGAGGTGCCGTGAACCATGTAACGGCGATGGAACTGGTTGGCAGGCAGGAGCGATTCCTCCGCGGTCACCGGCAGGAAACCCCATTCGGCCGTCTTCCGGGCGATGATCTCCATCGCGGCCGCGTGGACCTCGCGAAAGCGTATTCCCGGCTTGACGATCGCGAACGCGGCATCCGCCGCTTCCCGCACCGCTTCGTAGACGAGCCGCTGGGTTTCGCTGAAGACACCACTGACGGGCAGCGTTCGGGTGATGTCGGCGGTGTACATGCTGTCCAGTTCGATTCCGGCGTCGACCAGGATGAGGTCGCCCGGTACGACCGAGCCGTCGTTGCGGGTCCAGTGCAGGATGCAGGCGTGCGGTCCGGAGGCGGCAATCGTGTCGTAGCCGACCGCATTGCCTTCGGCACGCGCCCGGCGGTTGAAGGTCCCCTCGACGAGACGCTCGCCGCGCGCGTGCGCCGTGATCGCCGGTCGGTCGGCGATCACGTCGTCGAAGCCCTTCTTCGTCGCCGCCACGGCGCGTCGCATCTGTTCGATCTCGTACTCGTCTTTGACGAGGCGCAGCTCGGAGAGGTCGCGAGCGAGAGCGGTGTCCGAGTCGTTCTCGAGAGACTCGGAATCGGCGGAGAGCAGGCGACGACCATCCACCTGGTCGGTGAGGTCGCGGTCGCCATCACGCAGAATGACGGTATCGGCGTCGACGGTGTCGAGCACAGCTGCGAAGTCCGCGAGATCTGCGGTGATCAGGCCGAGATCGTGGGCGACGTGCTCGAGAGACGGTCGTGGGCCGGTCCAGAATTCGCCGATCTCCGGATTGGCGTAAAACTCGTCAGAGTCGCGCCCGGCCGCCTTTCGGAAGTACAGCGTCGCCTCATGACCGTCCGCCGTGGGCTCGAGCACGAGCACGCTGCCCGGAACAGAGTCGCTCGCCCAGCCGGTGAGGTGCGAGAACGCCGAGTGGGCGCGGTACGCATAGTCGGTGTCGTTCGACCGCACTTTGGCGGCGCCGGCCGGCACGATCAGCCGCTTGCCTCGATACATCGCCGAAATGCGCTCTCGTCGAGCCGCAGCGTATCGAGACTGCTCTCGCGGTACCGGCCTGCCCTCTGTGCGCGTGGCCCAGTTGCCGGAGATGTAGTCCCTGAACGTGTCGGAGACGGGCACGGTCGAGCGGTTGGTCGTTGCGCGCGGCGCCTCGGCGTTGTCATCAGCCATGTCACTATTCTCCCTCGCCGTGCACGGGAGACCCAAGCGCGGCTAGTGGCGACCTGACGCCCGGTGGCTGACTTTGCGTCCGCTGAAGAGCCAGACCGGTTGGGCCGGGACCAGCGAGCGTGCGAGTTCGCGCGTCTCACTTCGCCCGATGTGGGCGATCAGGGAAAGCGGGTCGGGAACGAAGCTGTTCACGTATTCGTTCTCCCCGACGTCGAACGCGGACTGCTCTGAAGACTCCACCGTGCCGCCCCTCGCGACTGAATACCCCACCCATGACCTCGCATGCTCATCAAATCAGGGACTGAACCGTCCCGTCTAGCCCCGTAAACAGGGGCACTTACGAATGCCCCCATCCGGTGCTACCGTCGAAAGCGTTGCCGACTACCCACCGGCAGACGGCAGCAGATTGGTGCAGGACATGTCCAGTATTGCTCCACCTACACGTGCCGCGGCCTTCTCAGAAACCCGTGACCGCATCGTGAACGCCAGTTACACCCTGTTCTCAAGGCGGAGTACCCGAGACGTGGCGATGGACGAGGTGGTGGCGGCATCCGGCGTCGCGAAAGCCACGCTCTACCGGCATTTCGCCACCAAAGACGACCTGGTGCTGGCTTTCCTGGAGCGGCGCGAGGAGATCTGGACGCTCGGGATCATCGAGGGAGGGGCGCGAGCGAGGTCGGATGACGGGGAGGGCAGGCTGTTCGCGATTTTCGACGTCCTGGAGGAGTGGTTCCAGCGGGATGACTACGAGGCCTGTTCCTTCGTGAAAGTGCTTCTCGAACTGGGAGCCGACCACCCGCTCGGGCGCGCCAGTAGCGCTCGCCTGGCCAGGATCCGGTCGATGGTGAGCCGGTTTGCCAGGGAGGCCGGGCTTCGCGATCCCGACGAGTTCGCGCTGTCGTGGAACATCCTCATGACCGGTGCGATCGTGCAGGCCGTCGAAGGGGACCGAAAGGCCGCGGCCCGCGCGAGGCTCATGGCCGTGCCCCTCATCGACCGGTATCGCCTTTAGCCCGTCGGATGCAGCTGCACCAGGATCGGACGATGATCGCTGCCGGCCGTGTCGAGATTCTGTACGACGCGCATGCCGGTCACCCTCCAGTTGTCCGTGACCATGACGTGGTCGATCGGTGCACCGAGGATGGCTGGGATCGCGGTCGGCCACGTGCCGACAGCTGCGTTGCCGGACTTCAGCGCGGCGTCCGCGCAGGTACCGAGTGTGTGTGACGGATCCGCCCCCAACCCGGCCAGGTGATCGAGCGTCGAGTTGAAGTCCCCGGCAACTATGACGTTCCTCGCCCGGCAGACCTTGCTGAGCCACGCAAGGTCGGCCCTCCAGTTGGACATCTCGGTGGGGATGGGCGCGACCGGATGCGTGGCGACGATGACGGGGCCGGTTCCGTGGTCGGGGCTCATGACGATCGTCGGAAGGCTGGTCGTCGAGCCGGCGGTCGTGTCGACGTGATAGCTGCCGAGGCCGACGCTCGTCAGTACCGAGGTCGAGCGGGCTTTCGAGATCTGGTCGAAGGCGATGGTCTGTTCCCACATGGGTCGCCCGCCGGCTTTCATGATCGCGGCGACGGCGAGTGCCGTCGCCCTGGTCGTCTCGGGAAGGGCGATGATGTCCGCGTGTGAATCGAGGGCCAGCTTGGCGATCGCCTCCGCGCCGGGTGCGTCACCGAGCGTGTTCCACGCCATCACCGTGATGTCGGGCTTGCCCCTGGTCGAGAACGACCCATTCCCGAACCCACGCGTCGCAAGAACGGCGGTGCTCACGAGCGCGAAAACCAGCAGCAGCAGCGCCATGGATGAGCCGAGCCGACGGAAGGTGCGGCTGAGGAGAGCGAGCACCAGCAGCACCAAGGCGCCGAGGAGCGCGATCACGGCCATCGATCCGCGGAACGAGACCAGCTGGGCGAGGACGGCGGCCCTCTGCAGACCGAAGAGCTGTGGCCAGACGGCCACCAGCATGGCCACTGCCAACACGATGAGCAGGAGCGCGGCGAGGATACGGCGGAACATAGCCCCCCACCCTAACCGCTGACACGTGGGTTGCTCCCATGACCAACGGCAAAATCGCGCAGCCGCAATAGAGTTGCAGGATGCCCGGCCCCGACGATCTGCATGGCGCACGCGACCTGCGCGGAGCTATCGACCTCCACACGCACAGTAGCGTCTCGGACGGCACCGAGACCCCGACCCAGCTCGTGCAGGCCGCTGTTGCCGCCGGCCTCGGAGTGGTCGCGCTGACCGACCACGACTCGACAGCGGGCTGGGGCGAAGCCTTTGCCGCGGCATCCGGTACCGGCCTCACCGTGATTCCGGGCATGGAGCTCAGCACGAACTACGGCCCGGCGAGCGTGCACATGCTCGCCTACCTGTTCGACCCGCTCAACGGCGCGATGGTCGCGGAGTCCGCCCGAATCCGCGATGGGCGTCTGCACCGAGCGGAGCGTATCGTCGAGCGAATCGGCAGGGATTACGACCTGAGTTGGGACGATGTTCTCGCGCAGTCCACCGACGGCGGCACCCTCGGGCGTCCGCACATCGCGGATGCTCTGGTGGCGAAGGGTCACGTCGCCGACCGTAGTGCGGCGTTCCAGAGCATTCTGCACTGGCGGAGCGGCTACTACGAGAAGTACTACGCACCGTCGCCGCTCGCGGGAGTCCGCATGATCGCCGCCGCCGGGGGAGTACCTGTGCTCGCGCATCCGGCCACCCATGGCCGTTACCGGGTCATCGAGGAAGCGGCGATCGCCGAGCTCACGGATGCGGGTCTGTTCGGCCTGGAGATCCAGCACCGCGACAACACCGAGGACGGCAAGGAGCGACTCTTTGAACTCGCCGGGAAATATGGGCTCGCCGTCACCGGATCGAGCGACTATCACGGCGAGGGCAAGCCCAACCGGCTCGGCGAGAACACGACATCGCCGGAGGTGCTCAGGCGGATTATCGCGGCGGGAACCGGTACGAAGCCGTTCTACGGCTGAGCGGGGTTCGGCCGTAACGGGCGCTAAGCGATGGGCGGCGGCGTGCTACCCGTGCCGGGTCTGCGGGTACGGTTGCGCCGGCGACGGGTCGGACCCGCGCCGTCGTGTGTTCCGGCTCCGTCGGGCTTCTGCGCGCCTTCGGTCCTCGTGGCGTCGTTCGAACCGCGAGCGTGCGATCGCTCGCGACCCTCGCCGCGAGCCGCGCCGTCGCGTGCTCCGCCCTGGCGCGATTCGCCGCGTCCCGAACCGGACCGTCCGCCGGTCGGGGCGGTTGCCCGAGGCTCGCGTTCGCGCACGGGACCTGCACTCTTGAGTCGCCCCTTGGTGCCTTCCGGAATGTCGAGGTCCGAGTAGAGGTGCGGCGACGAGGAGTAGGTCTCGACGGGCTCGGGCTGGCCCATGTCGAGTGCCTTGTTGATGAGCGACCATTTGTGCATGTCGTCCCAGTCCACGAAGGTCACGGCGATGCCGGTCTTGCCCGCGCGACCGGTGCGGCCCGCGCGGTGCAGGTAGGTGTCATCGTCGTCGGGGATCGTGTGGTTGATCACGTGAGTGACATCGTTGACATCGATCCCGCGCGCGGCGACGTCTGTCGCGATGAGAATGTCCTTCTTGCCGGCCTTGAAAGCGGCCATGGCGCGCTCGCGCTGCTCCTGGTTGAGGTCGCCATGCACGGCCGCGGCATTGAACCCGCGGTCGTTGAGTTCCTCGACGAGCTTGGCGGCGGCGCGCTTGGTGCGTGTGAAGATCACGGTCTTGCCGCGCCCGTCGGCCTGCAGGATGCGCGCGATGACCTCGTCTTTGTCCATGCTGTGGGCGCGGTAAACGACGTGTTTGATATTTGCCTGAGTGCGACCCTCATCGGGATCCGTCGCACGGATATGGATAGGGCGGTTCATGAAGCGGCGCGCGAGGGCGACGATCGGTCCGGGCATCGTCGCGGAGAAGAGCATCGTGTGCCGGGTCGGCGAGGTCTGGGCGAACAGTTTCTCGATGTCGAAGAGGAAGCCGAGGTCGAGCATCTTGTCTGCCTCGTCCAGCACCATCACCTTGACATCCTTGAGCGAAAGCATGTGCTGGCTCGCGAGGTCGAGGAGGCGGCCGGGAGTTCCGACGACGACCTGCGCGCCTGCCTTGAGCTGCTCGACCTGCCCCTCGTAGGCCTTGCCGCCGTAGATGGCGGCGATCTGGGTGGAGCGGTTGGATGCCGCGAGCACGAGATCCTCCGCTACCTGCACGCACAGCTCCCGCGTGGGTACTACGACGAGCGCCTTCACGCCCGGCTCGGGATTCGTTCCGAGGGACTGGAGAAGTGGAAGCCCGAAGCCGAGAGTCTTGCCCGTGCCGGTCTTGGCCTGTCCGATGATGTCCTGGCCGGCGAGCCCGAGGGGGATCGTCTGCGTCTGGATCGGGAACGGTTCGATGATTCCCTTGGTGGCGAGCGCGTCGACCATGTCCTGGTCGATATTGAGATCTGAAAACGTCAAAGTTATGGTGCCCTGTCCTGAAGCGGCTACGCCCGCTTTGATCTGGGGCGTCGGAAGCCTCCACCAGAAATGGGAGGCATTGGTGCCAGTTTAGCGGCCATTCAGTCCTGGACCACTTTCGGACCTCCAGCGGCCTGTCGGCGTGCTGCGCCGATAGGCTATGCCCGTGGTCTCTCTGTTCGGTCGTCGCCCGAAGCGCGTGGACGTTCCTCGGTCGAAACCGCGCCGTGAGGCGGCGGCGAACGTCAGTCGTGTGGACTTCACCGAGCTGACCCCGGAGCCGATCGCCTATCTCGGGCAGGCCGCCTACCTGCAGCTGACCATCTTCGAGACGCTGACCCACGCCGTCGCCTCCTCCCCCACAACGGGAGCGAAAGAAACGCTGAGCCGCGCCGCGGGCCTTTCCCTCGCCAAGCACCAGGCGCTCGTCGCGGAGCTCGCCAAGAGGGGCAAGGATCCCGGCGAGATCATGGCCGCGTATGCCGAACGTATCGACCGCTACACGAGGATCACGGCGGGCGCGGACTGGTACGAGACCCTGGTCACCAGCTATGTGACCTCCGGGCTGCTCGACGACTTCTATCGCAGCCTGGCTGGTGGTCTTCCGGGCGACATGGCGGCGCGTGTCGCGGCGATTTTTTCCGGAGCCGACGGGCACGACCTCATCGTCGCGGAGCTGCGAAGCGCGATCGACGCGAATCCGAGGCTCGCATCACGCCTCGCGATGTGGGGCAGACGGCTCGTCGGTGACACGCTGCTCATCGCGCGATCCGCTCTCTCGGAGCAGGGCCATCCGAATGAAGCGCGCCTGGAGCCCGTGTTCACGGAACTCATTGCCGCCCATACGCGGCGGATGGACGCCCTCGGCCTGACGGCCTGAGCCCCCATGATTCCCGATGGCCCGCGGTCGGGCGTAAGTCGCGCTGGAGATACTGG
>FSWR01000035.1_pt1 | contig 50307 bp, 49 predicted proteins | sample 1638041 | NCBI WGS metagenome assembly FSWR01 (sample SAMEA3914789, study PRJEB12502) | metagenome | biome: forest; material: soil | place: Canada | collected 2011-07-03 | depth 0.3 m | reverse complement strand
CGCGGGAAACGGTCGGGCCCGCGATTCGGAGACGGCTTGTCGTTTCTCCGGAGGTTTTGGGTCCGCGGCTCGGCGATCGAGCAACTCGTGTGCCCTGCGACCGAATTCTCCGGAGAAACGGGTGGGCGGAACGGGTCGGAGGAACGAGGGGCACCGCGGACGGTCAGGCTGCCTCGCCGAGCCCGTCCGAGTCGAGGATCGTGTAGCTGTAGCCCTGCTCGGCGAGGAATCGCTGGCGGTTCTGGGCGAAATCCTGGTCGACGGTGTCGCGGGCGACGAGCGTGTAGAAGTTGGCGGGCAGACCCGACTCCTTCGGGCGTAGCAGGCGACCGAGGCGCTGCGCCTCCTCCTGCCGCGATCCGAACGATCCCGAGACTTGGATCGCGACGGTCGCCTCCGGCAGGTCGACTGAGAAGTTCGCGACCTTGGAGACCACGAGCACCTTCGTCACCCCATCCCGAAACTCCTGGTACAGCCGCTCGCGTTCGTCGATCGACGTCGCGCCGGTGAGCTTCGGCGCGTCGAGCGCCTCCGCGAGCATGTCGATCTGGTCGAGATACTGGCCGATCACGAGGATGCGTTCGCCCTCGTGCTTCTTCACGAGCTCCCGCACGACCGAGAGTTTCGCCGGCGCGGTAGCGGCCAGACGATAGCGTTCGTCGTCTGCGGATGCCGCATACTCGAGTCTCTCCTGCTGCGGCAGGTCGATCCGCACCTCGAAACAGGATGCGGGGGAGATGAAGCCCTGGGCCTCGATCTCCTTCCACGGGGCATCGAAGCGCTTCGGACCGATGAGGCTGAAGACGTCACCCTCTCGGCCGTCCTCGCGCACGAGCGTCGCGGTGAGGCCGAGGCGGCGGCGGGCCTGCAGCTCGGCCGTGAGCTTGAAGACCGGAGCGGGCAGCAGATGCACCTCGTCGTAGATCACGAGGCCCCAGTCGAGCGCGTTGAGCAGGGCGAGGTGGGCGTACTCGCCCTTCCTCTTCGCGGTGAGGATCTGATACGTGGCGATGGTGACCGGTTTGATCTCCTTGACCTGACCGGAGTACTCGCCGACCTCATCCTCGGTGAGGCTCGTGCGCCTCAGCAGTTCGCTGCGCCATTGACGCGCGGAGACCGTGTTGGTCACGAGGATGAGCGTGGTCGTCTTCACGGTCGCCATCGCCCCGGCGCCGACGAGCGTCTTGCCCGCGCCACAGGGGAGCACGACGACGCCGGATCCGCCGTCCACGAAACTGGCGACGGCCTGGTTCTGGTACTCCCGCAGCGACCAGTCGGCCTCGTCGAGGGAGATCTCGTGCGGTGTTCCCGGGGTGTAGCCCGCGAGATCCTCCGCGGGCCAGCCGAGTTTCACGAGCTCCTGCTTGACCTGCCCGCGCGCCCAGGCCTGAATCTCGTAACGGTCGATCGCCGGGCCCCGGCCGCGCTGTTCCTCGGGGAGGAACAGGAGGGGGGCGATGCGCTTCGCACGCACGATTTCGCTGAGCACCGCGGCATCCGTCGACCGCAGGATGAGCGTGCCGTCGGAGTCGCGCTCGATCACGAGTCGGCCGTAGCGGCCGACGGTCTCCGCGATGTCCACCGCGACGCTCTGCGGGATGGGGAACTTGGAGTAACGCTCCAGGGTCGCGAGCATGTCCTCGGCGGTGTGGCCGGCGGCGCGCGCGTTCCACAGCCCGAGCCGCGTGATGCGGTAGGTGTGGATGTGCTCGGGCGCCCGTTCCAGTTCCGCGAAGACGGCGAGATCGTGGCGTGCATCCTCGGCGGCCGGATGCGCGACCTCGAGGAGCACGGTGCGGTCGCTCTGCACGATCAGCGGGCCCGATTGTGGATTCACCCACCAAGCCTAGGTCACGCCAGTCTGGCCAGCTTCCCGTCCGCCTTTCACGACTCCCGTGGAACGGTCGCCGAGGGGTCAGAGCGCCGGACCGATCCCCGCGATACTGGAGAGCGGCAGCGTGCGCTCGATGGCCGACTTCTTGTCGCGGGCCCGCAGGCGTCCGCCCGCGACACTGGTCGGTTCGAGCTGGTAGTCCATGACGGACCCGTTGGGCATGGTGACGCTCACCGTGAGGCTCGCGCGGGCTTTGATCGCGGCATCGAGTTGCCTGATCAGCCAGGCCTGCCCGGTCTCGTCGCCCTCGGGCTCTCCTCCGAGGCGCAGCCTCTCGATGAGCGACGCGATCGGGTCGACGGCGGCCGCCGTCGAGGGCTTCGCCGTGCGCTGGCGCCGGAGCGACACGATCTCGCCCGCCTGATTCTCGGCCGCCACCGGATAGCGCGCGTCGCTCAGCGACCAGAACACGACATCCAGCGGAAAGCGGCTGAGCACGCGGTCCGGCCCACGCCGCATGAAGCCGAGGGCGGACAGATTCTGGTCGACCATGATCGTGCCGAGGAGGTGCTCGTCGTCAGAACGAAGGTAGGTCGTGGCGTCCGGGCTCGATTCGTCCAGCGCCCCGACGCGCAGCTGGCCGTAGCGCCCGGATGCTTCGGCAATCAGGTAGTCCAGGGGTTGCGGGATGCCCGTGAGCGAGATGTTGCGCAGAAAGTCGAGCATCGACTCCGCCGTCTCGCCTGCGGCCATCGCCCGGTTCACGCTGGAGGTGGAGACGCGGTAGCTGGATGCCAGGGCGCGGCTTTCGACGTCCGCGAGCGTGCGCAGGCGGGCGTCCACCCGGGGTGTCAGCGGACCGGGTGCGACCACCGAGAGGTCGTGCTGCAGGTACACCTGCTCCACTTCGGCGGGAAGGAGCGCCGTCATGGCCGCGCGGGCCTCGTCAACGCCGTCCGCGAGCAGCAGGGCGCCAGGCCCTGTAGGGGCCTGGTTCGCAGTGATGCCCAGCAGCTCGGCGTCTCGCGTGTAGACGGTGATGCGCTCGTCCATCCAGTCGCCGCCTGCCGGGTAGAGCCAGTCGACGAAGCCGCGGAGCCCCTGTCCCCACAGCGCGTGGGCGCGCTCGCCGAGCAGCTGCCGGATGTCGCGGGGCAGGCGTTCGAACCACGCGGAGACGAGCGCGGCCCAGCGCTGGCCCGTCGACTCGAGCAGCCAGGATGCACCATGCTCGGTGATCATCCATGAGCCAGACTGGCGGGCCACCAGGGCCGCGCGATCGGCGACGGCGAGGAAGGTCGCGACCGACTCCAGATCAACGGCCATCGCGTTGGCGAGTCTCTTGCTGTCGGGAAGGGCGACCCCGCCCTTCGCGAGTTCGCGCGCCGGTTCGCGTTCGATCTCGGCGAGAAGTTCCGCGATGACCGTCGTCGCGGCGAAGGCGCGCTCCGCCCCGAGGCGGTCGATGAACCGGCGATCGACGTCCGGTACCGGCTCGAGGGCTGCCGGAGCGTCGTTGTTGGCGAGGTCCGCCAGTCCGGGAAGACCGAAGGCCGGCCAGGAACGCAACTGCTCACGCACACTCTCGTAGGCGGCGAAGCGCTGCGACTCCGCCTCGAGCAGCACGAGGGTCGCGGCTGCCGCGGCGCGCTCCGCGATCGCTTCGAGGGCGGGGGAGCTCCCGGCAACGGATTGGAGGCGAGCCGCGACATCCGCCGCCGTTGGAGGGCCGTTCTCCTCGGTCAGCTGGCCGATGGCCGCGAGCACGGCGAGAGTCTCGCGATCGAGCCTGGTGAGCATCTGCTGGATGGATGCCCGGTCGAGGAAGGCTTCGGCGAGGTCGAAGAAGTCCTTGACGCCTGATGCGCTGATGCTGCGGTCGCGCATGGCCTGGGCGAGGTCCGCGTCGGTCATAGCTCGCAGGCGCGTGGCGAGCGAGAGCGTGTTGCTCATGGCTCCCACCCGTTTCCGATTCCCGGCTACTGTGCCGTCTCGCGCGCTACTTGTTGCTTGACGCGGCCTGAGCTCGTGCTTCGCGCCCGCGACGACGAGCCGTCGTGATCAGGAGAATGAGAATCAAGATGAACCCGATCGGGAGCCCGATGAGGGGGAGCGTGAATACGACGGGCCAGACCCCGACCGCGAAGTCTTTCGCGGTGAGCCCGGCCGCTGTGCCGAGGATAACCGCAAGAAACGCCAGAATGGACAGTCCAACGATCGCCAGCATCATGAAGGCGAGCATGCGTTCGTTACGATGAAACGTCACTGGGGTTTCTTTGGCCACAGTGACAAGGATAACGGGCCCCGGGTGCCCGTAGGCTTACGGCTTAAGTTCAAGCGAAAGAGGTACCGCCATGCCAACCGGCAAGGTCAAGTTTTACGACGACGAGAAGGGCTTCGGCTTCATCAGTTCCGATGATGGCCAGGAGGTCTTCCTGCACGCCTCTGCGCTCCCGGCCGGCACCACGGTCAAGGCCGGCACCAAGCTCGAGTTCGGCATCGCCGACGGCAAGCGTGGAGCCCAGGCCCTCTCCGTGCGCGTGCTCGAGGCTCCGCCGAGTCTGGCCAAGCTGAGCCGCAAGCCGGCGGATGACATGGCCGTCATCGTCGAGGACCTGGTCAAGCTGCTCGACGGCGTCGGCTCGAACCTCAAGCGCGGACGTTACCCCGACAGCAAGCATGGCAAGACGATCGCCGCGATGCTGCGCAAGGTAGCAGACGAACTCGATGCCTGAGTCGGCTGCCGCGGCGACCGACGCGGACTTCGAACTCGGCCGTTCGGCCCTGCTCGAGATCACCTCGGCTGAGTCCATCGGCGAACGCGCCGGCTCCATCGACGAGGGCGACAGCGTCGTGACCGTCTATTTCGAGACCACGCTCGCCGGGTATCCCGGCTGGCGGTGGACGGTCAGCATCGCGCACGTCGAGGGAGAGAAGCCGAGCGCGCTCGAGACCGAGCTGACGCCCGGCGATGACGCGCTGCTGTCCCCAGCCTGGATCCCGTGGGTGGACCGGCTGGCCGACTATCGGGCGGCGCAGGATGCTTCCGATGACGAGTCGGACGACGACGACGATGACGCGGACGATGATGACGACGATGACGATCTCGGCAGCGACGTGCTGCACGGGGGCGACCTGGACGGCGTGGACATCGACGACGATGTAGAGGACGATCTCGACGATCACATCGAGGACGACGCGGAGATCTGGCCGCCGAGCAACCAGCTCGGCGATGGCGACGAGCTAGCCGCGCCGACGCCGATGGGTGTAGACGATGCCGATGAGCCCGAGGGCGATTCCGGTGACGCAGGTCCACAGCCACCAGCTGTGCCCGGCGGCGATGAGCGGCACGAGCATCACGAGGAGCACGACAAGAGCTACTAGCCAGAGGGAGATTCCCACGAGCATCGGCTTGCGGTCGTCCGTCTTCACCGGCGCCGGGTCGGGCCTTCGCTCTGAGTCCTTCAGTAGCAGTCGCATCGGTTAGAGGTTATCGACGACGAACTCGATCGACGAGACCAACTGGCGCACGTCATCCGGCTCGATCGCCGTGAAGGTGGCGACGCGCAGCTGGTTGCGTCCGAGCTTGCGGTAGGGCTCCGTGTCGACGATGCCGTTCGCGCGCAGCGCCTTGGCAATGGCTGGCGCGTCGATCGTCTGGTCGAAATCGATGGTGACGACGACCTGCGAGCGGTGGTCCGGGTTCGCCACGAACGGCGTCGCGTAGTCGACGGATGCGGCCCACTCATAGAGCACGGATGACGACTCCCGCGTGCGTGAGTCGGCCCAGGTCAGCCCGCCGTTGTCGTTGATCCAGTCCGTCTGGTTCTCGAGCAGCAGCAGTGTCGTGATCGCCGGAGTATTGAGGGTCTGCCTGAGACGCGAGTTGTCCACCGCGTTCTTGAGGCTCAGGAATTCGGGGATCCAGCGCGCGCTGCTCGCGATCTGCTCGACCCGCTCGATCGCGGCGGGGGAGAAGAGCGCGAACCAGAGCCCGCCATCCGATGCGAAGTTCTTCTGCGGGGCGAAGTAGTACACATCGGCCTCTGACGGGTCGAAGTCCACCCCGCCTGCCGCGCTCGTCGCGTCGATGACGGTCAGCGCACCCGGGTCGCCGACGACACGCGTGATGGGTGCCATGACGCCGGTGGATGTCTCGTTGTGGGGCCAGGCGTATACGTCGACGCCCTCGATGATCTCGACCTCGCTGCGCGATCCCGCGGGTGCGTTGATCACGTGAGGTGCCTCGAGGAAGGGGGCGGCCGCGGCCTGCGCGAATTTCGAGCTGAACTCGCCGAACGTGAGGTTCTCGCTGCGCTTGGAGATGAGGGAGAAGGCGGCGGCATCCCAGAACGCGGTGGAGCCACCGTTGCCCATGACGACCTCATAGCCATCGGGGAGGCGGAAGAGCTCGGCGAGGCCGGTCTGCACCCGCCCGACGAGGTCTTTCACCGGCGCCTGGCGGTGGGAGGTGCCGAGGATGGCCGCGCCGGCGCTGGCGAGGTGGGCGAGCTGTTCCGGTCGCACCTTCGAGGGGCCACAGCCGAATCGTCCATCGAGGGGCAGCAGGTCGGCGGGGATGATGAGGTCCGGCATGAGGGCAATTCTATGGTGCGTCCATTGTGCGCTGGTCCGCCGCCCGCGCCGGAATGCCCGAGCGTCTATGCAGGTTAGGCTTACCTGAGAAGTCGCGAGCAGAGAGGTGCAGGCAACCATGGTGGACCTGATTGACACCACCGAGATGTATCTGCGCACGATCTACGAACTCGAGGAAGAAAACATCTTTCCGCTGCGCGCGCGAATCAGCGAACGGCTCGGACACTCGGGCCCCACGGTCTCGCAGACGGTAGGGCGCATGGAGCGCGACGGACTGGTCGTCGTCGAGGGTGACCGGCATCTCGCGCTGACGAGCGAGGGACGCAGCAAGGCCATCCACGTCATGCGTAAGCATCGACTGGCCGAGCGCCTGCTCGCCGACGTGATAGGCCTCGACTGGGCTCTCGTGCACGAGGAGGCCTGCCGCTGGGAGCACGTGATGAGCGAATCCGTCGAGCGACGGATCATCGAGATGCTCGAGCACCCCACCCACTCCCCTTACGGAAACCCGATCCCCGGACTCGACGAACTCGGTGACCACCCGGCCGACAATTTCACGGATGGCGTGGTCAACATCGTGAACTTCGTGCTCGGCGCGGTGGGACCGGTGAAGGGTGTCATCCGGCGTCTTGGCGAACCCGTGCAGTACGAAGTTGAGCTGCTGGAGCAGCTGCGCTCGGCTGGCGTGTTGCCGGGCGCGAAGGCGAGTTTTTCGAGGTCGGGGTCGTACGTGCTGGTCGAGGTCGAGGGACATGGCGAGGGCCTCGAACTGCCGAACGAGGTAGCGATTCACGTCTATGTAGGTATCTGACCGGCCGGTTCTTTGGCCTGGTGAGGTGACAAAAAGGTAACGGTCCCGTAACCTTGGCAAGTCCACACCTCCCACAACGCGGTAAATGGACCCGAATCCGGAACGTCTCTGTGCACCGCCTTCTGGTTTCGAGAATGCTCATAGTGAACGAAAGGGCTGGGGCGACTACCTAGAGTCGCCGGGACGCAGGAGTAATACTCTTGACCGAACTAGAACCACGAACACCCGAAAAATCAGCACCAGGCAGTCACCGGCCCGCTTTGCGTCATCGTCGCGGCCCGCTGAACCTCGCGGGCATCGCGATAGCGACCGGACTCATCGCCACGTTGGCTCTGCCCGCCTACGCGAGCAGGCAGTCAGGCTTCACCAGCGAGTCGAAGGCGTCGACCGCGCAGCTGAAATTCGTCAAACAGAACGCGCAGAGCCTCGTCGTCACTCCGACCGTGGCGATCGCGACCACTCAGCGTGACGCGTACACAACCACTCTCGCGGTACAGATGAAGCCGGCCGCGTCTGTGGTCGCATCCCGCGTCTCGGCACCGAGTCTCGCGGTCGCTCCGCGCCTCCCCGCCTTCAGCCTCGACGGCATTGTCGCCGACGGCCTGAAATACGTTGGCGTACCCTACGTCTACGGCGGCTCGACTCCCGCCGGGTTCGACTGCTCCGGCTTCGTGCTCTTCCTCTACTCGCATGTCGGCATTCATCTCGCCCACAATGCGCGCATCCAGGGCGAATCCGGAACCGTGATCTCCCGCGCCGATGCCCGCCCCGGCGACCTGGTGGTCTTCTCCGGCGGAGGGCACGACGGCATCTACATGGGCAACGACATGATCCTGGATGCACCGAAGCCCGGTGGTGCCGTCGGGGTGCGCCAGATCTGGAGCAACAGCGTCTTCTTCGTGCGTCTCGGCATCTAACGCTCCGTTAACGCCGTGTGAATCGGCGCGCCCCCGTTCGGACGGGCGCGGATTCTGGGTTACCCTTGGATTCTTGCAATTCTGAGAGTTGATTTCGGGAGAGCCGAATGTTGAGAATGCGCACCATCCAATCCGTGGATGCGCGCGCGCTCTTTTTCATACGGCACAGCAGTCAGCCGCGCGTGTTCTACTGCGCGCTCGACTTATAGGCACTGTCTTTCTGACAGTGCCTTTTTGTTTTGCTGCTCACTCCCAACTCTTGCGATTGCAGGGTGCATCGATCTGCCTGGAAGCCGTCCAGGCATCTTCGAAAGGATAAGAATGCGCACGCTGGTCCTCAACGCGGGCTTCGAGCCCCTCGCCGTGGTGTCCTTCAAGCGAGCACTCGTGCTTGTGATGAACCAGAAGGCGACGGTCGTCTCGGCGGATGCCGAGCATCCCGTCTGGGGATCGTCCGGCTCCTACGATCGCCCGTCGGTGATCCTGCTCACGCGCTACGTCCGCATTCCCAACTCGAGGCTGATCCCGGTCTCCCGCCGAGGCGTTCTGCGCCGGGACGGGCAGCGTTGCGCCTATTGCGGTGGGTCCGCGAACACGATCGACCACGTGCTTCCTCGTTCGCGCGGCGGGCAGGACAGCTGGGAGAACCTCGTCGCCTGCTGCCTGCGCTGCAACAACGTCAAGGGGGATCGCACGCCGAGCGAGATGAGCTGGACCCTGCGCATCCGCCCCCAGCCGCCGCACGGCACCTCGTGGCTCGTGCGCGGCGTCGAGCGCACGGACGAGAAGTGGGAAGAGTTCCTGGCGCCCGCTGCCTGACCTCTGCTCGGTCGACAGCGCCCCGCCGCGCCTCTCCGCTAAACTCGACGGGCCAGCCTCTGTAGCTCAATGGAAGAGCAGTTCCGTCCTAAGGAAACGGTTGGGGGTTCGAATCCCTCCAGGGGCACTCGAACCATCACCCGGAACACGGTCGGCCTCGATACCGGCCTGCCGATATCGCCTGGTCGAACGGCAAGACGGACGTTGGCGAGCCGCAGCTACCCAGACCTCAACCGAGCGGCCTTCAGCGACAGGTACCGCTGCTCGGCCACGTTGGCCGTTCCGCGGATGGCGCGTTCGTAACTCTCTCGTGCGCCGACTCGATCGCCGGCGAGCTCGAGGAGGTGACCCCGCACGACGTCGAGACGATGGTTCTGCGTCATCCGCACGTCATCCGCGATGGTGCCGAGCACGGCGAGACCAGCCTTCGCCCCGTGGACCATCGCCACGGCGACGGCGCGATTGAGCGTCACCACCGGGCTCGGCGAGACGTGCTCGAGCACGGAATACAGCGCCAGGATCTGCGGCCAGTCGGTCGCGTCGGCTGAGGTCGCCTCGTCGTGCACCGCGGCGATAGCTGCCTGCAGCTGATAGGGCCCGGCGGGAGCGTTGCCGAGGGTTCGGGTGATGAGGGCGGTCCCCTCGCGAATGAAGTCAGCGTTCCAGAGCGTTCGATCCTGCTCGGCGAGAGGTACCAGCATCCCGTCAGAATCCTCTCGTGCCGGGCGGCGCGCATCCGTCAGAAGCATGAGGGCGAGCAGGCCGGCGACCTCGCCGTCTCTGGGGAGAAGAGCGCGCAGCATCCGGGCCAGGCGGATCGCCTCGGCCGTGAGGTCGGTGGCAAGTCCCGACGACCGGGATCCCGGCGTATAGCCCTCGTTGAAGACGAGATAGAGCACTTGCAACACGACGACCAGTCGCTCCCCGCGCTCGGCGTCAGGCGGCATTTCGAACCGGATGCCGGATGTCCTGATTTGCTGCTTCGCGCGGGTGATGCGCTGCACCATGGTGCGCTCCGGTACGAGAAACGCGTTCGCGATCTCGGCGGTCGTGAGCCCGCCGACCGCCCGGAGGGTCAACGCGAGCTGGGACGCGACGGAGATCGACGGATGGCAGCACAAGAAGAGGAGGGTGAGCGAATCGTCCTCGTCCGTGCCGCCCACTGCGACCTCGAGGCCGGCGACCTTCTCCTCGCGCAGCCGACGCGCATTCTCGTTGCGCCATCCATCGATGAGGCGCCGACTCGCGACACTTACCAGCCAGGCACGCGGATGCTGCGGGATGCCGTCGTCGCGCCACTGCGCCGCGGCGGCGATGAGCGCCTCCTGCACGGCATCTTCCGCTGCCTGGAACTGGCCATACTTGCGGGCGACGATGCCGAGGGTCTGCGGCGCGAGTTCGCGCAGCAGGCCCTCGACGCTCGGCTCGCCGCTCACACTTCCGGCGGACCGGCCACGGGGCGCAGCTCGACGACTCCGGAGTAGACGGCGATCTGGCCGCAGATCTCGATCGCGCGCTCTTCGCTCGCGACATCGACGATCCAGAAGCCGATCAGCGATTCCTTGGATTCGGCGAAAGGGCCGTCGGTTGCAACGGGCTGACCGTTATCGAGTCGGATGGTCTTGGCCATGTTCCCGTCGGAGAGGCCCTCGTTGTAGACGAGTTCGCCGTTCTCGGTGAGCGTCTTGTCGAGCTGCTGCATGAAGCCGATCATCTCGGTGATCCATTCCGGCGACTGCACCTCGGTCATCGTTGCCGCACTACCAAACATTGCAATCATGTACTTCATCGCTGACTCCTTTTCGGATGCCCCGAATGGGCATCTACACGTGTGGGTCGAAGCCGAGAGTTCCGCAGTCGACATGGAGCAGCATATTGGTGGGCTCTTAGCTAGTACAGGCCGCGGAACCCTGACCGAATAGGATCAGTCAATGGTCGCTAGCCTCGCACCGAAGCGCGCGGGCATCGTCGACGTCGCCAAGATGGCCGGGGTGTCCCGCCAAACGGTAACGCGTGCGATAAACGACATGCCCGGGATCAGCCCGGCGACCAAGTCCCGAGTTCTGGCGGCGGCGAAAAAGCTCGATTACCGCCCGAGCCGATTCGGCCGGGGTCTCGTCAACAACGGCACTCCATCGCTGGGTCTCGTCATCACGGATCTCACGAACCCCTATTTCGCCTATCTCGCATCGAGCGTCGCAAAGCTCGCGACGGAGCACGGATGGGCGCTGGTGCTGATGGAAGACCCGCACACCGACGATGGCAGCGGCTCGCGGCTTCGAGAATTTTCGCTTCAGGTGGATGCGATCATCGGCTATCTGGAAATGGATGCGGAGACGATCGCGGACACCTTTCGAGACATGCCCGTGGTCAGCTTCAACGACGAATTTCGAGGGGGCTGGCGAGCTTCCGTCGAAATTGACTTTGACCCCGGCATGAGCAGCGTGCTCAGGCATCTCCGCTCAACCAATAGGCAACGCGTCGTCATGGTCGACAGACCGGCGAAGAGTGGCCCCTCAGTTCGCGCGCGCAGTTACGAACGCCAGTCCGTGGCGTTAGGGATGCCGACGGATATCCTTGCAGCCGAAACCGACGGTCGGGCGGACATGGAGATAGGTACGGTGGTCGCGGATCAGTTGCTAGCCAGAGCTGATCTGCCGGACGCCGTGATCTGCTTCAACGACGCCGTGGCCATCGGATTGCTCAAGCAATTCCAACTGGCTGGGGTGGCCGTTCCCGAGCAGTGCGCGATCGTGGGGATCGATGGTCTCGCGATAGGAACTCTCGTGACCCCGGAACTCACGTCGCTGAGCCTCGACGTTTCCGAGGTGGCAAGCCACGCTGTCGAGATGGTCCTGGACATGGCCGAGGGTCGTCATCCTCTGAGCGAAGCCAGCATGCACCGCACGGTCTCGAGTTCTCTCGTGCTGCGCGGTTCTGCGTAGTGCGTAGTCAACTATTCCACGACCTCAACCCCGCGGCGCAGCGTGGGTTCCGCGGAGCACCAGCCTCGGCGCGAGGGTCACACGCTGGGGCAGGCTGTCGGGCGATTCGATGCGCTGAATGAGCAGTTGGGCTGCCCGTTCGGCCATCCCCACCATGTCACCGTTGACGGTCGTGATCTGGAACAGGTCCCACGCCGACATCTCGATGTCATCGAATCCGACAATGGTGAGGTCTCGTCCGGGAGTGAGCCCGCGGGCGGCCGCCGCATTGCATGCACCGAAGGCGATCACGTCGTTGCCGCAGAAGATTGCGGTCGGCGGCTCCGGGGTCGCCAACAGGTCGAGGGTCGACCCGTATCCGGCCTCGAAGGTAAACGGCCCGCTGCGCACCCTGCTCGGAAGCAGCGCGATGGCTCGATCGCTGAGCCCCTGCCGCAATCCGATCCCTCGATCTCTTCCCACGCTGGTGTCGGGAGGGCCCAGAATCGCCGCCACCCGCACATGTCCGAGGTCGGCGAGTAGCGATGCGACCAGCTGGCCCCCGAGTTGGTTGTCGAGTACGACGGTGTCGGCGTCGATGCCGTCGATCTCGCGGTTGGCCAGGACGAATGGGATCTGTCGCGCCGCGAGGTTGTGCGGCAGCTGCGATCCGAGCATGACGGTCGTCAGGATGACGCCATCGAGAGTGCCATCCGCGAGGCGGTCGATCTCAAGCGGTGCTTCGCTGGAATCCGGGATCAAGAGCACCCGATATCCGAGTCTCTCGAATTCCGCCCGCATCGGTTCCACGAGTTCGGGAAAGAACGGATTGGTCAACTCAGCCGCGACGACCCCGATGGCGCGAGTTCGCCTGGTCGACAGGCTGCGGCCCGCTTCGCTCGGCACGTAGGCGAGCATTTCGGCGGCACGCTCAATCTCGATGCGGGTCTTCACGGAGATGCCGGGCAGCCCGCGAAGCGCGCGCGAAACCGTCGACTGCGATACCCCGGCTAGTTTCGCCACATCGTGACTCGTCGTCATCCACGCCCCCTACTATACGTATGCTCCGCAGTCTATCTGGCGCCCCATCGAGCATTCAAAACGGGTCGGCGTGGCATCGAGGACGAGTGATTGCATACGTATGTTATTTTACCTGAGCGTAACCTCCGGGGCCGAATTCGAAATCTCGTTGACACATTGAGGCGGGAGCCTAGAAAGACGAAAGATCCAAAACTAGGAGACAGAATGAGACTCAGGCATTTAGCAACCGTTGTTACTTTCGCCAGCATTGCGCTCATCGTGGCCGGGTGTAGCGCGCCTCCTGGCGCGTCCTCGACCCTGGTTGCGGCACCCCAGTCGACGGCGACCGCAAATGGCGCCGCGATGGCGTCCACTCTCGCTTTCATCAAAGCCGGCCTTCCGAATCTCAAGGGGGCGTCCATCGCCTACCTTGCAGAATGCGCGAGCCAAAACGCCTACTGCCAGACCCGTTGGACCGCGGCGCAGAAGGCGGCGAAGGATCTCGGAGCCAAGGCCACGCTCTTCGACGCAGGTTTCGACACCGCCAAGCAGCTGAGCCAGACGCAGGATGCGATCCAGCGCGGCTTCGACGGATATGTTCTAGCCCCGGTCGCCGACGCTCCCGGTTGTGCCAACTTCAAACTGCTGCAAGCGACCGGCAAGCCGATCGTCAACATCAACAGTCCGATGTGCGGCAACACCGACTACACGAAGGGCACCGTCGGCTTCGTCGGAATTCAGACACAGTCCTTCTTCCGCCAGCACGCCGAGAACGCCTTTGCATCGTGCAAAGGCACCTGCAACGCCCTGGCGCTGGGTGGCTCTGTCGGCAGCGACCTGTTCACTCGATGGGACAACGCCATCAAGGAGGCCGCGGCGAAGTACCCGAACGTGCACATCGTCTCCCAGCCATCCGACTTCGACCCGGCCAAGGCGCTGTCGATAACGCAGGACACCCTGAGCAGCACGCCCGACCTTCAGATGGTGCTGTGCGGTTGGGACGACGCCACCAGAGGAGTCGAACAGGCCATCCTGGCGGCGGGCAAGAAACCCGGCAAAGACGTACGCATCTACAGCGCCGGAGCCTCTGCCGCCGGCGTTGCCAAGGTGATCGCCGGGACGTGGAACGAGACGAGTATCGAGCTTCCTTACGAGGAGTCGTACTACGGATTCGCCGAATTGGCGAAGGCCATGGCGACCGGACAGAGCACGCCGGGATTCACCGATCTCGCGCAGTCGCCCGTCGTCGTGAACGGCCCAGGCTCGATCTTCGTGCAAGCGAACAACGCCGCCAAGTTCACCCCCGAGTACTAGGAAGGAGGCCCCAGCCGTGACGATCACATCCGAAGAACCGGCCGCGCTCCGGGTTCATAACCTCTATAAGTTCTATCCAGGAGTCCGCGCGATCCAGGATGTCTCGCTCACGGTTGGGGCGGGCGAAGTCCACGGGCTCGTCGGAGCCAACGGTGCCGGCAAATCAACACTGATGAAGGCCATAGCCGGTGCCATTGCGCAGGACTCGGGATCCATCCGGATATGGGGAAAAGAGGTCCCGGGGGGCGACCCGCATCGAGCCGCTGCGGCAGGACTCGCCATGATCTATCAGGAACTCACGATCGTGCCGAACATGTCTGCTCTGGCAAACGTTCTGCTCGGCAGGCTCCCGCGACGTTTCGGATTCGTGGACCGGGGACGCGCGCGCAGGGAATACTCGGAGGCCGCGCGTCTGGTCGGATCGACCGTCGCCCCATCGTCGAGGGCGGGTGATCTCTCCACCGCCGCTCAGCAGTTGCTGGAGGTGATGCGCGCGCTCGCCAGTGGCCGACGTTTGATCATCATGGACGAGCCGACCGCTTCGCTCGGCCCTGAAGATATCCGACGCCTCCATGCGGTGATTGGCACGCTGAAGGCGGAAGGCCACTCGGTCGTCTACGTCTCGCACGATCTCGGCGCCGTACTCGAAGTCTGCGACAACGTGACCGTCTTGCGAGAAGGGGTAGTCGTCGAGACGCGGCCGGCGAGCGAGTGGGATCACCGTGGACTGGTGCGGATGATGCTGGGGGAGGTGGTGCTCGATGCGGCAGGCCCACCGCCTCCGGGCAGGGCCGTGGCATTCGAACCCTTCCTGCGGGTTGACGGCCTCAGGGCTCCTGGGGTCGATCTGGCCCGGTTCCACGTGGGTAAGGGCGAGATCGTCGGGCTTGCGGGTCTCGTCGGATCAGGGCGCACGCGCCTGCTCCGCGCCCTGGCCGGAGCCGGAACGGTCGACGCCGGATCCCTGCACGTCGACGGACGCGAGCGTCGTTGGCCACGTACCCCTCGACAGGCAGCGAAGATCGGAATCGCGCTGGCGCCGGAAGACCGCAAGGCACAGGGCCTCGTGCTCGGTCGCCCATCCGCGTGGAACGTCGCGCTTGGACGGTTCGCTGTCGCCAGCGCCGGTCGCCCAGTGCGCTCGGAGCGCCTGACGCGCTGGGCAAAATCGGCGACCGATCGGGTGGGCTTTGCAAGCAGCCGTCTTTCCGCGGAAGCCGGGACGCTCTCGGGCGGCAACCAGCAGAAGTTGATCCTGGCACGGCTGCTGAGTCGCCCGATCCCGTGCCTTCTCCTGGATGAGCCGACCCGGGGTATCGATATCGGGGCGAAAGCGCAGGTCTTCGAGGCCATACGGCAGATCGCCAGAGACGGTCGGGCTGTCATCTGGACGAGCAGCGAAATAGAGGAGGTCGTGCACCACAGCGATCGGATCCTGGTGCTCGCTGGGGGACGAGTGGTGGCCGAACTCACCCGCGGGGCGACGGTCCACGACGTGCTCGACCTGTCGTTTGCCGCCGCATCCGCGGCAGAGCGCAGAACGGCGGTGGCGGCATGACGCGCGCCAGCTTCACCGGTGAGCGACTCACCTCGCGGGCTTCTCTCGCGCTGCGCTCATACGGCATCGTCGTCGCGCTGGTCATCCTCGTGGTGATCATCGCCTTCATCCACCCGAGCTTTCTCGCCTTCGGCAACCTGATGAACATCGTCAGCCAATGGTCGCCCGTCGCCATCATGGGGATCGGGATGACCTACGTCGTGATAACCGGCGGATTCGATCTATCCATCGGCGCCGTCTATACGCTGTGTGCCGTGATCGCCGCCTCCGTCGGCCGAACCCAGGCTCCGATCATTGCGTTTGCCCTGGCGATCACGGTGGGACTGCTCGCGGGTGTCGTCAACGGGCTCGTGGTCACGGCACTTCGCGTCAACGCGTTCATCGCGACGCTCGGCACGCAGCTCATCATCACGGGTATGACCCTGGTGCTCACCGGCAACGTGGCGTTCATCGTGACCTTCGATCAGTTCAAGGTGCTCGGCAGCGGACGGGCTTTCGGGGTTCCGTACTCCGGAATGCTCATGCTCGCACTGATGATCATCGGAGGCCTCGTTCTCGCCTACACCCCGTACGGCCAGGCCATCTACGCGGTCGGCGGCAACAGGGAAGCGAGCCGCCTGGCAGGAATTCCCACGTCGACGACCGTCTGGAGCAGCTACGCGCTCGCGGGATTCTGCGCCGGGATAGCGGGCAGCGTGTCGGCGTCGCAACTCAGTTCTGCGCAGGCCAATCTCAATCCCAGCATCGTTTTCGATGTGCTCACCGTCGTCATCGTCGGTGGAACGCTGCTCACCGGAGGGAGCGGCGCCATCTGGCGGACCGCGGTAGGCGTCGGCATCCTCGCCTCCCTGCAGAACGGCTTCAACCTGCTCAACGTCAGCCCGTATTACCAGGACATCATCAAAGGAATCATCGTCATCGCCGCCATCGCGCGGGTGGACTGGCGCCGGCTGATCGGTCCGCGCCTCGACCGCGAGGCTCGCAGCGAGCTGCCAGAGCCGTCACCAACCAAACACAGTGAAATCACACCATCGCTATCTAAGGAGACACCATGACACTGCCCGCATCCGTTGAAGAGCTGACCATTGAGCAGGTTCATGAGGCTTACCGTTCTGGCACCTTCACGGCGCGCGATCTCGTTCAGGCGTATCTCGATCGCATCGTGTCGATCGACCAGTCCGGACCGACCCTGAACTCGATCATCACCGTGTCGGACACCGCTCTCGACGAGGCGGCCGAGCTCGATCGAGCCTTCGCATCCACGGGCGAACTCGTCGGTTCGCTTCACGGCGTGCCGATCCTGGTGAAGGACCAGATCGAGACCGCTGGTCTGCGCACGACCTTCGGGAGTATCGCGGCGGGCGACTACGTGCCGACCGTGGATGCGACGGTGATCGCAAAGCTGCGTGAGGCCGGGGCGATCATTCTCGGCAAGACGACGTTGCCCGATCTTGCGACCTCGTGGTTTTCGACGTCATCCAGAAGCGGGCCGACCGGCGTCACCAAGAATCCGTATGACCTCACCCGGGACCCCGGGGCATCGAGCAGCGGTACCGGCGCTGCGGTTGCGGCGAACCTGTCGCTCGTCGGCATCGGCGAAGACACGGGAGGGTCGATCAGGGTGCCTTCGTCGTGGTGCGGTCTGGTCGGACTGAAGGTGACGCCGGCGCTGATCAGCCGCAACGGCATGTCGTCGCTCGTCGTATCCCAGGACAGTGCGGGTCCGATGACGCGCACGGTCACGGATGCCGCGCTCCTTCTGGATGTGCTCGCCGGGTATGACCCGACCGACCCATACACCTCGATTTCGGCGATCGTGCGACAGGAGGGAAGCTACGCGGATGGGCTGAAGGATGCCACGCTGCAGGGCAAGCGCGTCGGTGTGCTCCGGCAGGTGTTTCCCGACCCGGCAGACCCGGAGGAGTCCGCCGTGAGCATGGTGATGGATGCGACGCTGACCGCGCTCGCGGCCGGAGGTGCGGAACTCATCGACGTCGCCATCCCGGACCTGGATCACTACGTCACCTTCACGTCCTTCTATTTCTCGCAATCGCGTCAGGACATGAACGCGTTCTACCGCGCGCGGCCCGACCTGCCCATCGGTTCTCTCGACAAGGTGTATTCGGAGGGGCAGTATCACAAGAAGCTGGAGCTCCTGGAGCTCATTGCCAGCGGGCCGGAGACGGCGGAAGGCGATCCGGAGTACCTGGACCGCATCCTGGAGCAGGGCGAGTTTCGCCGTATCGTCCTCGGCATCTTCGCCGAACACGAGCTCGACGTCATTGTTTTTCCGGACACCAAGCTTCCCGCCCCGACCCACGCGGATGTGTTCGCCAGCCGTTGGACGGCACTCAACTACCCGACGAATACCCTCATCGCCTCGCAGCTCCTGTTCCCGGCGATCTCGGTGCCTGCCGGATACACCGAGTCCGGTCTGCCCGTTGGCCTCGAACTCATGGCCGTGCCGTACGACGAAGCCCGCCTCCTCAACGTGGCTCGCGGAGTCGAGGTGGCAACGCACGCGCGACGCGCGCCGAGCCTGGAGAGCTGACGGTGGCGCTGCCCGAATCCGTTGAAGAGCTGACCATCGAGCACGTCCATGCAGGGTACCGTTCTGGCGCGTTCACCGTTCGGGATCTCGTCCAGGCCTATCTGAATCGGATCGTGTCGATCGACCAGTCCGGCCCGATGCTGAACTCGATCATCACGGTGTCGGACACCGCCCTCGACGAGGCCGACGAACTCGACCGAGCGTTTGTGCAGAATGGGCAGCTTGTCGGTCCGTTGCACGGCGTTCCCATCCTCGTGAAGGACCAGATCGAGACCGCTGGCATGCGAACCACGTTCGGCAGCATCGCGGCGGGAGAATTCGTGCCCGACTCGGACGCGACGGTTATCGTGCGGTTGCGCGCGGCCGGGGCGATCATCCTCGGCAAGACGACCATGCCCGATCTCGCAACGTCACGGTTCTCGACGTCCTCCCGAAGCGGGCCCACGGGAGTGACCAAGAATCCGTACGACCTCGGTCGCGATCCTGGCGGATCGAGCAGTGGCACGGGCGCTGCGGTTGCGGCGAACTTGGCCCTCGTCGGAATCGGCGAGGACACGGGCGGGTCGATCAGGGTGCCATCCTCGTGGTGCGGTCTGGTGGGGCTGAAGGTGACGCCGGCACTCATCAGCCGAACCGGGATGTCGTCGCTGGTCGTATCCCAGGACAGCGCGGGTCCGATGACGCGCACGGTGACCGATGCGGCGCTTCTGCTCGACGTGCTCGCCGGGTACGACCCGACCGATCCCTATACGGCGATCGCGGCGATCGTGCGCCAGGAGGGGAGCTACGCGGCCGGTCTCAAGGACGCAACTCTCGAAGGCAAGCGGGTTGGGGTGCTCCACCAGGCGTTTCCCGATCCCGCCGATCCCGAAGAGGGACCCGTCGAGCATGTCCTTCGGCGCGCACTGGAGCAGCTCGTCGAGGCGGGCGCCGAACTCATCGATGTCGCCATCCCGAATCTGGAGGAGTCGCTGACCCTCACCCGTTTGCTGTTCTCGCAATCGAGGCGGGACATGAACGCGTTCTACGGCGAGCGCCCGGAGTTGCCCATCGGATCCATCGACCGTGTGTATGCGGAGGGGCGGTACCACGAGAAGCTCGAACTCCTGGAGCTCATCGCGCGGGGCCCGGAGACCCCGGCCGACGACCCCGAGTACCTGGATCGCATCGTGGAGCAGGCCGCATTCCAGCGGCGGGTGCTCGCGATCTACGCCGAACACCGGCTCGACGTCATCGCCTTTCCCGATACCCGGCTCGCCGCGCCCACCCTCGAGGACGTGTTTGCGAGTCGGTGGACGGACTTCAACTACCCGACCAACACGCTGATCGCCTCGCAGCTGCACTTTCCCGCGATCTCAGTGCCCGCCGGATACACCGAGTCAGGTCTGCCCGTGGGCCTGGAACTCATGGCGGTGCCCTACGACGAGGCTCGCCTCCTCGCCGTGGCTCGCGGAGTCGAAGTAGCCACTGACGCCCGGCGACCCCCGCAGCTGCGGGAGGGGATCGAGGGCACGTTTCCACCACGACGATTCGCCGGATCCTCGGCGAAGCCGCAAGAAGAGAGGTAAACCCCATGATCACGATGGATCTCAACGCCGACGCGGGCGAGAGCTTCGGTCGATGGAAGCTCGGCGACGACCAGGCTCTGTTTCAGGTGGTGACGACCGTGAACATCGCCTGCGGATACCACGCGGGAGACCCCGCCAACATGCGTGAAGCCATCATCGGGGCGCGGGACGCGGGTGTATCGGCCGGTGCGCATCCGGGATATCCGGACCTCCTCGGTTTCGGTCGGAGGGCCATGCCCGTTTCCGACTCCGACACCATCGACTACGTGCTCTACCAGGTGGGCGCTCTCGACGCGATTGCCCGATCCGAAGGCGTTCGCCTGACCCACGTGAAGCCTCACGGCTCCCTGATGGGTGCCATCTGCCGTGCCCCGGAGCTGGCGGTGTCGCTGGTCGCCTCGCTGCAGCAGATCTGGCCGGGCAGGGCGTTTGTCCTGTCGCCGAGTCCCGCGTCGCGCGCCCTGGAGGAGGCGGGCCTGGTCATTACCCCCGAAAACGCGGCCGATCAGCAATTCGACGCGGACGGTCTCAACATCGTTGAGCCGCGGCCGCAGTGGAAGGATCCGGCGATGGTCGCGGACCAAGCGCTTCGCATGGCGCACGGCACGGTCCTCAACGTGGCGGGTCGGGAGGTTGAGATGAAGGTGCGCTCGATCTGCGTTCACGGCGATCGCCCGAACGTCGTCGACATAGCTACCGCTGTGCGCAAGCACCTCGAGGCATCCGGCATCCTCGTGAAATCCATCTACGGCGAGGCCGCGTAACGACGTCGAGCTACTCCTTGGACTGTTCCAGGCTCTTGATCTTGTCGAGGAGGGCGCCGATTGCGGCATCCTGGGATGCCAGGTGCAGCTGGATCTGCTTGGCCTCTTCGAGGATCGCGCCGGCATCCTCGTAGGTTGCGGCCGATCGCGCGTCGGCGGCGGCGGCCTGGATGTTCTGCCCGACGATGATCACGGGCAGCAGCACGAGTTGCAGAAAGGTCTGCGCGATCCAGGCAACGATGATGATCGGGTCGTGGCTCAGAATCGCAGCAGGCAGGCTGACGCAGGCGAGCAGTGCGAACGCGTACGCGCACCACATCGTGCCGACGCTCGTGGTAATGCCAAGCCCCACCTTGCGGTTGAAGCGGTTGACGAGCTTGTCCTGCGGATGCAGCGTGCGGGCGGCCGCGGCGATGGTCGGTGGGCCCTGGGCGACGCGCTCGTCCGCTCGAGAGTGCTGCTTATATTCAAAGGTCGTGGTCATGGGCTCATGCTCCTTCATGGTCGAGGTCGACTGATTGTTGCAGACGCGGGCGGCTAATTCCCGTTATTGGAGCTCCGGATCCTGTGCCGCTCCGTGCTCACTGTTTCGCTTTTCCGGAGGTTTTGGCGTCGCAGCCGGTCTCCCTAGGGATGAGCCACTCGGAACGCGGAATCCTCCGGAGAAACGTGTGCACATCGAGGCGCGGTGCCGGGGCATCTGGTCGAGCGGATGCCGCGATCCGCGGCTCTTCGCGGGGCGTCAACGTCGACCCGAAGCGAGCCGCCGAGTCAATCCGCGCTCGAAATTTCACAAAACCTATTGACACAGAAATCGATTTCTGAAATTCTAGAGATCTGGACGGCGCTGTCAGGCGTCGGCCGGAGTCAAAAATATCCAACCGCCGCTCTTGGTGGTCGGCACGACGACGATGTCATAGTCGAAATCGTGCCAACCCGGGACACCGTTCAGAAAGAGAAACCTGATGCTGACAGGCATTGATCCCCTTCTCTCCGGAGAGTTACTTCTCGCCCTCGATCAAATGGGACACGGAGATTCGCTTGTCATCGCTGACGCGAACTTTCCCGCGCATCGTCTCGCCCTCGGGCGCGTGGTGTCGCTCACGGGCACGTCCGCTCCCGCTGTTGCGCGCGCAATCTTTACGGTTTTTCCTATCGATCCGGTCGAACCAGTGAGTCTCATGGACTCGACCGGGGAGCGCCTTCCCGTACAGGACGAGCTCGTCGCCACCCTGCCGCCCCACTTCGCCGCGGCCGTTGGACACGTCGGACGCCACGAATTTTACGAGCTCGCCATGGACGCGGCGCTCATCGTGCAATCCGGTGACAGTCGACCCTTTTCGAACCTCATCGTGCACAAGGCCGGCATCAATCCCTAGCAGCCCGACAAGACCCGAAACCAGGAGGAAATCATCCGAAACGCCACATATCGATCAGATATCGATTGCTGGCTTTGTGCGCTTTGACCGCATCAAATTAACAGATCCCGGGTGAAGAAGCCCGTGAACCACAAGTACCTGCACCAATTTCAAAGGAGAAAACAATGCGAACCTCTAAGGCAGTCATCGCCCTAGCGATGGGAGTCGCCATAGCGGCGGCGACCGCGGGGTGTAGTGCATCAACCAGCGCCAGTACCGCGAGCGATCCGAAAGCGCCCGTCACGGTCTGGGTGGACGCCGCGCGTCTGCCGCAGGCCCAGCAATACGCGAAAGACAACCCCTCGGTGACGATCAAGATCGATGTGATCAGTGGAGCGCAAAACGCGAACACGCAGAAGATCTCTCTCGCAAAGAAGGCGGGTACTGCTCTACCCGACGTGGTCTTCCTCGGTTCACCCGATGAGATCGCCAACCTCACGGCCAACCCGCTCAACTTCCCACTCGCGCTCAATAACCTCGTGCCGAAGAATGTGATCAACAACTTCCCGAAGGGCGTGCTCGACCGCTGCTCGTACGGCGGCCAGATCTACTGCCTGGGCAACGACGTCGGACAGACGGTGCTCTTCTACAACAAGCCTCTCTTCCAGCAGTGGGGCTACACGGTGCCGACCACGTTCGCCGAGTTCGCTCAGTTGGGCGCGAGGCTCGCGCAGGAACACCCGGGCTACAACCTGGGAACCGTCAACGGTCGGTATGGAGTTGACGCATTCTTCGAATCGAGTGGATGCCCGGTCCTGGCGACGACGAGCGACACGGCGGTCAAGATCAACATCGCGTCGCCGAATTGCACCCGGGTCGGCAACGTCATCGGGCCGATGATCAAGAACGGCAGCCTGTCGACTCTTGATCTGTTCGACAAGACCTATGACCAGCAGATCGCCCAGGGCAAGGTCGTGGCGATGGTTGGAGCCTCATGGATCGGCGACTTCGCGTTCAAGCCGATGACCACGAACTCGGGTACCAGCTTTGTTGCCGCCGGCAAGTACGCCGTCGCGCCGATGCCCACCTGGAGCGGTGAGTCCACCAACTGGTCCGGCTCAGTCGGCGGCGGCATCTGGGTGGTCTCGAAGACCGCCAAGAACTCGAAGGCCGCGGTGGCCTTCGCGGAGGGCATGACGACCTCACCGGTGGTGGCGAAGGCCCAGACGACGTACCCGGCATACGGTCCGAGCGCCGACATCTGGCTCACCGCCAAGGCGACCGACCCCTGGTACGCGGCAGACCCGTCCGGTGTGCTGAAAGCGGCCGCCGCGAAGATCAACCCGGCGGAGGGCTACACCCGCTACGTGACCCAGATGCTCGACTCGTTCAACAACACGGTCATCAAGAATGGCGCGACCGACATGTCCGGCGCGCTAGCCCAGTGGGGTCAGCAAACGGTGCAAGCAGCGAGCTCGGCCGGTTACACGGTGAGTAAGTAGGAATCATCATGGCTATCGACACGCAAGTGGTCGCTGCATCCGTAGCTGCCACTCAGGCGAAAGGGGTGGGGCGCCGTTCGCGGCGCCGCACCCCGGCATGGGGTTTTCTCGCGCTCTACCTCGTCGTTCTCATCCTGTTCGGCGTCGCGCCCGCCGTCTACGGCCTGTACCAGGCGTTTATCGTCACGTCGGCCGTTGGCGGCCCGAGTTTCTCGCTCGTCTCCAACTTCGCAGACGCGATCGGCGACTATCGTCTTCCGTCAGCCGCGCTCCACGTGTTCCTCTACCTGTTGTTGTGGCTCCCGCTCGAACTCGTCATCGTCTTCGGGCTCGCGCTCGCGATAGACGCCAAGCACACGCGTTTTTCGGCGCTCACACGGTTCGTCGCATACGTTCCGGGTTCGATCACCGGTTCGGCCGCAGCCCTTCTGTGGCTGTTCATGTTCTCTCCCGTCGTCAGCCCGATCGGGCCGCTCCTCAGCGGGCTGGCGGGCAAGCAGACCTTCCTCAGCGATCAGAGCCTGCCGATCGTTCTCGCCGTGATGGGGATCTCGGCCGGTGCGGGCGGCTGGATCGTCGTGCTCTATGGCGCGTTGACGGCGATACCCAAGGAGATCATCGAGTCGGCGGTGCTTGATGGAGCGCGCGGATGGCAGATCGCACGTCTGATCAAACTGCCGCTGATTCGCGGGTACATCGTCTTCATCCTCGTCGTCTCGATCGCCCAGGGATTCCAGGTCTTCGTGGAGCCCACGGTGCTCGCGAGCGGTGCCACCGGACAGATCAGCACCACGTGGTCGATCAACCAATTGGCCTACAGCTACGCGACCGACCAGTCGAACTACGGACGCGCCGCAGCGTTGTCGATTATTCTGCTCGCGGTCTGCGTGGGACTCGCCGTGCTCATCCTGAAGAAGACGAACTTCTACCGGATCGGAGACCGCTGATGCGTACGAAACTCACGGGTGGGGTGGGCCGCAACGTCCTGTTCGTTGTGACCATCGTGTTCTTTGCGACGCCGATCGTCTGGCTGCTCCTGGCACCGACGAAGAGCACCAACCAGCTGTCCTACCTCAACCCGCTCGCCTTCGGCAGCCTGTCGCAACTTGGCACGACCGCGCACAACCTGCTCACCTACCAGAACGGCATTATCTGGGCGTGGTTCTTCAACTCCGTCTGGTACACGGTCGTGTCGGTGTCGGTAGCTCTCGTCGCGTCGATTCCGGCCGGGTACGCGCTGGCGACGTTCCGGTTCAGAGGCAACACGCTGATCCTGTTCATCACGCTGATGACGATGATCGTGCCGGCGGCGGCGCTGATCCTGCCGTTGTACCTGGAGATGTCCGCTGTGGGCGTCGTCAATACGCCCTGGGCGGTGATCCTTCCTGGGACGTTCTATCCGTTCGGCGTATACATGATCTACCTCTTCACAAAGAACGCGATTCCCGAATCGATCATCGAGGCGGCGCGTCTTGACGGCGCATCCGAGTTCGGCATTCTCACGAGGATCTTCATCCCGTTGGCTCGCCCGGCGATCATCATGATCGCGTTCTTCGCGGTGGTCGGTTCGTGGAACTCGTTCTTCCTGCCATTCATCATGCTGACGTCTGCGAATCTCCAGACGCTGCAGACGGGGTTGGAAGCCCTGGTCAGTGCCACCGGAGCTCTGGGCGGTGGAAACCTCAGCAACATCGACATCCACGCACCAGAGGTCGCATTCGCGACGCTCATCTCGATCCTTCCGATCCTGATGGTCTTCCTCTTTGCACAGAAATACCTCGCCGCGGGTCAAGCCGCCGGCGCCGAGAAGGGTTGAAGCGCGTGACCACGGAACCGACACGTCTCCCGCGAGCGACCCCCGAGTCGCAGGGGATATTGTCCGAAGCGCTCGAAGCGCTCGTTCATGCGATGAACGACCGGGCCCACGGTCTGCACAGTCTGATGATCGTGCGTCACGGATCGGTCGTGGCTGAGGGATGGTGGAAGCCATACACGGAACAGCAGCAGCACATGATGTTCTCCGTTTCGAAGACGGTCACGGCTACCGCCGTGGGGATCGCCCAGGACGAAGGCCTGTTGTCCATCGACGACCCGATCCTGTCGTTTTTTCCGTCGTATGCCACCGAGGAGGTCAGGCGAAACGTGCGTGAGGTTCGCGTGCGCCATCTCTTGGCGATGGCCACCGGGCACGACGTCGACACGATGGAGATCATGCGGGCGCAGCCGACAAAAGACTGGGTGAAGGTCTTCTTCGATGTGCCGATCATGCACCCACCCGGCGAGTACTTCCTCTACAACTCCGGCGCGAGCTTCGTGCTCTCGGCGCTCATCATGGCTCGCACCGGCATGTCCCCGCTCGAGTATCTGCGCGGCCGGCTGTTCGAACCGCTTGGGATCCGGATACCGCCGTGGGAGACCAATCCGCGCGGGATTCCGTTCGGTGCCTCGGGCCTTCGCATCACGACGGAGGACCTTGCCAAGCTCGGCCAGTTGTACCTGCAGGGCGGCGTGTGGGAGGGCCGGCGCATCCTCTCCGAATCGTGGGTGGCGGACGCCACCTCGAAGCATGTCTCAAACGGGTCCGGCCCGGATGACGACTGGAACCAGGGATACGGATTCCAGATCTGGCGTTCGACGCACGACTCCTATCGGTTCGACGGGCGTTACGGGCAGTTCAGCTTCGTGCTACCGCGTCAGGACATGGTGGTCGCGATCACCGCTGGCGTGCTGGACAACCGAGCCATCGCGGAAACCCTGTGGGAGTTCCTGTTGCCCGGTGTTGGCGAGAATCCGCTTCCCGAGGCCCCCGCGCGGGCCGCGGCACTGACCGCGCTTCTCGCCGAACAGGAGGTGCCGGCGCCGCCGTTCCTGGACGCGCCGACGGATGTCATGACGGCGGCAGGGGGTCTCGAGATTCGCCTGCCGTTCAATACGCTCCATGTGCAGTCCGTACGACTGGAATTCGACGGAGACACGGTAAACCTCGTCGCGGTCGATGACACCGGGCGCCAGGAGATAGTCCCGGCGGGGCGCGACCGCTGGCTGCCCGGGCTGACGGGGTTCTGGCCGTACGAGGAGATGAGTCAGGCGATCACCGAAAGCCGTGCGGGAGCGGTCGACGAGCGAACGCTGGAAGTGCATCAGCAGTGCGTCGAGACGCCGTTCCGTCGAACCTGGCGGTTCGCGTTCGATGATGCGGGAGGGGTCACGGTGACGGTGTGGCTCGACAACGGCTTCTGGGTCGAACGAACCGAGGCGTTGACGGGCGAGATCGTGCGCTAGGCCTTCGGAACGCCGATCAACCGGGGATGCCATGGCGTGCCCAGAACGATCGTGCGCGGCGGTTGGGTGTCGCCGGCGATTCGATCCAGGAGAACGCGGGCGGCCATCTCCCCGAGTTCGCGAGCGGGCAGCGAAATGAGGTGAATGCCTGCCGGCACGAGGCCGACGTACGGGAGGTCGCCAAAGACTGACACTCCGAAATCGAACGGCGTCCTGCCCGATTCGACGAGCGACTCGAGCACGCCGATGGCCATCAGGTTGTGACCGACGAAGATGGCATCGGGCGGTTCTGGCAGGGCGAGCAACCGTTCGAACGCCTCGCTGCCGCCGGGGACGTGGTTGCTGCCGTGCACGAGGTATCTCTCGGCCGCGAAGCGAGGATTGTGTTTCATCATCGCGTCATACCAACCGCGAGCACGATCATCGGCGGTCTGGGTCGAACTCGGCCCGACGACGCAGGCAATCCGCTGGAAGCCGTTCTGCAGGAGCACCTCGGTCGCCGCACGGCCGCCGGCCACGTTGTTGACCAGTACGGAATCGACCTCCGAATCGACGAGTGCGCGGTCGACCGCCACGACGGGACGGTTCTGCTGCAGAAGTGTCGTGATATCCGAGTGATCGGTCGCCGGTGCGATGATGACCCCGGCCAGACGCTGCGAGAGCGCGACATCCAGGTACTCCCGCTCCTTACTCTCTTCTTCGTCACTGTTGCCGAGCATCACCGAGTACCCGGCGGCCCGCGCGGTGTCCTCGACGCCGCGGGCAAGGGATGTGAAGAACGGGTTCTCGATGTCGGCCACGATGAGGCCGATGACGTCGGATGTCCTCGTGCGCAGGGAACGTGCACCCTGATTCGGCGTGAAGTCCAAATCCTTCGCCGCGGCACGAACCAGCGGGATGAGGTCGGGAGACACCTTCACGCCGTTGAACACGCGAGATACCGTGCTCGCGGAGACCCCGGCCTTGGCCGCCACCTCATAGATCGTCACTGCATGCTTACGGTCGCGCCGCGTTGTTTCCGTCACGCTCCGATGCTATTGCGCGTGGCGTTCAATTCACGAACCTCGAGGCCGTGCCGGCCCGGGCTGGGTCGCCTCCGTCTCCTGCACGATGGTGAGTACCTTCGGGTCGAGTTCGTCGGCGCCGTAGTCGCTCGGGGTTGTGGCATCCCGACCGTCGCGGAGCTTCAACGCTCGGAAGACCATCGTCAGGACAACGGAGACGATGGCGTTCATGACGAACGCCGTGACCGCGATGTAGACCGAGATATTCGTGAACGGGATCGGCGCGATCGAGCCCCCGAAGTGGGCGTGCGTCACCGGGTTGACCACTCCGTACGCGGCGAAGGTGCCGTAGATGATGCCCACCGCCCAGCCGATCAGAAGTGCCCGACGGTGGAACCAGCGGGTGTAAAGGCCGGCAACGATCGCCGGGAAGGTCTGCAGAATCCACACGCCGCCGAGCAGCTGCAGGTTGATGGCCGCCGACTGATCCATCGTGATCACGAACAGAAGCGCTCCGAGCTTCACGACCAACGACACGAGCTTGGAGACTCTGGCCTCCTGTTGCGGTGTCGCGTTCGGCCGGAACAGGTCGCGGTAGATGTTTCGGGTGAACAGGTTGGATGCGGCGATGGACATGATCGCCGCGGGCACGAGCGCACCGACGGCGATGGCCGCGAGGGCGATTCCGGCGAACCATGAAGGGAAGTGGTCGAGGAAGAGCTGGGGAACCACGAGTTGCGGGTTGGCCTTGCCGTCGGGACCGATGGGCTGGGTTCCGGCCTTGATGGCCACGTAACCCAGCAGAGCGAGAAAGCCGAGCATGAGCGAATAGATGGGGAGCACGACCGCGTTACGACGAATCGTGTTGCGGCTCTTGGTCGACAGCACGCCGGTGATGGAGTGGGGGTACATGAAGAGCGCCATCGCCGATCCAAGCGCCAGCGTCCAGTAGGCGTTGAAGCTCGCTGCGCCGGGGATGACGGACCCCACCGGCTTTCCGGTGGCCGGGCTGATCGCGGCCATCTTCGTCTGAGCGGCGGCGAAGATCTGGCCCCAGCCACCGAACTGAGAGGGGAGCCAGACGATCGCCGCGATGATCGCGATGTAGATCAGCAGGTCCTTGACGATGGCGATCGCCGCCGGCGCGCGAAGCCCGGCGGTGTAGGTGTACGCGGCGAGCACGACGAAGGCGATGATCAGCGGGAGGTCCTGCATGAACCCGTTGGATCCGTTGCCGAGGCCGAGAACCGACAGCACGGACTTGATGCCGAGCAGCTGGAGGGCGATATACGGCATGGTGGCGACGATGCCGGTCAGGGCAACGGCCGTGGAAAGCGACCTGCTACCGTACCTGCCGCCGATGAAGTCGGCGGGGGTCACGAAGCCGTGGCGGTGCGACACCGACCACAGGCGCGCCATGAGCAGGAACACGATGGGGTAGAGCACGACGGTGTACGGCACGGCGAAGAAGCCGCTTACCGCACCGGTGCTGTACATCGCTGCGGGTACGGCGATGAAGGTATACGCGGTGTACAGATCGCCTCCGAGGAGAAACCAGGTGATCCAGCTTCCGAATCCGCGACCGCCCAGCCCCCACTGGTCGAGCGACTGCATGCCGCGTTCTTCCGGCGTGATTCGCCATCGCGCGGCCACGAAGCCCAGGAAGGCGACGAGTACGAAGATGACGATCACGACCGTGAGGGCGACGCCGTCGATGGGACGCGCCGTCGCCGAGGCCGCCGAAACCACGAGGCCGCTCATTCCGGCGTCCCCGACGTGCCGTACCCGGACGGACGCTCGTCGCCCGCGGTATTCCTCACGGCATCCCGGCGGCGGCGATCTTCTCGCGTGATCACGAGGTAACAGATCCAGAGGAGGAACGAATCGATGAGCACCCACAGCATCTGATACCAGTAGAAGAAGGGCATCCCGAACAGCGTTGGTAGTTGCCGCGCATAGATAGGTACCACCAACGGCATGACGATGCCGATCACGATGAGGATGCCGCAGAGGATGTACGGGCCCGGGCGCGCTGGTCCCCGGGTCGGGATGTCGGATGTCGACATTGACGTCTCCCTCAGGTCCCCCCGGTCGGAGCGGAACTTCCGCTAACGGGAGAGCAATCGGGACGGTACACCCGGTCCGCGAGCGGCAACAGTGCCAGAACGCGAGCCCGCGGCGCGCGCCCGACCGACCGTTGCGGAGGAGCCCCTCCGGCGCGTCGCGCGTCGCGCATCCCGACATCCGCGTGTCGTCCTCCGCAACCGCAAGGGCCCCTCGACGATGGTGCTAGTTATTGCTGTCGGCTTCTCCGTGGCCCTGGCCGAAGAGGAGGCCCTTGGGCTGGATCGCGGCCAGCTCCTTGATTGGCGTGAGCGTCCCATCGGTGAGGTTCAACGCGGCCAAATACGCGGCCCCGGTGTCGGGTGTGACCGAGGAAATCGCCTGTCCCGGGGTGAACGGTCCGGTAACGGCATCCACGGTATTGCGCACCGGATCGGTGATCCAGAGCGTCTGTACCCTCTTCGTCGCGAACACCGTGTCATCCATCGGCTGGGACACTGACAGCACCTGGAGCTTCTGGTTGGCGGTTCCGGGATGCGAGGCGAAGATCAGCTGGAGGTCCGCCTGCGCGGTGAGCATGAAGCTGCCGGCGAAGCGTGCCGCTGACCGGGGGACGACCACGTTGGAGTCCGGATCCGTCAGACCCAGCGTCACGGTCGCGCCGGCCGTGGCCCCGTTGGCCGCGGTCGCCGTGGCGTTGTCGGCAAGCACCGGAGTGAGTTTCGCGGTGGTGCCCTGCAGGTCCACCCGATAGAGCGCCGGGCCGGTTGCATTGGTGGGGGCGGAGGCCGTGATCACGATCTCGCCGTGGAGGACGGAGATCGCGTCGGTACCGCCACCGTGGGTGAGTCCGGAGTAGGTGTACGTCTTGAGTGCCGGTACGTCCCCGGGGGTGATGGTGGAGAAGTGGGTGTTCCCATCCTCGTTGGTGGTGAGGAGCAGGCGGTGACGGGCGTTGTCGGCGGTGAGTCCGTCGATCTTGCCGAGCACCTGCCAGGACTTGCCGGCGCGACCGTCCAGGAAGTACTCCTGGATCGTGCTGGAGGTGACCCCGGACGGAGCCGCTTCGCCACGGGGACCTACGCCGTTCTGGAACGCGACGAAGATGCTGTTTCCGAGGCGGGTGATGTCATCCGGCTTTGACTCTGCGCCGACCGCGGCGAAGGACTTGACCGTGTAGCCGGCCGCGGGAGCGCTGACGCGATGATCCGACGCCGACGCGGGAAGCACCGAGGTAGCGAGCATGCCCACTGTCACGGCAGCCCCGAAGGCTACGAACGAAGTCCGCTTGAAACGAGTTAACGCATGAGACATGATGTCTTCTTTCCGTCGTCGAAATGGTTCCCTTGTGACCCTATTGACGCTCGGAGTTGTGCCCCTGAAGGGGGGTGAACGGAGAGGTGCACGGTTGGTGAACCTCGCGTAAACGCGCGCGAGGTGCTCGGGTATTCAGTGAGCTCGGGGCGGCCGCGCCACCAGCACGGACCCGTTGCCAGCGAAGTGCATCGGGCCGGCGGCGTACGGCACGAGCGTCGTGCTTCCCGGTGCCAGATCGATGGTCGCGCCACCTTCTGTCGTGAGGGACATCGATCCGGCCAGCGCGATGAGCACGGCGAATCCGGCCGGAACGTTCTGATCGCCAGACACCCGGTCGAGCCGGAAGAACTCCGCAGAAGCAGCGGCGAGCACGGGTCCATCGGAATCGGTCCGTTGGACGAGGGAGAGGATGTCATCCCGCGAGTGCGCCCGGGTGTCGACCGCGGTAAGGGCGAGATCGAATCCCAGTGAGAGGTGTCCGTCATCGGCGTCGAGCTCGAAGCCGGTCCACTCGAGCAGGATGGACAGATCCTCCGGCTCCTGCACCTCGGCGAGGAGAATTCCCGGGCCGATCGCGTGAGGCAGCCCTGGCGGCACGTACACGGTGTTGTGCGTCTCGACTTCGATCGAGTGCATCAAACCGAGCATCCGATCGGTTTGCTGGGTGTCAACGAGTCGGCGCAACTCCGCGGCATCGATGTTCTCGCGCAGACCGAGGAAGACGGTACCCGGCGCGAGGATGTACCAGGCCTCGGCCTTGCCGTGCGCCGCACCGAGGTGTTTCGCCGCGAAGTCGCCGTCAGGGTGCGCGTGGATCGGCAACCGCTGGCCGGCATCGAGCAGTTTGACCAGCAGCATCGTGTCGGGGCCGAAGCGTCCGACGTGTTCAGGGCCGAGCCACGCGAGTGGGTCACGAGAGATCGCGTCGGCGAGCAGTCGGCCGTCGGGGAGCCGCGTCATCCCGATCGGAGCATGACCGCGAACGCTTGTGGTGGATGCCACCCAGTCCTCTGGCATCCGCGAGCCCGCCGGTGGGTCCGAGCGGAAGTCCGAGATCCGCCGGCCACCCGTGTAGAAACGATCAGGGGGCTGGTTCGCGGAAATCGGGATGGGTTGCATCTCGCTCACCTGTCGAATGGCGCCGACTATGCAGTTATCTCGGCGAGGTACCGCTTGACGGCTTCCGCCGCGGCCTCATGGTCGACGACGTCCGGTTCGCCCGAGGTCCCGATCGACCCAACGAGTTCGCCGTCGACGAAGATCGGGATGACGCCACCCCAGAACTTGTAGCTTTCGTCGAGGTCCTCGGCGATGGACGGGTCGGCATTCCTCTTCAGCCTGCCGAGCAGCGAACTGTGGCCGAACTTCTTCGCGACGAGGATCTTGCCCTGGATGACGTTCGCGTTTCGCTCCCCGGTGGAGCCGAGCTGTGCGCGGTAGGCGAGCTCGTCGCCGATGTGGATGTCCACCGCGAGATCGCGGTCCCATTCGCGGATGACGCCGACAGCGATCTCGCCGAGTCGCACCGCATCGTCCCTGGTGAAGGAGGGGACGTTGGCGACGGGCTCGTTCTCGAGTTGCTCGATCGTGTAGGTGGGTTCGGGGCGGGCCATGGCGGTTCCTTCGATCGGTGCGGCAATTGCGGTGAGGGGAGGGTTCACGGTCGTCACGCTCACCTATGGCAGTTTAGCCAACGCCCCTGTGCGCCGCGGCATCGACCGACAGCGCACCGTGGCAGGCCGCGGGGAATGAAATCCGCGGGGGAGCGTTAACTTGAGTCGAAGGCACTCAAGTTTCCATGGAGGTCTAATGCCTACGAATTCTGAGCCAGAAGAGGCCGGCAGCAACTCGTTCGACGAGTTCCTTGCCCGCTACCTCGAGGGTGAGCGCGCGGCACAGGCCGGGCGTTCCATCGACATCAGCCGTCTGTTGACCCGCCGCACCCGCGAGGTGCTCGCGCAGGCCGGCCGTTTCGCCATCGAACACGGTCACAGCGAGCTCGATGCCCTGCACATCCTGCGGGTCCTTGCCGAGCGGCAGCCCGCAGCCGACGTCATCAAGCGCGTCGGGTCTGACCCCTCGGCTATTGCGGATGCCGCGGAGCAGCGTCTGCCCGAGGCATCCGCCGCGCGTTCCGATGTCGCGCCCGTGCTCACCCAGTCGGCTCAGCGAGCGCTGTTCCACGCCTACCAGGTGGCGCGCGCGTCAGGATCGACCTACATCGATCCGGAGCACCTGTTCTTCGCCCTCGTGATCAACCAGGATTCGCCCGCCGGCCAGGTGCTCGCGGCCGCCGGCATCACGCCAGAGGCGCTGCAGTCCGGCGTGAAGGAGACCGTCAACGCCAAGGGGGCAGATCCGGTGAGCGAAACACCCGAGTCCGACACCCCGATGCTCGACACCTACGGCATCGACCTGACGGCCAGGGCGCGTGCCGGTGAACTCGATCCGGTGATCGGTCGTGCCGACGAGATCGAGCAGACCATCGAGATCCTCTCGCGTCGCACCAAGAACAACCCGGTGCTGATAGGCGAGGCCGGGGTCGGTAAGACGGCAATCGTCGAAGGGCTCGCGCAGGCGATCGCGGACGGCGAGGTGCCGCAGCAGCTGCGCGACAAGCGCGTGGTCTCTCTTGACCTGCCCGCGATGCTCTCGGGCACGCGGTACCGAGGCGACTTCGAAGAGCGCCTCACCAAGCTGATGAACGAGATCGGCACCCACAGGGCGGAGATGATCGTCTTCGTCGACGAGTTGCACTCTGTGGTCGGTGCCGGAGGTGCGGGCGAGGGAGGCATGGATGCCGGCAACATTCTGAAGCCGCGGCTGGCCCGTGGGGAGCTGCACATCGTCGGAGCGACGACACTCAGGGAGTATCGCTCGATCGAGAAGGACCCGGCGCTCGAGCGTCGCTTCCAGCCGGTTCAGGTCGGTGAGCCCAGCATTGAGGATGCCGTGCTGATCCTCTCGGGGTTGCGCAAGGCCTACGAGGAGCACCACGGTGTTCGGTACACCGACGAGGCGATTCGTGCCTCTGTGGAGCTCTCGGCCCGTTACGTTCCGGACCGCTTCCTGCCCGACAAGGCCATCGACCTCATCGATCAGGCCGGCGCCCGACTGCGCCTCAAGCTCGGCGTTCACGCGGACGCTGCGGATCTGCTCCGCGAACTCGCCGAGCTCGAGGCGTCGAAGAATTCCGCGGTCGCCCTCGAGCAATACGAAGAGGCGTCGCGGTTGCGCGATCAGATCGAAGCCGTGCACGAGAGGCTCGACGCGGCGAAGCCACAGACGGCGTCCGACGAATCGACGATCATCGATGAAGCGCAGATCGCGGCGGTGATCTCCCGCGCGACCGGCATCCCGGCCAGTCGGCTGACCGAGGGCGATCGCGAACGTCTGGCAATGCTGGAAGCCGAGTTGCACGAGCGAGTGGTCGGGCAGGACGATGCCGTTGCGGTCGTCTCCCAAGCGGTGCGGCGCAACCGAACGGGCATGGGTGACCAGGGTCGTCCGGTGGGCAGCTTCCTCTTCCTCGGGCCGACGGGTGTGGGAAAGACGGAGCTGGCAAAGGCCCTGGCCGAATCGCTGTTCGGCGACGACACCGCGATGCTGCGGTTCGACATGAGCGAGTTCGGTGAACGGCACACCGTGAGCCGCCTCGTGGGGGCCCCTCCCGGTTACATCGGCTACGACGAAGCCGGTCAGCTCACCGAACGCGTGCGGCGCAACCCCTACTCGGTGGTGTTGTTCGATGAGATCGAAAAGGCACATCCCGACGTCTTCAACCTGCTCTTGCAGGTGCTCGACGATGGGCGCCTGACCGACGGCCAGGGACGCACGGTCGACTTCCGTCACGCCGTGATCATCATGACCTCGAACCTCGGCTCCGAGTTCCTGGCAAGCCGCGGCGGTGCCCTGGGGTTCGCGGCGAGCACCGAGAGCGCCGCGAACAAGGCGCTGGCCGATAAGGATCTACGCAATCGGGTCATGGGCAAGCTTCGTGAGGCGATGCGACCAGAGTTCCTGAACCGAATCGACGAGATCGTGCTGTTCCGCAAGCTCGAGACCGAGCAGCTGCACGAGATCGTGCGGCTGCTCATCCGTTCGACCGAAGCTCGCCTCGGATCGCGCGACATCGAGTTGACGGTCACCGAGGAGGCGATCGACTGGATCGCGGAACACGGGTACGAGCCGGAGTACGGGGCCCGACCGCTGCGCCGGGTCATCCAGCGGGAACTCGACGATCGCATCGCCGATCTGCTGGTGACGGCGGATCTCGGCGACGGCGGCAGCGTTGGCGTGAGCGTGAGCGACGGCAGCCTGGTCGTCGAAGCGCACCGGGAACTGCCGCTGGCCGCGTAGCCGACGAACGCCGCCGGACCGTCTCGGCCATCGGTCTCGCCGCCTTCGAGCGGGAAGCTCCTATGCTAGGCAATGCAGAGCAGGCGAAGGGAGTTGACCGATGTCGACGATCGCACGGCTCAGCGCCGCCCGCATCGTCCCGATCGTGACCGTCGACGATGCCGCTTTCTCGCACGACCTCGCGGATGCGCTGCTTCGCGGCGGTCTGACCTCGGTCGAGATCACGCTTCGCACGAGCGCTGGGCTGGCCGCCGTCGAGGCCTTCGCGCAGCGAGGCGACCTTCTGGTCGGCGCGGGAACGGTGCTCACTGCGCAACAGGTCGACGAGTCCGCCGACCGTGGCGCTCAGTTCATCGTGAGCCCCGGCTATGACCCGGATGTCGTGCAGCGCGCCCAGGAACGCGGGCTTCTCGCCCTCCCGGGCGTCGCCACCGCCACGGAAGTGCAGCGAGCGGTGCGTGACGGGCTGACCCACCTCAAGCTGTTCCCGGTCGAGAGTCTCGGCGGGCTCTCGCTCATCAGCGCGCTGACCGCACCGTTCCCCGGCGTCTCCTACATGCCGAGCGGCGGCATCTCGGCCGGCAACGTGGAGGCCTACCTCGCGCATCCGGCGGTCTTCGCCGTCGGGGCGAGTTGGATGGTGCCACGGGACACCATTGGCGCGGGGCGCTTCGACGACATCGCCGCGCTCAGCGCCGAGGCGACACGGCTGGCGTCGCGATGAGCGCGGGACTACTCGTTGGCCCGGTGCCGTCGCGAGCGCATGGCATCGATCTGGTCGCACTCGGCGAGGTCATGCTGAGGTTCGATCCCGGCGACGGCCGTATCCGCACCGCGCGGAGTTTCGACGTATGGGAGGGCGGTGGCGAGTACAACGTCGCTCGGGCGCTCAGTCGCACCTACGGCTTGAAGACGAGCGTCGTGACGGCCCTCGTCGACAACGAGGTCGGTCGCCTGATCGAATCGCTCATCCTCAGCGGTGGGGTCGACACCTCCCGCCTTCGGTGGCGCACTCCGCAAGCATCCGTGCGCAACGGTTTGAATTTCGTCGAACGCGGTTTCGGGATGCGGGGCGCGCTCAGCGTCTCAGATCGCACCCACAGCGCCGCTTCGCAGCTTCAGGCGGACGATGTCGATTGGGACGACCTGTTCTCCGGCGCGCGCTGGTTTCACACCGGCGGGATTTTCGCGGGACTGTCCGCCGCCTCGCATGAGACCAGCGTGCGAGCCCTCGAGGTGGCCAGGGGGCACGACGTTGTCACCTCGGTCGACCTGAACTTTCGCCAGAGCCTGTGGTCCGGTCCGAACGACGGGGAGCGGGCGTCCACCGTCTTCGCCTCTCTCGTCAGCGGAGCGGATGTCGTGATCGGCGGCGAGGACGACTTCGTCGAGCGCCTGGGGCTCGGCCGCGGCATCCACCCGGTTTTCGCCGATCGATTCGCAGCCAACGCGGAGAGTCTTCTGGACGCATTCCCCGACGTGCAGGTCGTCGTCTCGGGGGAGCGGGTCGTCCATTCGGCGTCGAGCAACGACTGGTCGGCACACGCTTTCTCCCGACGCGGAGGTCTCGTCAGCTCGATTCGGCGGCCGGGCCTCGACGTATTCGACCGGGTGGGCAGTGGCGACGGGCTCGCCTCCGGGCTCATCTACGGACTCCTGCAGGGGATGCCGCTCGCCGACGCGCTGGAGTACGGAGCCGCCCACGGCGCCCTCGTGATGACGACGCCCGGGGACAACTCGATGGCGACGCTCGCCGAGGTCGCCCGCGCCGCAGAGGGAACGGGTTCGCACATCTCCCGGTAATGGGTGGAGGCGTGCCTGCGGTATCGTCAAAGCCGCATTCGTTCCGAGGAGAAACCACGATGACCGATCTGAGCGGCAGGCAGTACACCCTCCAGTCCGGCGGCTACCGGGCGACCGTGGCGAGCGTTGGCGCTTCACTGCGGGAACTGACGTTAGACGGCCGCAACCTCGTAGTGCCCTTCGACGCCGCTGACGTGCGCCCCGCGTTTCGCGGGGCTACCCTGGCTCCGTGGCCGAATCGGGTCGTCGATGGAATGTATTCTTTCGCGGGCATAGACCATCAGCTGAGCCTTACCGAGCCGGCCCGCCATCACGCGCTGCACGGTCTCGCCGGGTGGCTCGACTTCGCGGCGATCGAGCAGGACGGCGACCACCTCGTGCTCGGCGGGACGGTCGAGGCCCAGGCGGGATATCCCTTCCGTCTGGAACTGCGCGTGGCCTTCAGACTCGATGAGTCGGGGCTGCACTGGTCGGTGTCGGCGCTGAACACCGGATCTCTCGCAGCTCCATTCGGCACGGCCCCCCATCCCTACCTCGTCGCCGGTGACGGTCGCGTGGACGACTGGATGCTCGAACTCCCGGCCGACGCTGTCCTGACCGTGACCGAGGACCGGTTGATCCCCGTCGGCCTCGAAGCGGTGGAGGGCGGAGAATTCGACTTCCGTTCCTCCCGCGCCATCGCCGGGACCTTCATCGACCATGCCTTCACCGACCTCCGCCGGGATGCGCAGGGCACGGCATCGGTACGCGTGCTGACGGCGTCGGGCAACGGGGTCGGGATGACCTGGGCCCAGGACTGCCCGTGGGTGCAGGTACACACGGCCGACCTCCCGGATTCCGTCATCAGTCGAATCGGCCTGGCCGTCGAGCCGATGACCTGCCCCCCGGACGCCTTCAACTCCGGCACCGATCTTCTCGTGATCGAGCCGGGCGACTCCGCGTCCGCTGGGTGGCGCATCCACGCCATCTGAGTGGTGGGGAGAGCGCTAGTTTTGTGTGGTGGACGTTAACAGGGCAGAACTCGAGCAACGGTACGAAGAACTTCGAGCGCGCAGGCTTTCGCTCGACCTGACCCGCGGTAAGCCATCGCCAGAGCAGCTCGACCTCTCGAACGCGCTGCTCGAACTGCCCGGCGCCGGCGACTATCGCGACGCGTCGGGCACCGACCTCCGCAATTACGGTGGGTCGGACGGCCTGCCGGAGCTGAGGGCAATCTTCGGTGAGCTCCTCGAAGTTCCGGCCGCGCAGCTTCTCGCTCTCGGCAATGCGAGCCTGTCGATCATGCACGACCTGATCGTGCACGCGCTGCTGCACGGAGTTCCCGGCGGAACAGGTCCGTGGCGGGACGTCGAGAACCTCGCATTCCTCTGCCCGGTGCCCGGCTACGACCGCCACTTCGCGATCTGCGAGGCGCTCGGCATCCGAATGATCCCGGTGCCGTTCGTCGACGATCGCCTCGACCTGGAGGCCATCGGGCGTCTCGTTGCCGAAGACGCCGGAATCCGCGGAATGTGGTGCGTACCGATGTACTCGAACCCGACGGGCATCACGTACACCGCCGAGGAGACCGAGGCTCTCGTCGGGATGGCGACGGCCGCCGCAGACTTCCGACTGTTCTGGGACAACGCCTACGCAGTGCATCACCTGGTCGATGACGCTCCACCCGTGATCGACGTGCTCGGCGCGGCGGCGCGGGCGGGGCATCCCGACCGTCCGCTCGTCTTCGCGTCGACCTCCAAGATCACCTTCGCCGGATCGGGCGTCGCCTTCCTCGGCGCCTCGGTCGACAATGTCGCCTGGTTCCGTCGGCACAGTTCGGTGCAGACGATCGGCCCCGACAAACTCAACCAGCTGCGTCACGTTCGGTTCCTGCAGAGCGCAGAGGGTGTGCGCCGCCACATGGCCGCCCATCGCGCGATCGTCGAGCCGCGTTTCACGGCCGTGCTCGAAATCCTCGAGCGACGGTTGTCGGGCGTGGCGACCTGGTCGCGCCCCGCAGGCGGCTACTTCGTGAGCCTCGACGTTCCGAAGGGCACGGCCGCGAAAGCGATCGCGCTCGCCGGAGCGGCGGGTGTCGCGGTGACTCCGGCCGGCTCCACCTATCCCTACCTCCGGGATCCGGACGACACCAACATTCGCATCGCGCCGACGTTTCCGTCGCAGGCCGACCTCGAGGCCGCGATCGACGCGCTCTGCACCTGCGTGCTGCTGGCGGCCGCGGCTGAGTAGCGAGGCCGATCAGCGGAGCACATCGTAGCGCGCGAGTGCGTCCGCGTCGCGTGAGTATGTGGCAGAACTGCGGGCGGTGTCGAGCGCCGTCACGGGATCGGCCTCCGCTTCGGCGATCGCAAGCAGACGCTCCGCCTCCGCCAGCCGCGTGCGGGCGTCGGCCCCGATTCCTCCGAGTCTGCTCGCCATGAAATCCCTGGTCGTGGCGATCTGGCTCCTCGCGGTGAGGAGAGCGCCGACAAGCGCGGTGCGCGCGTGCTCGAGCCGCTGGGCCTGGTTGCGTGCGCTGGCGAGGGACTCGTCCAGGGCGGCGATCGAGGCCTGCAGCGCGTCGATCGATGCCGTCGGGTCCGCTTTATCGAGCGACGCGAGTGTCGCCTCCAGCGCCGCAATCGCGAGCCCGATCGCGGCGCCGGAGTCCGGGTCCGGCGCGCTGTCCCTTGCCGCGCGGGCCTCCGCGAGGTCGGTCTGGCTGTGCCCCGCGAGCTGCTGCAGCCGGGACGACTCGGCCGCGAGGGCTGCGTCGAGGTTGTCGATCGCGTCGAGCAGCTGCGCGGCGTGCTGGGCATCGGAACGGGCATCCTGCACCGTCGTCGCCACATCGCTTGCTGCGCCCCTGGCCAGCCCGGAGTCGGCGCTCTCGGCCGTCGCCGACGCTTTCGCAAGCAACGCCTGCGCCTCGGCGACGTTGCCCGTGACAGTCGCCAGTACGCGGTCGGCATAGCTGCCGGAGAGCCGTTCAATGATCGCGACCGCCGACGGTTCGCGGACCTCCGTCGCGGCGATCAGCTCGCGAACGGCGCGAAGGCTCGCCGGGGCGTCGGACTCGAGAGCGCGGAGCCTGGCGAAGGCGGCCGACTGTTGTTCGACGCTGGCCTGCGCAGACTCGCAGAGGTGCACGATTCGGGCGGTCCACTCTCGGATCTGCGCCTCGGTGTCCGGGTACTCATCGTCGAGTTGCTGCTTCAGCCGGAAGGCCTCCGACAGGTTCGCCTTCGCGGAGGCGATCGCCGCGCTGAATTCCCGGGTCTTCTGCTCGCCGAACTGGGCGACGGCGAAGCCGAGTTCGTCGTCGTTCCGCTTCAGCGAGTCGTCGAGACGCACCAGCAGGATGTTGGCTCGCTTACCGGCGTCGAGGGAACGGTCACTGGCTCTACCTCCGAGACGCCGCCGCCGAGCCAGCAGCGCAAAACCCACCGCGACGATCACCACGAAGATCACGAGAACGGTGATGACGGCCGTCGTCACTCCCTGGATGACTTGCGAAGAGTTCGCCAGGACGCTCGTGAAGGCCATGCCGGGTATCCTACGTTTGCTGCCTGCCGTTCTCCCTGACGCATCCGAACAGCGAAACTCCCCGCCATCTCCCGGGATTTCGGGGGCGTGCGCTTAAGGTAGCCCTGTGTGGCGCGCCAATAGAACTCAGGACGACGACTTCTTCGAGGAGCCGGACGATCGCCATGCCAGAGCGGAGAAGCAGGTGACTGCCCCACATGCATTGAGCCTCGGAGATCCGAGCTACTCGCTGTCGAACGTGGCGGAACCGACATGGCAGGGCTGGCGAGCAGAACTCGCGGCCATCGGGGGGCGTACTCCCCTGCTCCATTTCGTGGATGCCCCTCGCACTCGTATCGAACTGGGGGCGACACACCCAGGTGGCCTCGCCCAGTTCATCACCGGTAAGTCCACCCTGCTGTCGAACCTGATTCGCGACGACCTGGCGCTCCGTGCGGCCAAGTTCGCGGCAGGGGAGATCGCGGCGAAGGGTCTAGAGCTCGCCACCGCGCGCGGCATCGACTCGATCCATCTCGGCATCGGCATCGCGGAATGGCAGCACGACGGCATCGAGTACCGCGCCCCCATTCTGCTTCGGCCGCTCGCCATCCGCCGCTACGGCAGTGACTTCGAAGTGAAGCTCAAGGGTGCGCCCTTCCTCAACCCGGAGCTTGCCCGCGCTCTCAATGCCCAGTTCGAGATCGCCCTCGATGCGGATGCCTTCGTCGCGCTCGCAGAGGAGGACGGATCCTTCAAGCCCAACCCGGTCATCGATCGCCTGCGCGGCCTGACGTCGCACCTCGACTGGTTCAACGTGCTGCCCCGCCTCGTCGTCTCGTCGTTCGCGGATGTCGCGACGGCCATGCATGCCGACGCCGCAGAGCTCGAACATCCCGTGCTCGATGCCCTCGCGGGCAACCCCTCGGCGAAGTGGGCAGTGGAGGAGAGCTACGCGCCGGTCGAGCCGCAGCATCCTGACCTCCGCACACCGGAGACGGACACCCTCCTCCTCGACGCGGATGCGGAGCAGGAAAGCGTGATCGCACAGATCGCGGCCGGCAACTCTGTCGTGGTCAAGACGCTGCCAGGAACCGGCGCGACTCAGACCATCGTCAACGCCCTCGGGGCCCTGGTCGGCCAGAACAAGCGCGTGCTCGTCGTCAGCGCCCGCCGCTCATCGCTCTCCGGCATCGCGCAGCGTTTCGGCGACATCGGGCTCGCGGGTCTCGCCGTCTCACCCGGCATCCTTCGCCGCGAGATCATCCGCTCGATCAGCCGCAACGAGAAAGCCAAGGCTCCGCAGGTCGCCGAGGTCGACGATGCGCTCGTGCGCCTGCGCAAGGTGCTGCTCGACTACCGCAGCGCTGTCGCGAGGCAGGATCCGGAACTTCGCGTCTCGGTGCTCGACTGCCTCACCGAACTCTCGCGGCTGGCCCTGCTGCCGACGCCTCCCGCAACCACCGCGCGGCTCTCGCGGTCATCCGTGCAGTTGATGGCCGACGACAGGACGAAGGCCGCGTCGGCGATGGTCGAGGCCGCGAACCTCGGCGAATTCAAGTACGGCCCGGGCGACTCGCCATGGTACGGAGCGGTCTTCTCGACGAGCGAGGCTGCCACCCGGGCCCACGGAATCGCGAAGCAGTTGCACCACACCGAACTGCCGCGCCTGCTTGAACGTGCGAGCGAGCTCATCTCAGGAACGCGGATGCGTCCGTTCGAGACCATCAACGAGCTCGGAATCTACCTGCGGCTGCTCGTGGACATTCGCGACACGCTCGACAAGTTCCAGCCGGTGGTCTTTGATCGCTCGCTCAGCGAACTCGTCGCGGCGACCTCCTCGCGCAAGGACTCACCGGAGATGTCCTCGGCGAACCGTCGACGGCTCAAGAAGCTCGCCCGCGAATATGTGCGCCCTGGCGTGCACATCGGCGACATCAACGAAGCGCTCGTGCGCATCCAGCAGCAGCGCATTCTCTGGCAGCGTTTCGTCGCTGCCGGTGTGACGCCCGAGGTCCCGGTCGGCATCGCCGACGTGCAGGTCGCCTATCAGCAGGTCGCCCAGGACCTTAACTCCCTGGACGAACCGCTCGGTGCCGTCACCCGTGAATCCCAGCTCGTGTATCTGCCGATCCACCTGCTCGTCGAGCGCGTCGAAGGCCTCGCCGCCGAGTCGGACGTGCTGCACAATCTGCAAGAGCGCGCGCAGTTGCGCACCACCTTGCGCGAGCTGCAGCTCGACCCGCTGCTCGAAGATCTGGCCTCTCGTCACGTGCCAGAGAGCCAGGTCGCCGCGGAACTCGAACTCGCCTGGTGGCAGTCGGCCCTTGAGTCGATGCTCGAATCCGATCGGGCGCTCCTCAACGCCAACACCTCCGTGCTCGACCGCCTCGAAGCCGACTTTCGCCTGGTCGACGAGGCCCATGCCGCCGGAAGCGCACAGCTTCTCTCCTGGCAGCTCGCCGAGAACTGGAGCATCGGCCTCGTCGACTGGCCCGACGAGGCCGCCGCCCTCAAGCGCGCCCTTCGCGGCGACCACCTCGACGCGCGCGACCTGCAGGAGGCCGCACCCCACCTCTCTCGCACGATCGCCCCGGTCTGGCTGGCCTCGCCATACGAGGTTGCGGGAATCACCGACACCCTCCACTTCGACACGGTGATCCTCGTGGATGCCGGTGCCACGACCCTCGCCGAAAACGTCGGTGCTATCCGTCGCGGCAAGCAGACCGTCGCGTTCGGTGACCCCGTCACCCAGACCCCCGCGCCCTTCTCCATTGCCCTCGCCGCCACCGAAGCGGAAGAGCCGGAGGTCGTCGCCGAAACGCTCGACGGACTGCACGCGGAATCCGCTCTCGCACGCCTGGGAACGCTGCTGCCCACGCTGGCCCTCACGCGCAGCTATCGCGCAGGCGGAGAAGACCTCGCCGAGCTGGTCAACCGCCGCTTCTACGCGGGCAAGATCGAGTCCTTCCCGTGGGCCGGCAGTTTCCTCGGCCACAACAGCATCCGTCTCGACTTCGTCGAGGAGGGCTCCGGCATGCCCGATCCGGAGTCCGGCGGCGTCGAGAGCGTGGATGCCGAGGTGAACCGGGCCGTCGAACTCGTGATCGAGCACGCGGCCGCCCGTCCGCACGAGTCGCTCATGATCATCACCGCGAGTGCGCGGCACGCCGTTCGAGTCCAGCAGGCGGTGCTCCGGGCATCCGTCGGTCGTCCGGAACTCAGTGAATTCGTGCTCGGCGACCGTCCGGAGCCCTTCGCGGTGATGACGATCGAACAGGCCGTCGCGCAGAGCCGCGACCGGGTCATCTTCTCCATCGGGTACGGTCGCACCCCGCACGGGCGCGTGCTCTCCGACTTCGGGGCTCTCGGCAAGCCGGGTGGCGAACGTCTGCTCGCCGTCGCCATGACGCGTGCGCGCCGTTCCATGGTGATCGTCACCTGCTTCGAGGCGGCCGACATCGATGAAAACCGCATGAAGCACGGCGCCATCGCCCTGGCCGAGATTCTCACCGACGTCGGCGCCCGGAATGCCTTCGAAGCGATTCCGGATGACAGCGAGCCGATGCTCGTCGATCTGGCCCGTCGCCTCGGCGCGCGCGGACTTCACGTCGCCCTCGGGCATCGTGGAAAGCTCGGCCTCGTGGCGTCGCATCGTGGGATGTGCCTCACGATCGAGACCGACACCGTGCTGCAGGGCACGAGTCTGCGCGAGTCGCTGCGCCTGCGCCCGGAGATGCTGCGTCGCCTCGGCTGGCACTACCTCCGCGTACACGCCTTCGAGCTCTTCAGCGAGCCGGATGCCGTCGCCGACCGTATCGTCGCCATGCTCGGTCTCGACACGGCCCCGATCACGGAGCCCATCCCGGTCGTTTCCCCGCAGCAGGCCTAGTGCCCGTGGGGGACCACGTCGCACCGACGCCGCGCGATCGCCGCAGGCCCCGGATCACCACCAAGCCCGCGCCGGGAACTGACCCGGCGCCCCCGAAGGAGCCGCCACGCCACGCCGAGACGGAGAATGACGAGCGCCTCAAGCAGGACAAGCCGCCGCACTGGGGCTAGTGGTACTCGTTCGCGACCGTCGTAACCCGGCGCTGCCAGCTTCCTCGCGGCGGAGAAACTCCCTGCCGGAGGTAGTTCTGCCTCTGTCCGTGAGGGGGTGTCTCCGCCGCCACTGGCTGTTTCTCCGCCGCGGCGCAGTTTCTCCGCCGCGACCGCCGACCGGTGGGGTTGAGCGGGGCGTCCGGCGGAGAAGTTATGGTCGGAGCGAGGTGTCGTCCGGCGTCGCGCCGTGCTGTCCTGCGCGCGCCGGAGGAGCGGCGAGCAGGTCGCGGATCTCGGCCAGCAGCTCGAGCTCCGTCGGAGGGGCGTCCTCCGAGGTCGCCGGTTCCTCCTGCTTCTTGCGGAACGAGACACGCTTGAGGTAGTTGATGGGCACAATGAGCGCGAAGTAGACGACGAGAGCAACCAGCAGGAACTGGATGACGGCAGCAATGATGGCGCCGAAGTAGAGGGTCGCGGTGGCCCCGCTCGTCGTCGGGATGACGACCGGGAAGGCAGTTTCGAGGTTCTTCGCATTGAAGAGCGCTCCGATCGCCGGGTTGAGCACGCTCCCCACGATCGCGTTGACAATTCCGGTGAACGCGGCACCGATCACGACAGCGACCGCGAGGTCGATGACGTTGCCGCGGAGGATGAACTCCTTGAAACCCTTCAACATTGCGGGCAGTCCTTTCTCCTCGCGAACGCTACGAGCCGGTCGAGCCAGTCTTCGGACCGGTCTTCGAGTTCGACGATACCGTGGCAGCTTTCGCCGGCGGGGAGGTGGAGGGCTTGGAATCGCCGGTCGAGCTCGTCGACGGCTTCGACGATTCGCCGGACGAGCCGCCGGATGACGAGGTGTCCGACTTCGAGGAGTCGGACGTGCCGGAGTCGGACTTCGACTTCGCCGCGGAGGCGTCGGCACGGGCATCCGTGCGGTAGAAACCGGAGCCGTTGAAGGTCACGCCGATGGAGTTGAAGACCTTGCGCAGCTGCGGTTCGTGACAGTTCGGGCACACGGTGAGCGAGTCATCCGTGAAGGCCTGGTACTGGTCGAAGGCGTAGTCGCAGTTTGCGCAGCGGTACGAATAGGTGGGCACGCGAGTCCTTTGTGCGGTGAAAGAGCTAGAAGCTGGTGATCGCGCTCGGTGTCACAACACCGTTCACGCGCTTGTCGTGCACCTCGCTGGGCACGGAGTCGACCAACTCCCGGTCGAAGATCACAGCATAGACCGGCGGACACTTTTCCATCGAGCCGAGGGTGCGGTCGAAGTATCCGCGGCCCCAGCCCATGCGCATTCCGCTGCGGTCGACGGATGCCGCGGGCACGACGATCAGGTCGACATCGTTGATCGCGATGGGGCCGAGCAACTCGCCGGCCGCCTCCGGCATTCCGAACGCGCCCTCAATCTCGGTCTCGCCGTCGCCGACCGTCCAGTCGAGCAGACCGTCGTCCCGCGAGATGGGGAACAGGATGCGGATGCCGCGCTTCTCCGCCCAGTTGAGAAACGGGCGGATGTTTGGCTCTTCCGTGGCGGGGAGGTAGGCCGCGATCGAGCCGACGTGCAAGTTCAGCGCGAGTTCTTCGAGATGCTGAGTGATCTGTTCCGTCGCCAGTTCCCGTTCGCGCGCGGTCATGATGCGCCTGCGCTCGCGGAGCTCGGCTCGCAGCGCTCGTTTCTGGTGGCTCGCGTCGCCGCTCATTCAGACATTCTAAGGCGACGGGATTGGCGACCCGGGGCGTACAGATCAGTTAACCCCTCTGTAACGGGGGCTCGATACTGTTGAGTCCATGCCCTTCCATATCACCAAAGCTGTCATACCTGCGGCGGGACTCGGTACCCGATTCCTTCCGGCCACCAAAGCGATGCCGAAGGAGATGCTTCCCGTCGTCGACAAGCCCGCCATCCAGTACGTCGTGGAGGAGGCCGTCGCGGCCGGACTCACCGACGTGCTCATGATCACGGGCCGCAACAAGAACGCTCTCGAGAACCATTTCGACCGGGTGGGTGAGCTGGAGGCGACGCTGCTTCAGAAGGGCGACATCGACCGCCTTCGCAAGGTCAACTACGCGACGGATCTCGCGGAGGTGCACTACGTGCGTCAGGGGGACCCCAAAGGACTCGGTCACGCGGTGCTGCGCGCCCGCATGCATGTCGGTCACGAACCCTTCGCCGTGCTGCTCGGTGACGACATCATCGACAGTCGCGACGTGCTCCTCTCCCGCATGGTCGAGGAGCAGGCCACGCGCAACGCGACGATCGTCGCGCTGCTCGAGGTCGACCCGTCCGTGGTGCACATGTACGGCGTCGCGACGGTCGAGGCGACGGAGACGGAGGATGTCGTTCGGGTCACCGGCCTCGTCGAGAAGCCGACTCGCGAGACCGCGCCGTCCAACTATGCGATCATCGGTCGCTACGTTCTGCAGCCGGAGATCTTCGACATCCTGCAACACACGCCGGCTGGCAAGGGCGGCGAGATCCAGTTGACGGATGCGCTGCAGACACTCGCAGCGAACCCCAGCATCGCGGGTGGCGTATACGGCGTCGTCTTCCGCGGCAGGCGGTACGACACCGGCGACCGGCTCGACTACATCAAGGCGATCGTGCAATTGGCCGTCGAGCGCGAGGATCTGGGGCCGGAACTGCGGCCCTGGCTGAAGAACTTCGCCGAAACCTTAGACTAGGCAGCGTGGCGACTGCGATCCCTTCCCTGCATGATGGCAAGGTCGTGATTCGCCCGATCCGCCTCAGAGACGCCCGCGTGCTGGAGCGTGAGTTGCTCGACAACCGCGGCTGGTTGCGCAAGTGGGAGGCGACCAATCCGCACGGCGCGATGAGCTTCGACGTGCGCGCCAGCATCCGGAGTCTGCAGTCGAACGCGCGCGCCGGTTTCGGGCTGCCCTTCGCGATCGAGTACGACGGTGAGTTCGCCGGACAGCTCAACGTTTCGGGCATAACCTACGGCTCGCTCTCGTCGGCGACGATCGGGTACTGGGTCTCCGAGCGCTTCGCCGGACTCGGCGTCACGCCGACGGCCGTCGCGCTCGCCAGCGACTACGCCTTCTTTCAGGTGGGGATGCACCGAATCGAGATCTGCATCCGTCCGGAGAACGCGCCGTCGTTGCGGGTGGTCGAGAAGCTCGGCTTCCGTTACGAAGGACTGCGGCGCCGCTACATCCACATCAACGGGGACTGGCGCGACCACTTCTGCTTCGCCCTGGTGGCGGAGGAGCTTCCGACAGGTGTGCTGCGGCGCTGGCTCGACGGCGCTGTGCCGTCCGGGGCGGGAATCGTACCCCCGTCGGAACGCGCCGCAGCGATGACGCCCGGCACGCAGGTCTAGCTAAACCGTCTGCCCGACCAGGAAGTGCCATCCCAGCCACCACCAGAACAGCAGGATGCCGAGGCGTGCGGAGCGGGTGGCCATCACGCGATCCAGCACGGGGCCGAGCGGCGCGATTCGGTTCTTCTCGCGGCGCGCGAGCAGCTCGAGCGTCACTGCTCCGGCAAGGCAGATGAGAAAGCCTGCGATCGTGATTGCCCTCATCGCGCGCGCCCCCGTCGCAGCAGTGCGATTCCGCCAAGCAGCCACGCGGCGATGAACACGATCCGCCCGAACGCCGTGCCGACGAGAGGATCCAGCAGCACCGAGATGCTCGGATGCTTGTACGCGGCCTCGAGAGACGGCAACCCCAGCAGGAAGGAGCCGACCTCCCAGACGCAGACCGCCACTCCCAGCACCGACCACAGGATGGCCCCTCGGCGGACCGTGTCCGGCATCACGCCCGGTTCGACTGCCAGCGACTCTGCTGGCGCCCGCCAGGCGAAGACCAGCACGCTGAGACCGACGCCTGCGACGATGACTCCCTCGACGATCCCGTGCCGCGGGGCGAACGCCATCAGGGTTCCGAGCACGGCGGCCGCGCAGAGGAGCACAACCAGGCGAGGCTGACCGGTGCCTGCGAGGTGCATCAGCCCCGCGGCATCCGCGATTAGGACCGCTCCGATTCCGAGGAAGAATGCGCCGTCGATTGGTGCCCCACGAAACACTTGGAACAGCCCGGTGATGATGAGGATGAGCGTCCACGGCGTAACGAGATGGCGAATCGTCGTGGTTCGCTTGGTCATCCGCCGCACGAGTTCCGCACGCATAGCCACAGGCTACTCGTGCCCCACACCGGAACACACCCTGCCTAATCGTCCGCAATCGTGGTCGGCACTCGTACCGTAGGACCATGGGAATCGACGGCATCGGATCAAGCGTGATCATTGCGCTCGCTGCGCTGCTCTGGCTCGCGTATCTGGTGCCGACCTGGCTGCGTCGTCGCGAATATCTTGCGACCGAGCGCAATGCGATCAGGCTGCAGCAGACGCTCCGCATCATGGCTGAGACAGCCGAGGTCCCGCAGCAGGTGCGTGCCGAGACATCCGCTCGGAATGCCGCGATTCAGGAGCGTGTTCTGAGGAAGCAACTGCAGCGTGCGGCGGCTGTGGCAGAGGCGCGGGATGCGGCGCTCTCCCGCGAAGCCGCCCGACGACTGGCCGAGACCCAGCCGGCACTCGCGGCGGATGTCGCGGTCGGCTCGTCCGCGTCGCGCAGGCTGCGCCGCTCGCGTGCGGTCACCTCGCTCATCCTCCTCATAGCCCTGATCGCATCGGGCTTCGGAGCCGCGCAGGTCATGGCCGCCGGATCTTGGCTGCTGCTCTCCGCCAGCGGGGTTGTCGCTCTTGGGGCTTTCGTCGTGCTCGGCCAGATGGCAGCGGTCGGCCGGGCACGCATCGAACTTGCTCGCAGTCTTCGCGCCCGACCTCCCGTGGTCGTTGAGCGACCGGTGCGGGTCGTCGTTCCCCAGGTGCCCGTGCAGACGACCTGGACGCCGGTGCCGGTACCCAAACCGCTCTACATGACGCGACCGCAGGTCGAGCGCGCCGTGATCGCCTCCCTCGAGGCTGCTGCGGAACTGCGCCAGGCTGCTGCGGATGCCGAGGAGGCGCTGCGCAGGGCCCACCAGGAGCCCGAGGTCACGCCGATCCGCCCCGCGGCTGCAGCACCGAGCCGCTTCGCGCGGATGGGTATCATCGACCAGCCGCAGTCAGGCAAGACCGACCTCGACGCAGTACTCCGTCGCCGCCGGGCCGCCTTCGCCGTCTAGAGGGTTGGCGCGAGCGGAGCGACTGCATCAAAATCCGGCTCGCGAAACCTGATAGCGTAGCTACGCACTATGGGCCCTTGGCGCAGTTGGTAGCGCGCCTCGTTCGCATCGAGGAGGTCAGGAGTTCGAATCTCCTAGGGTCCACCACGTAGCCCGTATGTAAACCCCTGACATGATCGTTGGGCTTACGGCGGTGAATAGAGCAGGAACTGATACGAGTCTCGTCCGTTTGGACGGGGCTCGTT
>FSWR01000025.1_pt1 | contig 57171 bp, 57 predicted proteins | sample 1638041 | NCBI WGS metagenome assembly FSWR01 (sample SAMEA3914789, study PRJEB12502) | metagenome | biome: forest; material: soil | place: Canada | collected 2011-07-03 | depth 0.3 m | reverse complement strand
GCCCGGGCCACTCGCGATGCCGGTGCGACCATCAGAACTGCCAGGGATACGGTGACCAGTCCGGTTCGCGTTTCTCGAGGAAGGAGTCACGGCCCTCGACCGCCTCGTCGGTGCCATAGGCGAGCCGCGTCGCCTCCCCCGCGAACACCTGCTGCCCGACCAGACCGTCGTCCACGGCGTTGAAGGCGAACTTGAGCATGCGGATCGCGGTCGGCGACTTTCCCATGATCTCGTTGGCCCACTCGAGCGCGGTCGTTTCGAGCATGGCGTGCGGCACGACGGCGTTGATCGCTCCCGCATCATATGCGCGCTGTGCGTCGTACTCTCTGGCGAGGAAGAAGACCTCCCTGGCGAACTTCTGTCCGACCTGCCGAGCGAAATAGGCGCTGCCGTAGCCGGCGTCAAAGGAGCCGACGTCGGCATCCGTCTGCTTGAAACGGGCGTGCTCGAACGAGGCGATCGAGAGGTCGCAGACCACATGCAGCGAGTGTCCGCCGCCGGCCGCCCAGCCGGGGATCACCGCGATGACGACCTTGGGCATGAAACGAATGAGGCGCTGAACCTCGAGAATGTGCAACCTACCCGGCCCGCTCGAACCGTCGGCGTACTGGTACCCGTCACGGCCCCGGATGCGCTGGTCGCCGCCGCTGCAGAAGGCCCAGCCGCCGTCCTTGGGGCTGGGTCCGTTTCCGGTGAGCAGCACGACGCCGATGCGAGGATTCTGGCGCGCGTCGTCCAGCGCGCGATACAGCTCGTCAACCGTCTGCGGGCGGAACGCGTTGCGCACCTCCGGACGGTTGAAGGCGACCCGGGCCACGCGGCCGCGGACATCGTGGTGGTACGTCACGTCCGACAGCGCGTCGAATCCCTCGACCGACTTCCAGGCACTCGCATCGAACAGGTCGGAAACCTCAGGCATGGGGCAAGCCTACGAGTTGCCGATGATGGCGAACAGCCAGACCAGCACGAGGGGGTTGCCCGCGACACTCAGCGTCATCGCCGCCAAACCCCAACGGCGGCCGAGGCGCAGGGCGACCGCAGTGAGACCGCCGAGAAAACTCGCGATCGTGAGGGCGATGACGACCCAGGCGAGCACCGTCGCCGTGGTCCAGTCACGATTGCTGCCGATGCCGATCGCCACACCCTCCAGCGCGACCAGCAGCGCAGCGAGGATGAAACTCGCGAGGCCGATCCAGCTCGGCGGGCGGCGCGGCGCGGCTTCGATGGACATGGGTTCAGGATATGGCAGCGTCGCGGGTAGAGACTTGAGGCATGTTGCCGCCGCTGTCCGACATCCTCGCCTCTGCCCGTGTGGTCGCCCTTCCGCTTCGGCAGAAGTTTCGCGGCATCGAGAGTCGCGAGGTCGCGCTCTTCGAAGGCCCGGAGGGCTGGACGGAGTTCTCGCCATTCCTCGAATACGGCGACGAGGAGTCTGCCGCCTGGCTATCGGCGGCCGTCGACTTCGGCTGGAACGCCGCACCTGCCGTCTTCCGCAGCCAGATCCGGGTGAACGCGACGCTTCCCGCGATCGGGGCCGACCAGGTCGCCGGCATCCTCGACCGGTTTCCCGGCTGTCGCACGGTCAAGGTGAAGGTTGCCGAGTCGGGCCAGACGCTCGCGGATGACGTGGCCCGTGTCGGGACCACGCGGCAGCACCTCGGCCCGGAGGGTCGCATCCGCCTCGATGCGAATGGCGGCTGGAACGTGGATGAGGCGGAGCACGCCATCCACGCTCTCGCTCCGTTCGACCTCGAGTACGTCGAGCAGCCCTGCGCAACCGTCGATGAGTTGGCAGACATCCGCAAGCGCGTGAAGTACATGGGCCTCGCCATCGCGGCGGATGAAAGCGTTCGCAAGGCGAGCGATCCCCTCGAGGTCGCGCGCGCACGCGCGGCTGATCTGCTCGTGATCAAGGCGCAGCCGCTCGGTGGCATCCGTCGTGCCCTCTCGATCATCGAGAAGGCGGGGCTTCCCGTCGTGATCTCGAGCGCGCTCGAGACCTCGATTGGCATCTCCATGGGACTCCACCTCGCGGCAGCCGTCGGCGAGCTGCCCTACGACTGCGGCCTGGCCACGGTGAGCCTGCTCGCCGCCGATGTGACGAGCGATTCGCTGGTGCCGGCCGATGGAGCCATCGCAGTCAGGCGCGTCGTGCCCGACAGCGCTCTGCTCGAACGATACGCGGCGGACGAGGAACGCGTGGCCTGGTGGATCTCCCGCATCGAACGCTGCTACGCGCTGGCGACGGACTGGGTGATCGCGCCGGCCGACGGCATCTGAGGAATATCGGCGACGGGGCCGCTGTTGGATGTCCATGCATTCGCATAGAAATCGAGGGAGACAGATGGCACAGCGACTCGAGCTTGGACTCGACACTTTCGGAGACGTCACCAACGACGCCGACGGCAACCGGCTGCCCTACGCGCAGGTGCTGCGAAACCTGGTCGCGCAGGGCGTTCTGGCCGACGAGGTCGGTCTCGACTACATCGGCGTCGGGGAGCATCACCGCGAAGACTTTGCCGTGTCGGCTCCCGAGGTCGTGCTTGCCGCCATCGCCGCGCGAACCGAGAACATCCACGTCGGGACCGCCGTCACCGTGCTCAGTTCCGACGACCCGATCAGGGTGTTCGAACGCTTCTCCACGCTCGACGGCATTTCGGGCGGCCGCGCGGAGGTCATTCTCGGGCGAGGCTCGTTCACCGAGTCCTTCCCCCTCTTCGGGTTCGATCTCAGCCAGTACGAGGAGCTGTTCGAAGAGAAGCTGGAGCTGTTCGCCGAAGTGCGCAAGCAGCGGCCGGTCACCTGGTCCGGCGCGACGCGGGCGCCGCTCACCAACCAGCGGGTCTTTCCTCCGCTAGAGAACGGCCTGCTGAAGACGTGGATCGGCGTGGGCGGCAGCCCGGAGTCGGTCGTGCGCACCGCCCGCTACGGTTTCAACCTCACGCTCGCGATCATCGGAGGCGATCCCGCGCGCTTCGCACCGTACGTTGACCTGTTCCACCGCGCTCTCGCCCAGTTCGAGCAGCCGACGCCGTCGATCGGCGTGCACTCCCCCGGGCACATTGCCGAGACCGACGAGCAGGCGCGCGAAGAGCTCTGGCCGCATCACTCGGAGATGACCAACCGCATCGGCAAGGAGCGAGGCTGGGGTCCGATGAGCCGGGAGTCTTTCGAGCATGAGGCAGACTCCGGATCGATCTATGTCGGTTCTCCCGAGACCGTCGCTCAGAAGATCGCGAAGACCGCGAAGACGCTCGGCCTCGACCGTTTCGATCTGAAGTACAGCAACGGTACGCTCTCGCACGAGAAGCTCATGACGAGCATCGAGCTCTACGGCACGGTGGTCGCACCGCGAGTGCACGAGCTTCTCGCGGAGTAGCGCCCACTAGCTTCCGAGTCTGCGCGAGCGTTCCGAGTCATGACGTGACGCCGGTACCTCCACCGGAACGATCTGCTTTATCGATCCGTCCTGATTGAGCAGCACCGCGCGCTGCTGCGGGTGGGCGAAATCGAACAGCGGATTCAGCGAACCGGCACGTGCGTCGAATGAAGCGTCCCCGATCCTGCCGGTCTTCCAATTGTCCTCGATGAACTTGAGGGTCGACGTCTGCTCGATGGCCGTGTGGTCGATGGTGTTCCGGTTGGTCCACGGGGAGATCAGCAGGTAGGGCAGCCGCGGTCCCGGACCACAGCGGTCCGCGTATCCGTTCGCCGCGGCCGGCCCGTTCTGGCAGAGCGGCTGGTCGGGCACCGGAGGAGTGGACGCCGTGACGTTGGCATCCTTCGACCCGTTCAGGATGATCGGGGCGGCGTGGTCGTACCAGCCGTCGGAGTCGTCATAGGCGATCACTATGGCGGTGCTCGGCCAGGCCGCCGACGACTGGATGGCGTTGATCTCGTTCACGAGAAAATGCTGCTCGTCGACGGGAGTGGAGTATCCGGCATGGCCGTCCTGGTACGAAGCGGCCTTGAGGAACGACACGGCGGGAAGGTTGTTCTGTGCCAGCGCCGTGGTGAAGCTCGTGAGGTCGTAGTTGTGGTTGGCCTGGTCGGTGTGCCCGATCATCGCGTCGGACGACGGCGGGAGGTGGTGCGGGTTCGAGGTCGAGGCGTAGTACTGGAAGGGCGAGTGGTGCGGCGAGTAGTCGACGGACTTGGTGCCGGCGATGTTGGTGTGGGTAGAGCCGCCGCACTTTGCCAGCGAGGTTCCGTTCGACGCCGTGCTCGGCGTGAAGCCGCCCTGGAACCATCCCCAGGTGACCCGCTTGGCGTTGAGCAGGTCGCCGATGTTCTTGCCCGTCATCTGCACCGTGGAGTTGGTAGCGGCGGGCTTAGCCTGGTCGGCGTTCGAGCAGTCGTCGTAGTAGGGGTCGGGATCATTGGTCACCGTGCCGACGTGAGTGGTGGCATCCGGGGACTGGATCGCATACGTGCTCGCCTGGTAGGCACCGGTTGACGGATTCACGGCCAGTCCGCCGTGGGTCTGCCCGGAGATCAGATTGAGGGCGCCCGGAGTGGACGGGCCGAAGACGGATCCCCAGCTGTTGTCGCTCATCGTGTAGTTCTGCGCGTAGTTCCATAGGCCCGTGACGGTATTGCCGTCGTAGTAGTCCATGACGAGGCCGCGCCCCGCATAGGGAATGCCGCCCGCCGATGTGTCCGCGTTGCAGCTCGTCGTCTGGGTGAACTGGACGAACTTGTCCATCGCGCCCCCGTTGAAAGCCTTCTGCTCCTGCACGTCGTTGTGGTTCTGCGAACAGGTCTCGGCCTGGGCGGGAGTCAGTCGCGCCGGCTGATACTGATTGGGGTTCGCAGTCAGCAGCGACGGGTTGCTGACGAAGTTGTTCGGCACGGGCGTCCCCGCCGCCGCCGTGAAGGTCGTGCCATCGGTGTTCGCCGCGTTGGGGTAGGTGCCGAAGTAGTGGTCGAACGAGACGTTCTCGTCGAACAGGACCACCACATGCTTGATCGGCGTCGTGGTCTTGGCCGAGTTGTCTCCCCCTGGCGCGGCAGACGCGACCGAGACCCCCAGTGCGGCGACGGCGGCAAGCGCCAACACGGCGGCCGCGGCGTATCCGGCCCTGAGCCGGTTGAGTGTGGAGCGTGACATTTCTCACTCGCTTTCAGGTGGTCGTACCGCGGCAAGCGGTCGCGTACGAGGCCGGGGTGGTTGCCCGAGAAAAGTTACGCCTGCGAGGCTCCGGGCAACAGACCCTGAGAGCCCTGATCCGCGCGACTTCACGGACTGTTTACTCGATGCTCATTCGGCGGTCCGCAGGCGGGGGGTAGTGCGGTCCGCGGAGACCGTGCCGACCCGCGACGCGCTACAGCCCGCTGTACGTGTGCAGCCCCTTGAAGAACAGGTTCACGATCGTGAAGTTGAACATCACGGCCGCGAAGCCGATGATCGCGAGCCAGGAGGAGCGTGAGCCGCGCCATCCGCGGGTCGCCCTGGCGTGGATGTAACCGGCGAAGATGGTCCAGATGATGAAGGTCCACACTTCCTTGGTATCCCAGCCCCAGTAGCGCCCCCACGCGTGCTCGGCCCAGATCGCGCCGGCCATGAGGGTGAACGTCCAGAAGATGAACCCGACGACGATTACGCGGTACGCGAGATTCTCGAGCTTCTCGGCGTTCGGGACGGTGTCGAGAAATTTGAGCCCGCTGAACCTGTTCGCCTCGCGCCGAACCTGCACCAGTTGTGCGAGCGACAGGCCTGCGCCGATGGCGAAGAACGCAGTGCCGAGGGTCGCGACGAAGACGTGGATGACCAGCCAGTATGACTGCAGCGCTGGCGGCAGCGGCACGACGCTGACGTAGAAACCGACGGTGCCGAACCCGAGGACGATGAGGGCGAATCCCGTGATGTACGCCCCGAGCCATTTCAGGTTCTGCCACACCTGAACGAAGACGAAGACGCCGACGATGATGGCGGATGCGGTGAGCGAGAACTCGAACATGTTGGCCCAGGGCACGCGGTGCGCCGCAACCCCGCGAAGCACGGTTCCGCCGACGTGGAGAAGCCAGCCGAGGATGGTCAGTGCGTAGGCCACCCGCTCGAAGCGACTCGACGAAGACCGCGGCCCGACGGCTTCGACGGGACGCTCGAGGGTGTCGACACCGCCAGCACTGCTGAGCTTTCCGACGCGCGCGGCCGGCACCGCGGCGACGACGGCCGGCGCATCCGCAGATCTCCTGGCCAGATCCAGAGTGAAGGCGATGAAAGCGAAAAGGTAGACGGCCATCGCTGAATAGATCGCGACGAGGGAATACGACGCCAGGGTTTCGGTCACTGAGTCAGCCTAAGCCCGAGCTGCTGCGAGTGTCTCGCCGCGATATCCGCCACCGCCGACTCGAGGCCGGGGTCTTCGCCGCGCGCCAGTCCGGCGTATTCGAAACGCAGGCGGCCGTGCTCTGCCTCGATTACTTTGATCCACACGCGGCGGCGCGGAATGAACAAGGAGGTGAGCAGTCCGCCGAGCACGCAGATCGCGAAGAAGAGAACCCAGCCCTGGGTAGGATCGCGATGGACATCGAGCGACGCGAAGCGCGGAACGCTCTTGGCGGCGTTCTTCAGGTCCGACGCGGGCGCGGCGTTGTCGAAGGTGATCGATCCGATCCCCTCCGGGAGCTTCAGCGTCTGCCCCGGCTTGAGTTTGATCGCCCCGGCCGGGGAATTGAGGCCGGCGATCTCCGTCATCCTGTCGGTGTTCAGCGAGTACACGGAGGTCGGGACTCCCTTATTGATGCCGAGGTCGCCCTTGTACACGAACAGCGAGAGCTCCGGGTTGAGCAGGTCGGGGTTACTGGATGCCAGTGCGCCCGTACTCAGAGTGGCCGCCGTGGGGTAGAAGAAGCCCCGCATGCCGATCTGCGTCGACAGTCCGTCGGGAATCTTCACGATACCGAGGGAGGTGAGGTTGGCGTCCTGCGGGAGGAACGGCACGGACTCCGAGAACACCACTTTGCCCTCCGAGTTGCGGACGGTGATCTTGGGGGCGTAGCCGTTGCCGAGGAGGTAGATCTGGTTGCCGCCGATATCCAGCGGAGAGTTGACCTTGATCACCTGCTTCGTCGCCTTCCCCGACCCCTCGTAGGTCGTCACCTTCGCCGTGTAGTCGATGGGCTGGCCATAGGCGTTGAGGTTCTGCGTCTCGTACTTCGCCGAGAAACTGTCGAGGATGAGACGGTAGGGCTGCAGCGCGGAGTCGCTGAAGAAGCGACCGGGGTTGAAGGAGTCGAAGCTCAGCCGCACGTTCGCGAACGCCTGGCCGACCACCAGCACCTTCTGGCCGGTGTAACCGAATCCGCCGCCGATTCCCACGGCCACCAGGATGCCGATGAGCGCCGTGTGGAAGACGAGGTTGCCGGTCTCGCGCAGATATCCGCGCTCCGCCGACACGGACAGTTCCGGTCCGTCGGGGCCGCGCCCGTCGAAGAGTTGCACGCGATAGCCGGACTTGCGCAGCGTGACCCGCGCCGCCTCAACCGCTGATGACGCCGTGATGGGCGCGGATGAGGCATCCAGCTGAGCGGGAGCCACCTCGAAGGCGCTGAATCCGGCGAGACGTTCGAGGCGGGCGGGCGTTCTCGGCGGCTTGGAGCGCAGCGCCTTCAGATGAAACGCCGTGCGAGGGATCACGCAGCCGATGAGCGAGATGAACAGCAGGAGATAGATTGCCGAGAACCAGGCGGACGTGTAGACGTCGAAGAGCTGGAGCTTGTCGAGTATCGGTGCGAGGCCCTTGTTGTTCGTGAAGTAGAGCGTGACACCGTTGGGGTCGGAGCTGCGCTGCGGAAACAGGGAGCCGGGCACCGCCGCGATGGCGAGCAGCAACAGCAGGAAGAGCGCCGTTCGCATACTCGTGAGCTGACGCCAGAAGAAGCGAAGGTAGCCGGCAGGCCCGAGCTTGGGCTGGGCCACATCGGCATCTTTCGGGCGCGGCGCGGGCGAATCGATGTGGTCAGAGGGACGGGACAAAGCTGCCGATCACCGACCCGAGACTCGAGACGAACATCTGCCAGAGTCCGCTGACCATGAGAACTCCGATGAGAATCATGAGGGCGCCCCCGGCGACGTTGATGGCGCGGATGTGGCGCTTGAGCCAGGCGACCGAACCGCTGACCCAGTTGAGTCCCATGGCCACGAGAAGGAACGGGATGCCGAGACCGAGGCAGTACAGGATGCCGAGCAGCAGTCCGCGCCACGCGCTCCCACTGCCAGTGCTGAGCAGCGAGACCGCGGTCAGGGTTGGGCCGACGCACGGCGCCCAGCCGAGACCGAAGACAATGCCGAGCAGCGGTGCGCCGCCGAGCCCGGTCGCCACCCGCCATTCCGGCTTGAAGCTGCGCTGCAGAAAGCCGAACTGCCCGATGAACACGAGCCCCATCACGATCACGATCACGCCGGCGATGCGCGTGATCAGGTCTTTCCACGGCGTGAGCAGCACGCCCGCGACCGAAAACAGCAGGATGAAGGTGACGAAGACGACACTGAACCCGAGGATGAACAGCGACACGCCGAGCAGCAGTCGGCCCCGCTCCTTCTTTTCCGGACTGCCGGCGAATCCGCCGACGTACGCGAGGTAGCCGGGCACGAGCGGAAGTACGCAGGGCGAGGCAAAGGCGAGGATCCCCGCCAGGAGGGCTATCGGCATGGCCACCAGCAGGTTGCCGCCGAAGACCAGCTGCGAGATCGGGTTCTCCACTACTTGCCCTCGGCGAGGGTGTCCGAGATGAGTGTGTTCAGGATCGACTGAGACTGCAGCTGGCCGACGATGCGGGCGGCCACCCGTCCCCTGCTGTCGAGCACGTAGGTGGTCGGTGTCGCGGTCGGAGCCACCGCCCCCGCGAAGGCGATGCGCACGGCGCCACTGTCGACATCCATTACCGAGGGGTAGGTCACACCGTACGTCTTCTCGAAGGAGAGCGCCTGCTCTGGCTGGTCGAAGGTGTTGACGCCGATGAACGCGACACCCTTTTTCTGGTACTTGTCATAGAGGCCCTGGAGGATGGGCGCCTCGGCGCGGCAAGGACCGCAGCCGGCGTACCAGAAATTGATGACCACGACCTTGCCCTTGTAGTCGCCGATCGACAGCGGCATGCCGTCATCCGTCTTCGCGGTGAACGAGATCGCCCTGGCTCGGTCCGCCGCCTTGACGAGAACAGGCCGCCCGCTGTTGTCGCTGTAGCTGGTGCCGCTACTCGAGCTGTAGTCGCTCGCGAGCTTGTCCGTCGTGCAGCCGCTCAGCGCGAGAGCCGCGGCGATCCCCAGGGCGACGACGGACCCGCGCAGTCTCGTGTGGGCCGACGCTCTCACACCGCTCCCAGGTCGATGGACTGCGCGAGCAGGTCGGCCGCGGGATCCCGGTACTCGACCTGGACGAATCGATTACCCTGCTTCTCGATGGTCGTGATGCTCGACAGGTGGCAGCGTCGCTTGCGCGGATCGTGATAGAGCTTCTCGCCGGCCAGCGACCGCTGCACCATCACGATCGGCATCTGATGACTGACCATCACAACCTCGCCGTCGTCGACGGATGCCCAGGCGTCGTCGATCGCGGAGAGCATGCGGCTGACGACGCTCACGTATGGCTCACCCCAGCTCGGCTTGAACGGGTTGAGCACCCACGGCCACACCCGCGGCCGCGAAAGCACTGCCGCGCCGAACTCGAAGGTGCCGCCCTCGAACCTGTTGAACGGCTCGATCAGGCGGTCATCCGTTGTGATATCGAGACCGAAATCTTCCGACCACGGTTTCGCGGACTCCTGTGCGCGCTCCAGCGGACTGGCGTACAGCTTGACGATCGGATGCCCCGCCAGCTGTTTCGCCGCCGCGCTGGCCATGCGGCGCCCGAGTTCTGACAGATGGTACCCGGGAAGCCGCCCGTAGAGGATTCTCTCCGGGTTGTACACCTCGCCATGACGAACGAGATGAATCTTGGTTGCGGCCACGGCCACAAGTCTACGTTTTGCTTCACTGCCAGATTCCCGAGAGAACGCCCAGCACCGAAGGGGCCGCGGTCCGCCGTCACCCGGGGCAGCTCCACCGGGCCGTGGGCGCGAGAGCGACACGGCTAAACTCGGTGACCGTGAGCGAACGCACCCTGATCAAGAACCTTGCCGCCTCTGCCGACGGCCCCGTGACGGTATCCGGGTGGGTGGAGACCGTTCGCGATCAGAAGAAGGTGCAGTTCGTCGTGCTGCGCGACGAGTCGGGTGCGGTGCAGCTGGTGAATCCGCGCACCTTCGGCGACGACGGTACGGAACAGCCAACCGACGTTTCCGAAACCATCTCCGCGCTCAGCCAGGGCACGTTTCTCACCGCGACCGGCGAGCTCAAGCATGACGAGCGCGTGAAGCTCGGCGGAGTAGAGGTGAAGCTCGCTTCGACCGGCTCAGCACCGGCGCTCGACATCGCCAGCGTCGCGATCGCCGAGACACCGATCGCGGCCGACTCGAGCATCGACAAGCGCATGGACTGGCGCTTCCTCGACCTTCGTCGCCCTGAGCAGAATCTCATTGCCCGCGTGCAGACCACGTTCGAGCACGCCATGCGCAGCTACTGGATCGAGAACGACTTCATCGAGATCCACACTCCGAAGCTCATGGCGAGCGCGAGCGAGTCGAAGGCGGAGCTGTTCGAGGTCAAGTACTTCGAGGGAAAGGCCTTTCTCGCCCAGAGCCCTCAGTTCTTCAAGCAGATGGCCCAGCCGGCCGGCTTCGGCAAGATCTTCGAAATCGGCCCGGCCTTCCGCGCCGACCCGAGCTTCACGAGCCGTCACGCGACGGAGTTCACAAGCGTCGACGCGGAGATCAGCTGGATCGACAGCCACGAAGACGTGATGACCCTGCACGAGAATCTGCTCGTCGCCGCCCTCACCGCTGTCAAGACCAAGCATGGCGATGAGATCAAGGCCCTGTTCGACATCGAGGTGACCGTCCCGACGACGCCGTTCCCCCGCATCCCGCTGGCCGAGGCGAAACGCATCGTCGCAGAACGCGGCTACGAGATCCCTCGACACGACGACGACATGGATCCGGAGGGCGAGCGCCGGATCTCGTCCTACGTGCTCGAAGAATTCGGCCATGAGTTCGTGTTCCTCACCGACTACGCCTCCAGTATCCGGCCGTTTTATCACATGCGGCATGCGGATGACGCGTCCCTGACCAACAGCTACGACCTCATCTTCAACGGGGTGGAGATCTCGACCGGGGCGCAGCGCGAGCACCGGATCGAGGTGCTGGAGTCGCAGGCTCGCGGCAAGGGCCTCGACCCCGACGAACTCGCCTTCTATCTCGACTTCTTCCGCTACGGCGTTCCGCCCCACGGCGGCTTCGGCATGGGTCTCAGTCGCGTGATCATGCTCCTGCTGCACCAGACCAACCTGCGAGAGGTCACCTACCTGTTCCGCGGGCCCACGAGGTTGCTGCCCTAGCCGGCTGGTACCGTGGCGAACATGGAAAACGGATCACCCGGCAGCAGGCAGACGGCAGTCGACGCGGGCAGGGAGCTTCTCTCGATTCTCGGCGAGCACATCGAACTGCTCGCGAGCGAGAACGACCAGGACGATGCTGCCGTCGAGGTGGATCGCCAGCTCTGGGAGGCTGTCGGAGCCTACGGTGAGGCTCTCGACGCGCTCTACAGCGACGAAGAGACCGACGATGACGAAGCCGAAGAGCCGGGAGAGCTCACCTTCACGGTACGCGCGCGCTACGACTACACGGTTATCGACGAGAAGGCATTCCTCTCCGCCGGCAAGGGCGTCGGCCAAGCCGTCTACGACCTCGTGCACCGCGGCGGACGCGCCATTCAATCCCTCGAGGTCGCTTCGCTCGAAACCGGCAGTGGCCTTCTGACCGTGCACCTCAACGATGACCTGCTCGTCGCCGACGACTTCACCTCAACGGAGGAGCCGACCGATCTGCTGCTCGTCGCGCCGAACGAAACACCGGCCTACGTCATGAGCGAGCCCGTTTATGACTCACGCGCCGAGGCCGAGGCGGCAGCGAAGCGCGACGCGGGCCAGGCCTGATCGAGGCTGGTCAGATCAGGAAGTCGACCGCAGAACGCTTGGCGACGAGCGGCCTGATGATGTGGGTGACTTTCACGTGCTCCGGGTGGGTCTGATAGACCTCCAGCGCGTCGGCGTCGTCGTAGTCGGCGATCAGCACCAGGTCCCAGTTGCTCTCCGGGTACGCGATATTGGATCCGACGGTGAGGCTGCGAATCTCGGGAATCAGCGGGGGCAGGCTCTCCAGTGCCGCCGCAATGGTGGCGAACTGCTCCTGCTTGGTCGCGGTGTCCTCGGCGGCGAGCTTCCATGAAACGACGTGCCTGAGCATGATTAGACCTCCAGTAGGGCCGCACGAAGCCGGTCGGCATCGACGCGCCAGATGTTGTGTACCCGGCCGTTGAGAAGAAGCACAGGAATCTCCTCCGCGTACCTCTCGAGCAGCTCAGAGTCGTCGAAAATCGACAGTTCCTTCATCGAGATGGACGGTGCGGATGCCACACCCTCGAGTTCCGAGACGACTGAGGTCACGACATCCCTCGCGGCGTCGCACAGGTGACATCCCGGCTTGCCGATGAGGGTGAGGACCGCGGTGGACACCCAACCAGAGTAACCCGAACACTGTGCCAGATTCGGCGGACAGCCGATGAAACAATCGCCCGCTAGCATGGACCGCCATGTACGCAGACGACTCCCGAACCCGGCCGGGCGATCGGCCGATTGTCGCGTTCTTCGATGTGGATAACACTCTCCTACACGGTGCCGGGATCTACCACGTCGGCCGCGCGGCGTGGAAGCGCGGCTTCATCGGTTTCCGCGACCTGGCGCGCTTCGCCTGGCATCAGTTCAGGTTCGTCGCGGTTGGCGAGAACAAGAAGCACATCATGAGCGCGCAGGAGCGAGCGCTGCAACTGGCCGAGGGCCATCCCGCGGACCAGCTCATGCGGTTGGCGGAGGACATCTATGAGCGAGAGATCGAGACGCGGCTCTGGCCGGAGACGGTAGGCCTCGCGAGGGAGCACCTCGACAAGGGCCACGAGGTGTGGCTCATCACGGCCGCTCCGGTCGATATCGCATCGGTTATCGCCCGCAATCTCGGCCTGACCGGCGCGCTCGGCACCGTCCTCGGCGCCAGGGACGGCAGGTTCACCGGCGAACTGGAGGGACCCATCCTCCACGGCAGCCGCAAGGCGGTGGCCGCCGAGGAACTCGCGGTGCGACTCGGTGCCGCTCTCTCGGACTGCTGGGCGTATTCCGATTCGCGCAATGACATCCCGCTGCTCGAGCTCGTCGGCAACCGAGTCGTCGTCAACCCGGATTCGGTACTCAGCGGCTACGCGAGAAACCGCGGCTGGCCGATCATGACGCTCAATCCGGCAGCCATTCGTGCGGCCAGACGGCGCGTTCGTCGCGACGGCAAAGTGGTGAGCAAAAACAAAAAGCGCCAGACCCTGTAGGTCCGGCGCTCATGCCGTGAGTCCCGCCGTGGCGGAACCTACTTCTTGTTGCGACGCTGATGGCGAGTCTTGCGAAGCAACTTGCGATGCTTCTTCTTCGCCATGCGCTTGCGACGCTTCTTGATTACGGAACCCATACGCACCTCATAAATTCTGGTCTCACTGATTCGTGAACAGACGACCGGGTCCGTTCGGAACCGCGGAAAAATTGCCTCGGGCCATCCTACCCGCATTAGGCGTGGCGGCTTGTCCCGCCAGTGGTCGAGCGTCAGCCGGCGTCGGCGATGTGAGAGTCGATGGCGGCTTCGACGGCGGACTCCGGCACGCGAAAGGAGCGTCCGAAACGGATCGCCGGCAGCTCGCCGGCGTGCACGAGCCGATAGACGGTCATCTTGGAAACGCGCATCATGTCGGCGACCTCCGCCACGGTCAGAAAACGCACCTCCGAGAGATCACGTGCCATATCGACTTATACCCCTTGGTTCCGGTGCTGTTGGGAACGAACACACTCTCTCGTACCTCTGTTACTGGAGTGCTAATCGGTAACTGTAGGGGCTAATGTGACTCGCCTGCAACCGCCTATCTGGGGTCCTTGCGTCCGAGCTTCTTCTTGATCGGTTCGAAGACCCGGCGCTCGACTTCGTGGGAGGCATCCTGGATCGCGTTGCGCGCCTCGGCCGCGGCCCTGCCGACAGCGGTTCCGGCATCCGCCGGATGCTGCAGGGTCTCGGCCGCCCGACGGATCGGCTCGGGTACCTGCACACCGGACCATGCCGCGAACACGGTCGACGCGCTATCGGAAGCGGCGTCGAAATCGGCGCTCAGGAACGGGATGAGCCAGTCCTCGATCTCTTCGAGCGGACTCGTGTCGATGCAGTAGTAGCGGTGCTGGCCCTCCTCGCGCACCGTCACCAGGCCGTGGTCGCGAAGCACTTTGAGGTGCTTGGACACGGTGGGCTGGCTGAGGGCCAGTTTGTCGACGATTTCGCCGACACTGATCTCGCCGGAGTCGGAGTCGGTTGCGACGTAGCGGTCGAGCAGTACCTGGAGCAGGTCGCGGCGGGTAGCGTCGGCAACCACGTCAAAAATGTCAGCCATTTCAACAGGGTAGCCGCCATCGGCGTGCTAGTACCATGACCAACTGCCGGAGCTAGCCCGCGGCGAGTTCTTTCGCCCGTGCCAGGGCGGCGGCGGTCGCACGGTCGAACAGCGACTTCAGGTCGGCGGCCTCGAGCTCCGCGATGGCGCGCTCCGTGGTTCCCTTGGGGCTGGTGACCCGGCGCCTGAGCTCTGCGGGATCCTCGTCGGATGCCGCGAGCAGTTCCGCGGCGCCCAGGAAGGTGCCATTGACCATGGTGGCGGCCTCCTCCGGGCTGAAGCCAAGGGAGACTGCCGTTCGCGTCAGCTCTTCTATGAGATAGAAAACGTAGGCCGGACCCGATCCCGAAATCGTGCTGAGGGCGTCGATCTTGCCTTCCGGAATCTCGAGCACCTCTCCGACCGTCTCGAAGAGGGTGCGCACCAGAGCCAGGTCGTTCGCGGTCGCCCGCGATCCCCCGCTCAGCCCGGTGACGCCGCGACCGACGACGGCCGGCGTGTTCGGCATCGCCCGCAGAACGACGCCGGGAACGATACCCTGCATCGTCGCGGTCGTCACGCCCGCCGCGACGCTCACGACGATCGCATCGGGCTCGAGTGCCGTGGCGACCTCCCGCAGCAGATCGGGCACCATCGCCGGCTTGACCCCGATCAACACGATGCGGGCGCCGGCGACCGCGGCAATATTGGCCTCGGGGTCTCTCTCGAGCGCGAACGAGGTCACGACGCCTGAGCGCAGCGCCGCAGCTTTGGCTTCGGTTCGATTGGTGACGCGGATTCCGCCATCCACCGTGACCGTCGGCTGCAGCAGTCCGCTGAGGATCGCGCCACCCATCGATCCGGCGCCGAGAATCGCAATGGTCGGAAGCGCAGTCATGCCCCCATCCTAGGATTGACCGCATGAGCACAGAGGGTGGCACCAAAGCGATCGTTGCGGCGATGTCCGCCAACCTCGGGATCGCGGTGGCCAAGTTCATCGCGTGGGGCGTCTCTGGCTCGAGTTCCATGCTCGGCGAAGGTGTGCACTCGCTGGCCGACACGGGCAATCAAATCCTGTTGCTTCGCGGCGGCGCCGTCTCCAGGAAAAAAGCCGACGCCGCGCATCCATTCGGCTATGGCCGTGAGCGCTACGTCTACGCGTTCGTGGTGTCGATCATCCTGTTCAGCGTTGGCGGCGTGTTTTCCCTGTATGAGGGCGTCAACAAGCTCGAGCACCCTCACGCTCTCCAGAATGCGTGGCTTCCGATCGCCGTGCTCGTCATCTCGATGGTGCTCGAAGCCTTCTCGCTCCGCACCGCAGTGAGAGAGTCGAACCACACCCGTGGAGCGGACAGCTGGCTCAATTTCATTCGTCACGCCAAGGCCCCGGAACTCCCCGTCGTCCTGCTCGAGGATGTCGCGGCCCTTGCGGGTCTCGTGTTCGCCTTCCTCGGGGTCGTGCTCACGGCGATCACCGGCAACGGCGTGTTCGATGCGATCGGCACAATCGCCATCGGCGTGCTGCTCGTGCTCGTCGCCATCGTGCTCGCCATTGAGACCAAGAGTCTGCTCGTCGGGGAGGGCGCCTCGCCGGCCGATGTCGACCGCATCCGCGACGCGATCAATGCCGAGCCCGAAGTCGAGTCGTTGATCCACATGAAGACCCTCTACCTCGGCCCCGAGGAACTGATGGTGGCAGCGAAGATCGCCTTCGCCAGCCGCATGAAACTCGCGGATGTCGCCACGGCCATCGACGCGATCGAAGCGCGGGTGCGCGCGGCGATCCCGATCGCCCGGGTCATCTATATCGAACCGGACGTCTACGTGGCACCGGGCAAGGACAACCCCGCGACCGACACCATCGTCATCAAGGCCGCCGATTAGCTGTACTGAGTCATGAGATGCACGAGCAACGGATCGTGGACGGGTCGCTGCGCCTCCAGCGGCACGGCATCGAGCCGGATGATCCGCGCCAGCAGGCACTGCGGTACGGAACTGCGGTAGAGGCAGCCTCGATCGCGATGTTCACGGAGTGGCTAGGACAACGGCGCTGACCAGGAGTTTCGCAACGGCATCCGCATCGACCACCTCGTCGAGGCCTTCAAAGTTGGCGAGGAAGGCCTGATGCATGGCGGCTCCGACCAGTAGCGCGGCAGTCGCCCACGGATCGACCGTTGCGGCAAGCCTGCCCGCCGCGATCTCACCCGCGAGATAGCGCTCGACTCCAGTGGACGGCATTCGCGGACCCGCACCTTTCGCGTTCATCCCTTCGCGCCAGCTGGCCAGCAGGTCCGGAGCGCTGAAGATCGAGGCCGCTATCGGGAACGTGCGCACATAGAACCGCAGGAGTTGCCCCGTGATGATTTCCAGATTGCCGATCACGGTCCCGACGCCCACGAGGTCGGCAGAGGCCTGAGGCCTCGGAAGCCGCTCGTTCAAGACGCCGAGAAATATCTCCTGCTTGTCGGCGAAATGCTTGTAGAGCGCGGCCTCCGAATACCCGGCCTCCCGAGCGATCTCTTTGGTCGTCGCCCTCGCCAGGCCCTGCTCGTTCATGACGCGAGCCGCGGCGTCGAGGATCTTTTCCCGTGCAGACACCGCATTCCTTTCGCTGCCCCTTGACAAGTGAGCGTCCACTAACCATATCATTGTGGTTAGTAAGCATTCACTAACCTAAGGAATCAGATGAAGATCGCCATCCTCGGAGCCACCGGGCGCACCGGGCTCCTCTTGGTACGGATCGCGCTGGCGGCGGGACACGAGGTGTCCGCGGTGCTGCGTGATCCCGGAAAGCTCGGTGAACTGCGCCCGACACGAACCTTTATCGCCGATGTCCGATCGCCCCGCGAGCTCGAACCGGCGCTGGCGGGAGTGGACGCAGTGGTCGGCTGCATCGGGCCGACCGGCCAGGATTCTCAGCGGATCCAGGTCGCCTCGACCCAGGCATGCCTCGACGCCATGTCCACGGCGGGCGTGAATCGCGTGCTGACTATCAGTGCGAGCGGGCCGTTCATCGACGGGGACGACCCGCTGACGAGATATCTGGCCAAGCCAATCCTCTGGCGATTGCTGCGTGAATCGTTCGACGACCTGAGAAACATGGAGACGGTGCTCCGCTCCAGCGGCACGGACTGGACGATCGTTCGCCCGCCCCAACTCACCGATCGCGCCGCCCACGGCCGCTACCGCGCGCGACGGGATGGCAACGTGCGCTGGGGATTTCAGATCACGCGGGCCGATCTCGCTCAGTCGCTTTTCGACGCACTTCTCGACGACAGCACGATCCACCAGACGGTTTCCGTCGCCAACTAAAAGTCATGGTGGACTCGATGGCGACCGTCTGGTTATGACTCGGTGCGAGCGGCCTGAAAGAAGTCGGTGAGCAACTCGGCGCAGGCTTCTGCCTCGACGCCGGCAAAGACTTCGACACGGTGGGGTAACCGACGGTCGCGAAGCAGGTCGTAGACCGATCCGGCCGCACCGGCCTTCTCATCCCAGGCGCCGAAGACCACTACGGGCACCCGCGCGGCAAGGATCGCCCCCGCGCACATCGGGCACGGCTCGAGTGTGACGATGAGGGTGGTGTCGGTGAGATGCCAATCCCCGTTCGCCTCGGCCGCGGAGCGGAGCGCGAGGATCTCCGCGTGGGCTGTCGGGTCCTGGCGAAGTTCGCGCTCGTTGCGGCCCGCACCGACGACGGTTCCAGATGCGTCGAGCACGAGAGCGGCTACCGGAACGTCCCCGTGTTCGAGGGCGAGCCTCGCGCTGACGACGGCTTCGCGCATCCGCTCCGTATACAGCAATGGCACCGCCACGACGAAACCTCCGCTCAGATAGATTGAGCCTATGCGAGTCCACGTTGCCGACCACCCTCTCGTCACCCACAAGCTCACCGTGCTGCGCGACAAGACGACGCCATCTCCCACGTTCCGTGCACTCACGGAGGAGCTCGTCACGCTGCTCGCCTACGAGGCGACCCGCGACGTGCGAGTCGAGGCAGTGACCGTCGAGACGCCGGTCGCCACCGCGGGTGGCCTGGCCATCAGCAGCCCTCGTCCGCTCGTCGTGCCGATCCTGCGCGCAGGTCTCGGCATGCTCGAGGGCATGGTCAAACTCGTGCCGACGGCCGAGGTCGGCTTCCTCGGTATGGTGCGCAACGAGGAAACGCTGCAGCCCGACATCTACGCCGAGCGGCTCCCCGACGACCTCTCCAATCGCCAGTGCTTCGTGCTGGATCCGATGCTCGCGACCGGCGGTTCCCTCATCGCGGCCATCCAGTACCTCTTCGACAGAGGAGCGGTGGATGTCACGGCGATCTGTCTCATCGCGGCGCCCGAGGGTCTCGCCGCCGTTGAGAAGGCAACCGTCGGGCGCGAGGTCCACATCGTGATCGGCGCCCTCGACGAGAAGCTGAACGAGGTCGGATATATCGTGCCAGGACTCGGCGACGCGGGAGATCGGCTTTACGGCACCGTTTGACGTATTCGTGTGCGGGAGCGGGCAGCGTGCTTGACTTTCGTCCGCACGATGCAAGATAGTTGTTCTATGACTGTAAACGTGCACGCCCTGACTGCCCTCGAGGCCTCCAGGACTGCCGGCATGATGATGCCGGCCGGCACCGTCATGTGTTGTCGAATGTGTGCCTGATCGGCCAATCCTTAGCCGAGTTCCCTCGCTTCGCATGAAGCCGGAACTCCCGGATGTCTGCCCCTCATAACGAGCGGCATCCGTACCTGCACCACCAGAAGTATCCCGAAGGATCACACCCTCATCATTAGAGGCCCTTCACCACTCCCAAGGAATTCGACTCATGTCTCTTGCAACCGTTGACCTCGTTCGTCCCATCGCACCTCGTCGCCTCAACTCCGTGACGAGCGCCAACCCCACCGTCGTGGCGCCTCCGGCGCCAGCCGAGACGCCCGCGCGAATCCGCGCGGTGCCGGCCGGCACCGAGGCTCGCGGCTTCGTGCTCTATGTCGGCGTCGATGAGCTGAAGGCCGCCGAGGCGGGCACCGACCTCGGCCGCGTCGTCGAGGCGCTCAAGAAGCTCGCCGCGGAACTCGTTCCGTCCTCCGAGACCTATGCCGCCGTGGCGCTGGCACCCCAGGGTGCTGGAGGCCGGGATGTCGAGGTCGTCCGTCTTGCTCTCCAGGATCCGTCCGCCCTAGCCAGGCACCGCCAGCAGGCGGACACCGAGGAGAAGCCGCGCGGCGGCGTCGTGATCGATCTGTCCCGCAAACGTCTCGTTCTCGACGAGGAGACGGCAGCCCTCACTTACAAAGAGTTCGAACTGCTGCAGTACCTCGTGCTGCGGGAGGGCCGCACCATCGACCGTGCTGAGCTCATCTCGTCGCTCTGGTCCGTCGGCGATGACGACGCGCCGAACGAGCGCACGATCGACGTGCACATTCGTCGGTTGCGCTCGAAGCTCGGCGCCTACGAAGACATCGTGCGCACCGTGCGCGGCGTCGGCTACCGTTTCGACCGTCATGCGGATGTCTCGATTCGTCACACCTCGACGCCGAGCCCCGACGTCTTCTAGTCGGCAGCACGTCCGACCAACCATAAGCTAACGGTCCATCGGCCGCGTTCCGACGACGACCGTGGCGTAGAACTCGTCAGAGCTTGCGATTCGCGGAACCAGCCCGCTCTTCGTGAAGATCTCGACCGTGAGCGACGCCTGTTCCTCGCCGGTCTCGACCAGAAGGTGGCCGCCGGGTGCCAGCCATCGGGTCGCGGAAGCGGCGACCCTTCGCTGAACATCGAGCCCGTCCGCACCACCGTCGAGGGTCACACGAGGCTCGTAGTCGCGAGCCTCCGGGGGCATCATGGCTATCGCATCCGTTGGCACGTAAGGCGTATTGCACATCAGGATATCGACCCGCCCCCTCAGCGCGATCGGCAGTGGCTCGAACAGGTCGCCTTCGAAAACTTCGCCGCCGATCGGCGCGAGATTGCGGCGAGCACAAGCCACCGCGCCGGGCTCGATATCCGCGGCGTACAGCTCCACTCCACCGACTGCCGCGACCAGGGCCACGCTCAGGGCGCCTGAGCCGCAGCAGAGGTCGAGCACGACGGCTCTGCGCCGAGCGAGCGAGGCGGCCTGGAGTACGAGGAACTCGGTGCGACGCCGCGGCACGAATACTCCGGGATCGACCGCTATTCGCAGACCGCAGAACTCCGCCCAACCGAGGATGTATTCGAGGGGCACGCCGGTCACCCGCCGGTCGACCATCCCCGCGAGCTCGGCGGGAGTCCGTGCCTCGGCGATGAGCAATCGCGCCTCGTCTTCGGCGAAAACGCAGCCCGCGGCGCGGAGCCTCGCGACGATGGCGGGCGGAGCAAGCGGTGACTGCGACATGGGACTAGCGGGTACTGACCCGGCCGAACTTCCAGATCGACAGGGGCACGAAGACGATGAGCAGCACCACGATACCGATGAGTACGGTCGGGATCGGATTCTGCTGCAGCCAGGTGGCTCCGACCGGCGCTCCCGCTGGGACGTTGCCGAAGAGTTCTCGCGCGGCCTGCACGAGTGCGGACACGGGGTTGTATTCCGCGAATATGCGAAGCGGCGTCGGGAGGTTGCCACTCGGCACAAACGCGTTGGAAATGAAGGTCAGCGGAAACAGCACGAGAAACGAGACGTTGTTGATCACTTCGGGACTGCGCACGCTCATTCCGATGAAGGCCATGACCCAAGAGAACGCGTAGGCGAAGAGCAGCAGGAGCGCGATCGCGGCAACCGCCTCGAGCGGACTGGACTTGATGCGCCATCCGACGATGAGTCCTGTTGTGATCATCACGACCATCGAGATGGCGTTGATCAGCAGGTCGCCGTTGGTGCGTCCGATGAGCACCGCCGACGGGCTCATCGGCAGGGTGCGGAACCGGTCGATGATGCCCTCCTTGAGGTCCTGGGCCATCGCAGAGCCCGAGTAGGTCGAACCGAACACAACCGTCTGGGCGAAGATCCCCGCCATGATGAACTCGGTGTAGCTGCTGCCAGGGATGTTGATGCTGCCCGCGTACACATAGCTGAAGAGCAGCACGAACATGATGGGCTGAAGTGTCGTGAACACCAGGATGTCGGGCACTCGCCTGATCTTGATGAGGTTACGACGAGTGGTGATCCAGCCATCCGAGAACCAGGAGCCAACGGAGGCCGGTCTGGCGGCAACGGGTCTCGCCGAAGTTGTGGTCGTCATGATGCCCTCTCGCTCTCTTCGCGGATGGTTGCGGCGTGGCCCGTGAGCTGGAGGAACACGTCATCGAGGCTCGGGCGCTGCATGCCCGCATCGTGGAGCCGGATGCTGCGCTCCTCGACCTCCGCGAGCACGGCTCTCAGCGCGGCTGGGCCGTGAGCGACGTTCACCGCGATCGTGCGTCGGTCGGACGAGACCTCCGGCTCCGACGATGCGACCGCGCGGAGAATCTCGACTGCGGCGGCGGAGTCGTGCTCCGAGACCAGGCTCAGCTCGATCCGCTGGCCGCCGATCGACGACTTCAACTCGTCGGACGTTCCCTGGGCGATGACCTTGCCGTGATCGATCACCGCGATGTCGTCCGCGAGCTGGTCGGCTTCCTCGAGGTACTGAGTGGTGAGGAGAACGGTCGTGCCGCCTGCGACGAGTCGCGTGATGATGTCCCACATACCGATCCGGCTGCGCGGATCGAGTCCGGTCGTTGGCTCGTCGAGGAACAGGACCTGCGGATCGGTCACGAGTGCGCCCGCCAGGTCGATACGCCGCCGCATCCCGCCAGAGAAGCCTTTGACCGGCCTGTTCTGCGCCTCCGTGAGGTCGAAGAGCTCGATGAGCTCCTTCGCACGCAGGCGCGAGGCTTTCGCACCGAGGTGGTAGAGCCGCCCGACCATGTCGAGATTCTCGAAGCCCGTGAGGTTCTCGTCCACCGCCGCGTACTGCCCGGAGACGCCGATGATGCGTCGGATGTCGCCACCGTCGGTCGCTACGTCGATGCCGTCGATGGTCGCCGTTCCGGAATCTGCCGCTATGAGCGTCGTCAGCACTTTCACCGTCGTCGTCTTGCCCGCGCCGTTGGGGCCGAGCAGAGCGGTGACGGTGCCTCGCGGAACCGACAGGCTGAGCCCGTCGAGCGCGCGCACGATCGGTGCTCCCCGGGGAGTGTAGGTCTTGACCAGATCACGTGCCTCGATAAAGCTCATCGCTCGCCTCCTCAACGTCGCCGTTTCCTGTCGCCCATCATGCCAGTACCCACTCGCGCTATATCGCGACTGTCCTTTCGCGACCGCGCATGGTCCAGGAGTTTAGGCATCCTCGTAACTTATCGTGCTGGCCACCCTCGAAATTCCACCAGCCATGGGCCGACTGACGGGATCACGTCGTCCGTTACCGGCGCTCGCTCATTTGACGCAGGGAACGGCTCCGCCCTGCAGCGGCGTGGTCCAGTCGTTGTAGACATTCGACGGACTCACGCTCGGACTCGGCGCCGATGTGGCCCCGGGTCCGGTGATCTGCTTGATGGCAGGCACCCCAGCCGTGGCGGGAGACGGTGACGGCGTTGGGTGTGGGCTCAGAAGCTGGGCCGTGAGGCTGTGTATCTGCTTGAGGTCGACCAGGTTCACCGATTGACCGCCCTTCACCCCGAAGCCCATGATCGGGAGGGTGCTGAAGCTGATGTTGCCGCCGGCAATCGAGGATGCCTGAGCAGCCATGGTGAGCGGGTTGAAACCGCTGTCCAGGGCAATGTTCTGCTTGGCTGCATCCATTAGCGCACTGAGGGTGGCGAGGTTGGTGAACGTGTTCGCCTGCTTCATTTTGAGCGCGAGCGAGACGATGAATGCTTGCTGCCGGCGTTCCCTATCGAGGTCGGAGAAGTTGAGCCCCGGGTTAGTCGTATCTCGGCGTTGGCGCACGAAGCTGACTGCCTGTTCTGCGGTGAGCTGTTGGAGCCCCGCATGGAACATCGCGGCAGAATACGCGTCTTGCGTGTTCTCATTCAGGCAGACGGTGATCGGCTGTAACGCCAGTGCGCTCTGGTAGAAAGCGGCCATCGTCACTTCGACGAAATGATTGATCGGGACTCCGCCGAGGAAACTGGACACGGTTGAAATTTCGGCCTGGCGACCGGCGGCCCGCGCCTGCTGGTACGCGTCGGCGTAGCTCGTCTTTCCTGCTTTGGTCAGTTGGCGCAGTTTCTGGTCGAGCGCCAGCCCATAGGCCTGTTTGATCTTGCCGTTGGACACGCCGTCGGGGCTTCCGGCCAGTGCGACGTAGTCGTCCCTCGGAATGGAGATTCCGGACGCTTTTCCACCGCCTCCCGGAATGTGAATCAGCATGAGCACATTCGCGTTGTAGCCGCCGTCGGCCTGGGTTCCCGCGTGGAGCGCGTTGTAGACGGCGGCGGGCAGCGGCTTCCCGTTTTCGTCGAGACGACTATCCAGACCCATCACGAGAATGTTCGTTGCGGAAGAATTCTGCGCGACATCGCCGACGCCGGGGAGGCTGAACGCCGATCGATGAATCCCGGTCGACAGTTCGATGACATTGACCACCAGAAACGAGAGAACGCCCACCACCAGCACCACGAGGCCCGCGACCGTGAGAGTGATCCGCCGGCGCGCCTTTCGGCTGAGCGCCGCGAAGCCACGCACGGACGAGCGTTCGATTCGGGGGCGGATCATCGGCTGGGGCGTCCAATCGGAGAAGCGTGTCGGCATCGTGGATCATCGAGCGACCGGGATTACAACGCGGATCGAAGGTGCTGACGCGATCTGAATTGGCACTGACAGGGTAACCGGCGGCTCCCATCGACGGGATTGGACACACCCAACCCCCGGAAATCGACAGAGTCGATCGCCCAGGGACACGCGCTCGTGCGGCCACGCCAACCTCCGCGGCTTACACTCACAAACATGAGTACGATGCCCACCGCGCGCCACGAGCACCGATTGCCGGTGCTCGCTGCCGTCGTCGCAGCACTTGTCCTGTACTTTCTCATTCCTGCGAAAGTGCAGCTTCTGCCGAACTGGGTCGTCCCGGCACTGGGTGCTCTCCTGCTGATCCCGCTGATCGTCCTCAATCCGCGCCGACTGTCCAGAGAGACGACCTGGTCACGCTGGCTGTCCATTACGCTGGCGACCCTTCTGACGCTCGCAAACCAGATCACGGTGCTGTTCACGGTGGAGCAACTCCTTGATGGTCAGGCCAAAGGCGCGGACGTATTACTCACGGCGCTCCAGGTGTGGGTGACCAACGTGATCGCGTTCGGTTTGGTCTATTGGGAGTTGGATCGAAGCGGTCCAGTCGCCCGCCGCGACGACAGGATCTGGGAAAGCGCCAAGGTCGACTTCCGGTTCCCCCAAAACGATGGGGCGCCAGGCAATGAGAATTGGCGACCCAGCTATCCGGACTACGCCTACTTCTCGCTCACGAACATGATGGCCTTTAGCCCCACCGATGTCATGCCGATGACTGTCCGCGCCAAAATGCTGATGGGCTACCAGGCGCTCACAGGCTTCATCCTGCTCGCGCTCGTCATCTCCCGCGCGGTGAACATACTGACGTAACGGGGCGCATCAGTCGACGCGCCGGGGAAGAAGGCGTTCTTGGTGGCGAACTACCGCGGGAGCGCTCGCCGAAATACCTCCTGCGGGTTGGCGGTGTCTGCGTCGGCAACAACGAATCCATCGGGCCTGACGAGGTAGAGGCGGTCCGGCCGTAGGCTCGTCCGCCCGGGTGAGCTGAAGCACGCGGGTGTCAGGCCCAGCTCCTGGGCGACGGCAAGGCCCACGGAAGCGCTGGCCAGATCGTAGGAGTGAACCTGCCAGGTCATCGATCGGAGACAGTCATAGTTCTCGCCGGTCCAGGGCAGGCGGCGTCCCAGGATGCCGTCACGCCGGTGGTCTGTCTGGTCGATAGTTCGATAGTGGATGCGGGTTTGGGACACGTATCCGAAGATCCGGCTGGCCCCGGGCACATGCGGGAGTGCGCGAGTGGCGAGCGGGGCGATGACGGGGATGACGGTCCGTCGGAGGAAGCGGGCAAGGGTCTTATCCGAGGTGATTGTTTCGAAGAGACGGTCGGTCGTGGATACCAGGCGCTCGGCGACGGGACGCCGCTCTGCCTCGTACTGGTCCAGATAGGCGTCGCGTGCTCGGTTCTGGATGACGTCGGCGAGTTTGGTGGCGAGGTTGTGAGCGTCCTGCAGTCCGGTATTCATGCCTTGTGCGCCGACCGGGGAATGAACGTGCGCAGCGTCGCCGGCGAGAAAGATCGGGCCGTCGCGGAACCGTGTGGCGATTCGGTGGTGCAGACGGTAGGTCGTGAACCAGGTCGATGGTCCATAGGTCACGGAGAAGGCGTTGGAGAGGCGGTGTCTGACGCTTTCTTCCAGGACCAGGTCGTCCGCTTCCTCTGTGCGGACGATCCCGAGCAGTCTCTGATGGTTGCGGGGTCCCATCGGGAACGTCAGTAGGAAGTCGTCCTCGGCCATGCGCAAATTGATGCGGTCCGGGACCAGCCCATGCACGTCGATCGCGTCACACACGTAGAAGCTGTGCTGGTTGGTCTTGCCGGCGAAGTCGATGTCTCGCGACTTGCGCACGAGGGAGGAGGCGCCGTCGGCTCCGACGCAGTATCGAGCGTTGACGATCTCGTCGAGTCCGATGGTCGCGCGAACGGGATGCTTCGCATCCAGCGTCACAGCGAGCGCCGTCAACGAATGGTTCCACGTGACTTCGACGCCGTGTGTGCGCAGGTTCTGTACGAGCAGTCGCTCGTTCTTGCTCTGTTCGAGGACGTAGAGGCGAGGATAGGGGGAGATGGCGCGTCCGAGGTTTGCCAGGCTAATCGCGCCGAAGGCTCTCCCACGGTATCCGGGCACGATCGCATCGGCGGTGTAGCTCTCGGCGAGGACGTCGTCGATCACGCCGAGCTGGTCGTAGATCTCCATCGTCCGGGCTTGGACCCCGAGGGCCCGCGACTCGGTCGTCGGGCCCGCTTTGCCATCGGCGATGACCACCTGAACGCCAAGCTTGGCGAGACAGTTGGCGAGCATCAGCCCGGTGGGTCCCGCTCCCACGACAAGGACATCCGTGACCGTCTCGCGCTTGGTACCCATAGTCTGCCGTCCTCGCCATGCGACTCCACTAAAGGGTCGCACAGGGGCTCGCCTTACGGGTGGCCAGGACTCTCCGCGCCCTGAAATCGCGCGGACACGGCCATGGTTCTCCGGAGCTTTCCGCGTTTCGAGTGCCGCGCGCCGGAAAAACACCGGCTGCCGCACCGAAACCTCCGGAGAAACGAGCATCTCGGAGAAACGAGCATTCGGATGACCGTCAAAGGACGGCAAAAGGTCACATAGTGATTTCCCAGAAAAATAACGGTTTGATAACTAGCGCTCCGTTATCTGACCGTTATATAGTTCAAGAGCAGAAGTTGTTTGCTGTGGCAGCCTCTGCGGAATGTGATTGCAGGACACTCTTGGTGCAAGGGAGAGGGTCGGTTTCTAGCCTCTGAAACCGGCCCTCAATCCTGTTAAGCCGTCATTCCCGGCTGATCTCGCCCGCGTCCGTAGAGTTGTTCCCGGGCGAAGGGAGACCCGTGAGCAACTCGGCGACCGCAGTGACGGCCTGGGAGGCGCTGTTCCGCGCGCAGGTGTCGGTGATGCGCTACCTCAACGCCGAGTTTCCGAGCGGCGAGCTGTCGCTCAACGAATACGACGTGCTGTTCAACCTCTCCCTTCAGCCGGGTCGGCGGCTGCGCATCCGAGACCTCAATCGCCACCTGCTACTCACCCAGCCGAGCGTCAGCCGGCTCGTCGATCGGCTCGCCGCCCGGGGTCTCGTCGCGAAGGCGCAGGATGCGGATGATGCTCGCGGCATCGTCGTCGAGCTGAGCGACGAAGGCTACGAACTCTTTCGCCACGTCGCACGCAGCCACATCAAGTCGATCAACGCGCGCGTCGGCGAAGCACTGACCACGCAAGAACTAACGACGCTTACCGAACTTTGTGACAAGCTCCGAGTCGGCGGGCCTCCGGCCTAACGCCACCCGGTCAGACGGGCCGACCACCGATGGTCGCAACGGCCAAGGCGCCCGCCCGAGCTCCCGCCCGTGCGGCGGCCATGGCGTCCCGATTCCGCACCCACTCGGCCAGAAACCCCGCGGCGAACGCATCGCCCGCGCCGGTCGGATCGACGATCGCCGAGCTGACAGCGTCGATACGCGTGATCGGATGTCCGCGCCAGCCGAGCATGACGCCCTCGGTATCGAGGGTGAGCGCCACGATCGCGAAACTCTCGCCCAGCCGCGCGACCATCTCCTGGGGATCCTCGAGCCCTGTCAGCACACGGCCCTCCTCCAGGTTGGGGAAGATGAGACCGGCGCCCTCCACGGCGTCGAGAAAATTCTGCGCGCCGAAATCGGCGATGAATCCGGCAGATCCCGGGTCGACCGAGACCTCGACGCCGAGCCGGGCAGCGCGGTCGATGAGGGAGCGGATCGCCACGTGATCCGGAGCACTGAAGAGGCTGTACCCGGTGAAATGCACGAGCGTTGCCGCCGCGAGAAGCGTGTCGCTGACGGCATCCGGAGTCATATGTGCGTTGGCTCCGGTGTCGGTGAGCATCGTGCGCCGTTCACCGTCGACGATCACGACGATCGCACCCGTCGGCAATTCAGGGTCGCCGATGAGGTGCGGAGTCACGCCGGCGGATTCCAGCAGTGCGCTGTGCCGACCCACGTCGTCGTGCCCGACCATCCCCACGAAGTCCACGGCGGCGCCGAGTGATCCCATCCACGCGGCCGCGTTTGCCGCGGAACCTCCCGCCCGCTGACGGATCGATGAGACCGTATCGGTGTCCGGGCGGATCGTGCCGTGGGGCACCACGACCAGATCATCGATCACATCGCCGAATACGACGATGCGCGACGATTCAGACACGAGCGCCAAGCGCGACCCACTCCGTGGCGATCTCGGCGGCGAGACGCACATTGTTGCGCGCGAGGTCGAGATTGACCTCGAGACTGCGACCGTTCGAAGCGTTCACGATGAAGCTCAGCAGGAACGGCGTGACCGCCTTGCCGTGCACGCCTGCGTCGTCCGCCGCGGCGAGAGCCTCGGTGAGCACCCTGTCGTGTTCAGCGGGATCCCACTGCTGTTCGAGCGGAATCGGGTTGGCGACCACGATTCCCTGCCCATGGCCGAGCTCATCCTGGCTCCGCATGATCGCGGCGACCTGCGCGGCCGATTCCACGGACCAGTCGATGGTGAAGGCCGATTCCCTCAGCCAGAAGCTGGGGAAGACCCTCGTGCGATACCCGACGACCGGAACGCTGAGGGTCTCGAGCCGTTCCAGGGTCGCCGCGATATCCAGTACCGATTTCACACCGGCGCTTACCACCGTCACCGGGGTGACGGCGAGCGTCGAAAGGTCGGCCGATTCGTCGAACGTTACGCCGGCGCCGCGGTGCACACCACCGAGGCCGCCGGTCGCGAAGACGCGCACGCCGGCGAGGGCCGCGAGGTGGGCGGTGGCGGCGACCGTGGTCGCGCCGGATGCCCCTGCCGCGGCCAGCACCGGAAGGTCGCGAACGCTGGCCTTTGCCAGGTCCTCCTCGGCGATGCGGCGCACGCCCTCATCATCGAGCCCGATTCTCGGCACGCCGTCGAGGACCGCGATGGTAGCCGGAGTCACGCCCGCATCTCGAAGGATCTGCTCGAATTCCTGCGCAGCCTCAAAATTGCGTGGACGGGGCAGACCGTGTGAAATGATCGTCGATTCGAGGGCGACGACCGGCCCGTTGGTCGCGAGGGCCTCGGCGACAGCCTCGGAGACGATGAATGGCGTAGTCATAGGTCACTCAGTTTATCGACGGCTTCCGCCGCCTCTGCACTGCGAGCGCTAGTCTCGCAATGGGCCTCGGTGCGCTGGCAATCGTTGCCGGAATCATCACCATCCTCTGCGGGACATTGCTGCCGAGCCGAGAGAGGATCGAGGGATGAACGCACTCGATAGGACCTTCAGGGTGAGCCTGGTGCTGAAGGGGCTCGACGGTGTTTTGGAACTCGTCGGAGGCGCGCTTCTCCTGCTCGTCTCGCCGAATCAAATCAACGGGGTCGTACGATTCCTGACTCAACATGAGCTCTCGGAGGATCCCAAGGATTTCGTGGCAACGCAACTGCTGCATCTCAGCGGCAGCTTGACCGCATCCGCATCGCTCTTCGGAGCGGTCTATCTGCTACTCCACGGAGTCGTGAAGGTGGTGCTCGTGTGGGCCGTGCTGAGGGATAGGTTGTGGGCCTATCCCTGGATGATGGCGTTTCTGCTGGTGTTCATCGTCTACCAGATCTATCAGCTCTCGATTTCGCTGACGCTCTGGCTGATTCTGCTCACCGCATTCGACCTCTTCATCGTCTGGCTTACGTGGGTCGAGTATCGAAAGCGGCGTGTAAAGAGGAACAGTGCGCGCAGCGGCGCCCCGACGAGCTCGCCCGGCGCGCGATGACCCGTCAGCTAAACTGCCGGGACGCCGCTTCGGCGGATTCTTCGTCCGAACCGGGGTCCTCCTCAGACGAATCGTCATCCGCGACGATCAAGAGCATTCGGACGACGACCACCGCAACGACCAGAATGATGCCCACAACGATGGCGCCCACTATCCATACGACCATTGACGCCTCCTCGGTGAGCTTAACGCTTGTCACGCTGCCTGGGACTTCACTCCTTAAGGAGCGTGTCATGCTGAAGGTTCGTACAGGATTGCCCTACTAAGGTCGAGGCGTATGGAGCCCGCCGAGAATTCCCCCGAAAGAATGCCAGCCTCGCCACCGCTCCGAATCGAATCGACCTCTCCCCGCGCGCAATCTGCCCGTCGGATGCTCCAGTTGGGAGGCAGATTGCTCCGTCGTCTCCGGCGCGGCGTGCGCTACGAGGTCCACGCGTACTGGAGACGAAGGCCGGTGCGGTCCACCCAGGTGTTCTACGAGTCGTTCGCAGGAAACGGAATGCTCTGCAATCCGGAGGCCATATTCCGCGTGCTTAAGGACGATCCGGATTTCACCGAATTCCAGCATGTCTGGGCGCTGGCAAGTCGACGCGACAATAAGAGCGTCGTCAATGAATTCCGGCGCGATCCCCGCGTTCGTTTCGTGAGGCCGCACAGCTCTGGGTACTATCGCGCGCTCGCCACCAGCGGCTACCTCGTCAATAACGCCACCTTTCCCCCGGAGTTCGGAAAGCGGGAAGGCCAGACCTACCTCAACACGTGGCACGGCACTCCGCTGAAGCGAATGGGCTACGACGTCGACGATTCCGCGTCGAGCGTGAGTAATGTCATCCGAAACTTCTTGAACGCGGACTACCTCCTTGCGGCGAACCACTTCATGGTCGAGGGCATGTATGAAGGCGCATATAAGCTCGGCGGGATCTATCGCGGCACGGTGATCGAGGAGGGCTACCCGCGAGTCGATCGCCAGATCATGACGGATGCCGAGGTCGAGTCAGCGCGCGGAAGACTGCGCGGTCTTGGCCTCGACATCGGTGATCGCGAAATCATCCTGTACGCCCCCACGTGGAAGGGCACGAGCTTCCACCGGCCGGAGGACGATGCGGCAGAGCTCCTCGCGCGCGTCGCGGAACTGAATTCGTTAATAGACACCGACCGATACGTCCTGCTTCTCAAGACGCATCAGGCTGTGCACAAGTTCGCGGCTCACGTGCCTCACCTCGCCGCTTTCCTGGTCCCCAACGAAGTCCCAACGAACACCATCCTCGGCATAACAGCGGTGCTCGTGACCGACTACTCGAGCATCTTCTTCGACTTCCTCGCGACCGGGCGACCGATTCTCTTTCTCGCTCCCGACATAGACGAGTATTCGGGATATCGCGGGCTCTACATGGAGCCGGAGGACTGGCCGGGCGTCGTTACACGAACCGTGTCAGAGCTCGCCGGTGAGGTGAATGCCCTGGGCGTGCGAGGGCAACCGCCCGAGGTTGCGGCGCGGTATCGGGCCGCGCAGCAAAGCTTCGCGCCCTGCGAGGACGGCGGAGCAACCGAACGGGTTATCGACATCGTCTTTCGCCGCCGTGTCGGCGGGAGGATTGTGCGCCTGGCTCGTGATTCGCGGCCGTCCGTCCTCTTCTACGCGGGCGGAATGCGGCCAAACGGAATCACCACCTCGCTGCTCAATCTTCTGAACGGCATCGACTATTCGCACTGTGATGTGTCCGTGATCTTCCCGAGTAGTGGCCAGCGCCTGGTGCTGGAGAAACAGGCGCAGATCAATCCGAATGTGCGGCAATTCGCGCGCGTGGGCGGCATGAACGGGTCGAAGTTCAGCCAATTGTCCCGTCGGCGTGCCATTCACCGCGGGGACCTCAGCAGTCACGCAACCGACCCGCTGCAGAACCACCTGTGGGACGCCGAGTGGAAACGCTGCTTCGGGGACAGTCGCTTCGATTTCGTGATCGATTTCAGCGGCTACGGTTCGTTCTGGTCGACCCTGTTGCTGCACGCTCCCGCAGCCATCCGATCCATTTGGCTCCACAACGACCTTGCCGCAGACGCCCAGCGCGTGACGAACGGTCGCCGTCCCCACCTCCGGAATCTGACCGGCGTCTTCAGCCTCTACCGCGAGTATGACCATCTGGTTTCGGTATCACCTTCGCTCGCAGGCATCAACGCTCGCAAGCTTGCCGCGTACGCCGACCGGGACAAGTTCGTCTCGGCACCCAACCTGGTCAACGCTTCGCACGTGCTCGAGCAGTCTCTCGAGGTCGATGAACCGGATGCAGAAATCGCCGACTCCGTGCCCGGCTTCGCGAAGGATGCCGCACTGGTGACCTTCGTGAGTGTCGGACGGCTCTCCGAGGAGAAGAACCACGCACGGCTCATCCGCTCCTTCGCCCGCGTTCACGCGGCGGTCCCGGCCACACGGTTAATGATCATCGGCGACGGGCCGCTCAAGAATCGCTTGGACGCCCTCGTCGAGTCGTCGGGCCTCAGCGATTCCGTGCGATTGGTGGGCCATCGCGCGAACCCCTACGCGCTGATGAGCCAGTCGGACTGCTTCGTGCTTTCGAGCGACTACGAAGGGCAGCCGATGGTGATTCTCGAGGCGCTCGTCTTGGGCCTTCCGATCGTCACGGTTGCCTTCGGATCGGCTGCAGACGCGCTACCCCCGGGCGTGGGGTTGATCACCGCGAGCACCGATGAGGGACTCGCCGCCGGGATGCTCGAATTCCTCGCGGGCGAAGTGGAGAGCAAGCCGTTCGATTCGATCGCGTACAACCGTGAGGCGATGCGGCAATTCTTCGCCGGCGTCGGCCTCACCGCAAGCAGCGATCTCAGGGATCCCGCTCTCTGAGGCTCCCTTCCCTTCAGTCGGCGTCTGGCTGTTTCGCCGCGGTCATCACCAGCGCCGCCATGCTTCCGGCCAACCGAGCTGGTTCGCTGCTCCCGTCCAGCTGCGCCGTGCCGTTGGCTCCGTCGTAGAGCACGATCAGTCGGGCGGTGAGCGCTTCGGGGTCCGCGATGTTCAGCGCGGCCACCAGGTCGGAGAACGTCTGGTGCAGCCAGGCCCTGAAGGTCTTGCCTGCGATGCGTTCTGCGCTGTCTGGCAGCGACTCCGCCATCGCGTTGGTGAACGCGCAGCCACGGTAGGCGGGCTCGGCGAAAAGTTCACCGAGCGTGGTGAAGACGGAGAGGATCTTCTCCGTGGGGTCGTCGTGCGCGGCTATTCCCTCGTCGACCCGCGCTGCCCACGCGACATGGCGCCCATGGAGGTAGGCGCCAATCAGGTCGTCCTTACCGCCGAAGTTGTAGTAGAGCGACCCCTTTGCGACGCCGGCCTTCTCGATCACTCGATCGATCCCGACCGTGTGAATCCCCTCGTTGTAGAAGAGCTCGTCGACGGCGGCGAGCAGGCGCTCTTTTGGCGAAGGACCCTTCTCTACCAGTGTGACCACGAAGAGAGCATACCAGACAGATCTGTCCAAAAAACTGTTGCGCTTTTAGACTGACCGGTCTAGCGTTGTCGCTACTTAGACAGACCGGTGCAAACTGAGGAGCACATCATGGCTGCCAGCCAGAACAAGGAACTAACCGGACAGATCGCGCTCGTCACGGGAGCGACATCCGGGATCGGACGCGCGACCGCGATCAAGCTCGCCGCACAGGGAGCCACCGTGCTCGTGCACGGGCGCGATGGGGCCCGCGCCGCGGCCGTACTCGAACACATCGAACTCGCTGGCGGAAAGGCCCGGTTCGTCTCAGCGGACCTGTCAACTCCCGAAGGAGTTCGCAGCCTGGTCGAACAGGCGGGCGCTATCGATATCCTCGTCAACAACGCCGGCATGCCCTGGTTCGGCGAGTCCGCGGCGCTCGATGTCGAGAACCTGGACCTGTTGTTCGCTCGGAACGTCCGCGCCGCATACCTTCTCACGAGCGCGCTCGCGCCGTCAATGGTGGCGAAGGGCACTGGCAATATCGTGAACGTCTCGAGCATGGCCGGCATCATCGGCCTCCCTGGCGGCGCGGCTTACGGCGCCATGAAGTTGTCCGCGATCGCCCTGACGCGCGGTTGGGCGGCGGAGTGGAGCCCCCGCGGCATCCGCGTCAACGCCGTCGCGCCGGGACCGGTGTACACCGCGGCAAAAAGGGAGCGGACGGAAGCACTCGGCAAGACGACGCTCCTCGGCCGCGCCGCCGAGCCGGAGGAGATCGCCGAGGTGATCGGATTCCTGGTCTCGCCCGCGGCCAGCTATGTGACCGGCGCGGTTATCCCCGTCGACGGCGGACGCACGGCGGCGTGACTCCCGTCCGTCAGCCGCCCACCGGACTCGACTGATCGATGAGGTACTCCAGCGCCGAACGCCAGTTGTCCGTCGTCGGGGCACCGGGGGCAGGATCGTCGCCGTTGCGCCGTGAACGATAGGTCGCCCCGCCCCTGTCGGCGACACCCGTGACCGCGATCACATCTCCGAGATAGGTGTCGCCGTCGTAGATGCACCAGACCTCGCTGTCGCGTTCTTGGAGGCGGTACGTTTTGCCCCAGTACTTATAAGCACCTTCCGCTATTTCGGGTCCGGCTTCCATGCGGCACATGGTACCCAGATGACCGATGCCGGGGAAGCCCGAAGCCCCGAGGCTTTCGCTGCGGAGAGGAAAAGTGACTCGATCCGGTCCCGATGAACGCGGAGGAGGCGACATCACCGTTGTCTGTGTATAGACGTGATCTGCCGCGCACGCAAGGCCATGACTGATGCGCGTACCAGGAGTAAAAGTTAACCATGGAGCGAATTCACTACTCAGGCGACTCGATTCTCACCGGCTCCGAAATCGCGAGAGCACTCCTGTCGTACGCGCAGGCGCTCGCAGCGAGAGGAAGGTCAGCGACAATCGACATCCCGGTGCGGCACGCCGACGGATCGCTCGGCACCGCCAATTTCCTGGTCGGACCCGCCAGCCAGTTGGTCTCGGAGCCCGAAGCCAGTCAGTTCGACGAGATCACAGACGAGCAGTTGATCGAGCAACTGCACCACGCCACGGCGGTTCTTGGGGAAATACGGGGATTCCCGCTGGAAGACAGCGATACGTCGATGCTCGCCCAGGAAGAGATCGATGACGGTCCGAAGGGGGCGTGAGTCGCGAAACTGCCCCGGGACTGCGCACACGCTCCGCTAGGAGTTCCTGATTCCGGACCAGACAAACTCGCGGATGACGGCGGCAGCGCCGCCCCGCGCCCAGTCATCGAAGCTGTGCGATCGCACCTCGAGAGTGCACTGCGCAGCCGCACCGAAAGCGTGTTCGGAGAATGTCCGTTGGATATGCGCACCGTACAGGTCGTAGTCAGCCACGCCCTCCCCGGCGATGACGACGAGTTCCGGACCTACCAGGTTGACCATCGCGGCGAGCGCCGAACCGATCACTTCGCCCGCTGCGGCGAATGCTGCGCGGGCGTCCTCGTCACCGGCCCGCGCCAGGTCGATGGCGCCCGCGATGTCGACCTCCGCGCCGGTCTTCTCGCGGATGCGCGTGACGATGGCCTGCGACGAGGCGACTGTTTCAACGCATCCGCGTCGACCGCACGTGCAGAGAAGGTCACCGGCCGCGAGCGGCAGGTGACCGATCTCGCCTGACACGCCGTATGCCCCGGAGACGACATCCCCGTTGGTGAATATGCCGCATCCGACACCCGTCCCGATCGTGACGATCGCGAACGATGCGGCGTCGACCCCCAGCCCGAACCAGTGTTCTGCGATGGTGAGCGCCCGAACATCGTTCTCGACGAAGACGGGGAGAGCGAGCCGGGTGTCGAGGAGGGAGGCCAGGGCGACGTCCCGCCAACCCAGAAGAGGAGAATGACGGATGACGCCGGACTGCGGGTTGACATCGCCAGACACCGTCACGCCGACGCCCGCGACGCGGTTGCGGTCGACCGGGTGCTTCTGGAACAGTTCGCTGACCACGGATTCGACCGTGTCGACCACCTCGTCGACGGTCGACGAGGTGAGACTGCGGTGCACTGTGGCCAGGATCATCGCGCGCAGGTCGGTGACGACGCCGATCGCCTCGGTCGCCGTGATCTTGACGCCGACGGCATAGGCGCGAGCCGCCGAGATCACCAGGGGGTTGACCGGCCGCCCGGCCGGCGCGTCGTAGCGGTCGAGCGCGATCTCGGAGACGAATCCCCCATCGATGAGAGGGATCACAGCCTTCGTGATAGCGGCCTGCGACAGACCGGTCGACCTGGCGATCTCGATCCGCGCGATGGGCCCGTGCGTCAGGATTCGGCTGAGCACGGCCACGCCTGCACGCGTCGACACCGCGGCATCCATTCTCCTGATCACGTCGCTCATCCCTTGATTCCGCTCGAAGCGATGCCCTCAAAGAACTGCCTCTGCAGAAACACGAAGATGATGATGAGGGGAAGCGAGGCGATGAGCGCTCCGGCCATGAGCGTGGGGTAGTCCGTTCCGTACTGGCCCTGGAGGTTGGCCAGGCCCACAGGGAGTGTCATGTTCGCCTTCGTCGACGTGATGATGAGGGGCCAGAGCAAATCGTTCCACGAGTATAGGGCGGTCAATACGGTGAGTGCGGCAAGATTCGGCTTGATCATCGGCAGCATGACGCGTGAAAAGACCTGCCAGGTGTTTGCGCCGTCGAGTCTCGCGGCCTCCTCGTACTCTCGAGGGATTCCGAGGAACGCCTGCCGCAGGAGGAAAGTCCCGAAGGCGGAGAAGATGCCCGGGATGGCAATGGCCGGGAGGGTGTCGACGAGGTTGAGGCTCTTCATCAGTCCGAACTGCGAAATGAGAAACAGTTGGCTCGGCGCCATGAGCATGATGAGGAAGACACCGAACACGATCGAGCGCCCGGGAAAGGGAATGCGGGCGAAGGCGTAGGCGGCGAGTGCGCTGATCGCCAGCTGGCCGACGACTCGTATGAACAATACGGATCCGGAGACGAACAACATGCTCCAGAACGGCACGGTCGCGAAGAAACGCGCGTAAGCATCGAGCGTGAATACGCCGGGCAGGAGTGTCGGCGGAACGGCGCGCGACTCCGTCACCGACTTGGCGGTGGTGAGGAGCTGCCACACAAACGGGCCAACCATGACGATGAGCCCCAGAGCCAGGGCGAGGTGGAGGGGCGTTTGGCGTCCCTGCACCCTACCCATAGAACACCCACCGGCGCTGAAGGCGGAACTGCACGGCGGTCGCAGCCATGATGATGAGGAGGAGGACGATGGCGATCGCGGCTCCGTAGCCCTGCTCGTATTGCACGAAAGCCTTTTGGTAGAAGTAGTAAACGATCGTCTGGGACCCGTCGATGGCGGGATTCCCCTTGCCGATCATCACGTAGATGAGGTCGAACATCTGAAGTGAGGAGATGATCGAGAGCACCGAGACGAAGAAGATACTCGGTGACAGCAGCGGCAGCGTGATGCTGCGGAACTGACGCAGCCGACTCGCCCCGTCGAGAGCCGAGGCTTCGAGCAGCTCCGGCGGAACGGCGTGGAGGCCCGCACCGAGGATGATGACGTTCGTTCCGAGGCTGACCCAGATGCCGACGAGACCTATCGCGAGGATGGCGATGTGCCCATCGGCAACCCAGTAGGGTCCGTGGATTCCTAAGAGCGAGAGGAGGAAGTTGAGCAGTCCGAAGTCGCCGTTGTAGATGAACCGCCACACCATGCCGACCGCGACGGGCAGCGTGACGACGGGCAGGAAGTAGAGCACCCGGTACACACCCTTGCCGCGGTTGACCTGATGGATGAGGGCGGCTATCACGACGGCTATCGGGATGCCGACGAGGACGATTGCCGTGTAGATCGCAGAATTGCGGAGAGACGACCAGAACAGTGGATCCTGCACCAGGTCGAGGTAGTTGCCCGCGCCGGAGAAGGTGGCTCCTCCGAAAGGACCGGTCGTGCTGAAACTCGTCAGTACGGTGCCGAACAGCGGCCCGACATAGAGCGCGACGAGTCCGACGAGTGCCGGTGCGATGAATCCGATAGCAGGAGCCCACTGGCGGAACGGCACGCGGCCGGAACTCGCGCGCGACGAGTTCCGGCCGGTACTGATGGTTCCTGAGGTCATTTCTTCTCTGCTGCGAGCTTTGCGTTCATTCCCTTAGCGAGCGCATCCGCGCCATCCTTCACCGAGGTGGTGAGCTGCCAGACCGGGGTGAGGTTCGCCGTTTCGAGATCGTTCCACGCGGACGTGTTTCCCGAAACGGGATAGACGACACTGTAGGGAATCTCGTCCATGAACGCCTTCAGGTTGAAGTTCGGCATCGAGTCGACCCAGCCCTGCTGCGTGTTCTTGTAGGCCGGGATGACCGCGCCCGTGGCGGCCTGGATCTTCGCGGCCTCCTTGCCGCCGAGGAACAGCAGGAACTTGGCCAGCTCGGCCGGATGCGCCGTCTTCGCTGCTCCGACATTCTGGATACCGTTGATCACGGTCGCGCGCTTCATGCCCGTCGGCAGAACTGTGACGTCCACATTCGGCTGCAGTGCCTTGTTCTGGTAGAACCGGGAGGCGTAGAACGAGCCGCCGTAGTACATGGCGACCTTCTGGTTCTCGAACTGCGCGACGGCCTCGGTGTCGGACATCTGCGCGAGGGTCGGCGACGAGCCGTCCTTCAGCAGGTCGATCCAGAACTGGATGCCGGCCTGGGTCGATGCCTTGTCGTAACCGGACTTGGTGCCGTCTGCCGAGATGATGTTGCCGCCCGCCTGCGCAACCGTGTTGTACAAGCTCTCCTGGCGGTTGAGCGGGGCCGCGATGCCGAACGTGCCGTTGGCCGGGTTAGTAAGGAGCTTCGCGTTCTTTCGCACGTCATCCCAGGTCCAGGTGCTGTCGGGGTACTTCACGCCGGCGGCGTCGAACATCTTCTTGTTGTACCAGAGGCCGATGGTATCGAAGTCTTTCGGCAGCCCGTACTGGTGTCCCTTGTAGTTGAACAGGTTGACGAGCGCTTTCGGGTAGACGGACATATCGATCTTCGCGTCTTTGATCGCCGCGTCGAGCACGAGCAGCTGGCCGTTCGACGCGTAGGTCTGGAAGTGGTCGCCCAGCATCCAGAACGCGTCCGGCGCCTTGCCCGCGGTGGCGGCGACCTGAAGCTTCGTCCAGTAGTCCATGAACGGATCCACCTGAAGCTTCACATGGATTTTCGGATTCTCCTTCTGGAACTGGTCGATCAGTTTCTGCATCGTGGCATCCTGGCTCCACACCGCGTAGGTGAGGGTGACGTCTTTGCCACTCTCGGCCTTGGGCGCCTGGGAGGCGCAACCTCCTAGCAGTGCGACGGCCGCAGCCGCTGCGACTGCAATACCCATCCACCGTTTCATCGGCTTTCCTTTCGTAGTATCCGGTTGCTGTAACCGGATGGTTTGTGCGAGCTGGTCAATCGCCAGTCACATGTAGTCGGGCTTGTGCCCAGTCGACGTGCGTCTCGTCGGCACCGTCGACCGCGCCGACCGACAGCTCCAGCACCGTCACGCCGGTGACGGCGATGTCGAAGGCTTGCGCCGGGGCGCCTCCGCGCAACTCGAAGGCTGCGAGCACGGCACCATCGCCGAACACGGTTGCCGTGGCGACGCCCGTCGGGGTCTCGTCGTCGACACCGATCTGCCCGGTGAGGCGCACGGCATTCTCGCCGAGATAGAACGAGACTGATGATGAGGCAGACACACCGAGGCCGTCCGCGTACGGGATTCCCGCGACGAGCATGGGATGCCCATCGCGAGGGTCTCCCCCGCCGTTCGACATGTCTCGTTCAATCGGCCCGACACTGTTGGAACAGGCGAGGAACGGCAACCCGGCGACCACGGTCGTGCCGACAGCGAGCGGTGCGGCGATGCGCGCGTGCGAGATCACGACGACAGGGTCTCCCGGCACGGCGAGCTCCACGGCGATCACGGCGAGCGCTCCATCGACGAACGACGTCGGGGAGCTGAGTTCCCATTCGCGTGCGGTCCCGACCAGTCGTCCCCCGCTGGCCCTCCATCCCGCGGGCAGCCTCGGCAGCGCGTCCGCATCGGCCAAAATGCGCGCGGTGCCGGATCCGTCGACCGACTGCACCGCGGGGGAGACGACGGGTGCCCGCCGAACGGTGCGTGCCCTGGCACGCATGAGCTCGCTTTCGACGGGGGCGAGCAGCAGGACGAACCCACCGTTCCGCCGGATGTCGAAGCTCAGCACCTGGCTCGACCGCACCGTCTGCGTGCTATCGACGAGACCTGCCGACGAGGCATCTGTCACCGACCAGGCAGTGAACTCACCGCTGCCGAGGAAGGCAAGGTCGACGCGAACGGTGCGAGGCTCGCCCGTGGCGATGCATCCGATCCACCATCGATCGCCGTTGCGGCGTGCGATGATCGCGTGCGAGTCGGGGGTTCCGCCGATGAACCGGGTCTCATGCCATTCGGGAGCGATCTCCGCGAGGTAGGCTTCGGCAAGCGGCCGGGCCGTGTACTCGTTGACCTCATCGGCGAAATGGGTGATGCCCGACTCGAACGCGACGCCGAGCGCCAGCTCGTGAGCGTCGCTGGTCTCACGTTTCGGTGCGCTGAACGTGACGGGCGTGTAGTCCATCGAGCCGACGACGTTGCGGGTGAATGGCTGGATCACGTTGTGCGCTGCGGTGAGCGGATCACCGTAGAACACGTAGTACTCGGCGCCGCGGATGCCCTCGTAACTCATGACATGAGGGAAGGTGCGGGCCCATCCGCGCGGGATCACCGAACCGTGGAAGTTCACCATGAGACCCACCCGCGCAGACTCCGCGATGATCGCGTCGTACCAGCGGTAGCGCTCCGTCGACTCCGACTCCATGAAATCGACCTTGATGCCCGCCACGCCCCACGACCGCCACAGTTGGAGCTTTTCGAGCGCCTTCGGGCCGTCCAGGTCGCTCCACGAGCTCCACACGTGCACCTGCACGCCGCGCGCGCTCGAATGGGCCACGAGTTCCGGCATCCACGTCTGGTCCCAGCCGCAGTCGACGAGGATGTGCTCCCAACCGCGGTCCGCCGCGTAGTCGGCGAATCGAGTCTGCTGCTCGAGATAGGCGCCGGAGTATTGACTCGACCACCACGACCACGCGGCACGGCCCGGTCTGATCCAGGAGGTCTCGGTCGCGGTCGTCGCGGGGGCGAGTTCGTCGACGAACGACGACGCGACGATGGTGTCGAGAGTACCCACGATGAGCACGCGCCACGGCAACCGGGTGCCTGCCGACATCCGGAGCTCGTCGTCGGCAGTACGCAGCGTGAACCGCGGTCCGTCCTCGGTGCTGAACGTAGCGTGGGCACCGGAAAACCTGCCATCGATCGCGGACTCGGTCAGAAGTACGTGGGAATCCCCGATTCCACCGATGAGGATCGGGAACCCGTACTCCCCCTCGGCGAGCGCAGAGATGTCGCTGCCGAAACGCGGCGTCTCGTACCAGGTCTGGTAGTCGAGCAACCATGCGCGGCACGATCTGGAGAGGGGAAAGGAGGTGAGCTCTCGACCGACGAGCATTTCGTCGTCCCCGAGGGGCAGCTCATACCGGAACGCCACACCGTCCTGCGCGAGACGCACGATGAGCGACCACTCGACGCCGCTTGCCCGATCGATGAAGGAGAAGCGGTGCTCGCGGTGGCTGGCGACATGGACGCCCACGGCCTTGCCCGTAGCCATCGCGAAGGATTCGTCGCGCACGGTTTCAACGTGGCCGCGAAGGGTGCAATCGCCACCGAGCTCTCGACCGTTGACGGTGATGCCCAGCAGCGCGCGCTCGATCAGCGTGGTGTTGGCGTGCCGCACGCTGAGGGAGAGCGACTCTCCGTCGCTTGTGAGTTCCGCGTAGATTGCCGCGTCACCGAGGGCGATGGGCGCGAAGCCCGCCTGTGACGTGGTCATCGTCGATCGTCCCAGCTTTCTTTTCAACGGCAATGGTGAACGGGTTTCGCGTTTTGCTTGATTTCCAGAGGATAAGCGTGATTAATTTACTGTGTCAAGTATTTAATTCTGAAGGGTGTTTTCGAATGACGGGTCATAGTCGAGCGCCCATTTCGCTGGAATCGGGTGGTGTGGCCGTCGTCTTCGACGTGGGTTCTGCCGAGATTCCCTCGGTCGTCTACTGGGGCGATGCGCGCGGATTCGAGGTGTCCGGCGGAGCGGAGGAGCTGGTGGCGACCGCATCCCCCGCGGTGATGAACAGCTCAACGGATCGCGCGCGCGCCTTTACGATCCTCCCGACCGAGCGCGAGGGGTGGTCGGGGACTCCGGGCATCGAGGTGGGCAGGTCGCACCATGCCCTGGCGGTGAGACTCGCCCTCACCGCGGTCGAGCAGACCGCTCACCGCGTCGCCTTCACCCTTGTCGACGACGCGGCCGGGTTCGAGGTCGTCGCGACCTATGCGCTCGACGAGTTCGGCATCCTGGATTGGTCTGCGCGCGTCACGAACCGGGGTGACGGCATCCTGGACGTGTCTGCCGTGCGGGCGCTGCTCCCTCTGCCCGGACGGGCTGACGAGATCCTCGACCAGACGGGTCGGTGGAGCCACGAGCGCGTCGCCCAGCGCACGCCCGTCAGAGACGGAATCCATCATCGGCAGGTCCGCCGCGGACGCCCCGGACACGACTCACCGCTTGTGACGGCCGTCGGAGCACGCGGATTTGGCTTCAGGCGCGGCGAGGTCTGGACGACCCACGTCGCGTGGAGCGGCGACCAGGAATGGCTCGTCGAACGCGTCCCTGAGGGAGCGGGAACGCTGTCGTCGGTCCTCGGCGCCGGCGAGCTGCTGCGCGCCGGCGAGATCCGGCTCGCTCCGGGCGAGAGCTACGGGTCGCCGCATGTGTTGTTCGGCTGGTCGAAAGCGGGCCTGGACGGTGCTTCCGCCCGATACCACGCGCACGTAAGGTCGTTCCCGTCTCACCCGACTACGCCGAGGCCGCTGGCGCTGAACACCTGGGAGGCCGTGTATTTCGATCACGATGCAACGCGCCTCTCTGCCCTCGCGCGGCGAGCGGCCGACGTCGGTGTCGAACGATTCGTGCTGGATGATGGATGGTTCCGTGGTCGACATGACGATCGCGTCGGCCTCGGCGACTGGACCGTCGATGGCGTCTCGTGGCCCGACGGCCTCGGCACCATAAGCGACGTGGTGCACGGCCTTCAGATGCAGTTCGGCCTGTGGTTCGAGCCGGAGATGGTCAACCTCGACTCAGAGCTCGCGCGTGCACACCCGGAGTGGATTCTCGCACCAGAAGGTGATCCGGGCCGGTCGTGGCGGCACCAGTTCGTGCTGAATCTTGCCGAACCGGCGGCATCGGAGTATCTCTTCGAGGCCATCAGCTCACTCGTCCGCGAATATGCGATCGACTTCATCAAGTGGGACCACAACCGCGACCTCCACGAGGCGGTGTCGAGACGGGACGGATTTCCGAGCGTTCACGCGCAGACTACGGCGACCTACGCTCTTCTCGATCGACTGCTCGCCGCCCATCCCGGCCTTGAGATCGAGTCGTGTGCGAGCGGCGGCGCGCGGATCGACCTCGGCATCCTTCGGCGGACACATCGGGTCTGGGCATCCGACACCAACGATCCGATCGAGCGGCAGTCGATCCAGCGCTGGACCGGGATCCTCGTGCCGCCAGAACTCATAGGCAGCCACGTCGGCCCTACCGAGTCGCACACCACCCACCGGGTGAGCAACCTGTCGTTTCGCATGGTCACGGCACTGTTCGGGCATGCGGGCATCGAATGGGATCTCTCGGTCGTCCCCGATGACGAGATCGACCAGTTGCGCCGGTGGGCGACGTTCTACAAGTCCAGGCGTGCGCTTCTGCACACGGGAACCACCGTGCGGGCAGATCTGGTGGACCCTGCCCTTCTGCTGCACGGCGTCGTGGATGCCGAGCGCTCGCACGCACTGTTCGCGCTGGCGGCCACCGCGAGCACTGACCGCGCTCACTCCGAGCGGATCGCGTTCCCCGGGCTCGATCCGCAGCAGACCTACCGGATACGCGTTGTCACCGAACTGGGCCAACCGAGCTACCAACAGGTCAAGAGTCCCGCATGGATTTCCGCACCCGAAATCGCGCCCATGTCGGGTTGGTTGCTGACGGAGGCGGGCCTTCCGATGCCCATCATGAACCCGGGAAACGCGCTGCTCTTCGAGGTGACCAGGGCCTGAACGGTGAGATCGTTGGGCTCCTTGATCTGGCGCTGCCGACTGACGTCAGCGCGCATCGACGGAGCCCGATGCGACGAGCGCAAATCCGCGGATCACGAACTGCTTTATTCCGTCCACAGAGGCCGTGCGTCCGTTGAGCGCAGCGCTCTGTGATTCTGAAAGGATCGCTGTTCGGACGATTCCAACCCCCGTCCGTGCTAGAACAGTCGCCTGAAACCGGTCGTATATGCGGCGGGCTGCTGCCGGGTGAGCCTCATTGAGCAATTCATGTGAATCGGTCGCCGGGAGCCAGCGCAGGATGATTTCAGCAATCCTCGAGGCCACACCGGATGTCGCGGTCGTCTTCGATCCGGAGACGCCACCGGAATCCGATGGAAAGAGCCACCCCGCGATGGGGCCCGGCTCTTCCAGGGCAACGAGGATGGCTTGCTCGATCGCGACCAGCACGGGAAGGCGGGGGTCGGTCGCGAACAGGGCGTTCTCGAGGATCAGGAGCCACTCGCTCATGTCGTTCACTACCAGGTCATCCTTGCTCGCGAAGTAGCGGAAGAAGGTCCGCTCCGTCACTCCGGCCTCATCGGCGATGGCGCGAACGGTTGTGGCATGGAATCCCGATTCGTCGAAGAGGCGTTCTGCTGCGCGCAGCAGGGCCGCCCGCGTTTGCTCTTTGTGAGCTTCGCGTTTTCCCACTTCGTGTTCCACGTGATGTCTTTCTCAAGTTGGTGACTAGCCTTGGCCGCCCGCGTGAGTTCGTTCGTGAGCGGGGTCAGGTCTCTGTGCAGTATGGCCGCATCCTGACAGCAATCTATCAGACACTGTCATTTGTGACATATATAGTGTCAGTTATGACAGATACGGTGACACCTAGTCTATTTTGGCGCATTGGCAGCTGGTGCGCGCGACGTGCCTGGATCGTGATCGCAGCGTGGCTGATCCTGGTTGTCGCAGCGACCCTCGGCAGTTCGGCACTGAACGCGAGCTATAACGCCTCGTTCACCCTGCCGGGGACCCCGGCGCAAGTAGGTGCCGACCTGCTCAAGGCCCACACACCGCAGGCCTCTGCCGCCGCGGCCAACACGTCCTCTGGCACGATCGTCTTCCACGTCTCCTCCGGCTCGCTCACGCCGGACCAGAGCGCGATCGAAGCCGCGACGAAGGCGGTGCGGGCGTTGCCGACGGTGAAGGCGGTGAGCGATCCGTTCACCGTGCTCGCTCCGAATGGCCGCACCGCGGTCGCGAGTATCACCTACAAGGACTCCGTCACCTCTCTTACCCCGTCGGATGCCGCCGCCACCGACTCGGCCGTCGCCCCCGCGAAGCACGCGGGCGTGCTGGTCGACTACGCAGGAGATCTCGGCACCGCTGCGCAGTCGTCCGGCAACACAAGCTCTGAGCTGGTGGGGATCGGCGTGGCTTTGCTGGTGCTGCTGTTCGCATTCGGCAGCGTGCTCGCAACTCTCATCCCGATCCTCAGCGCCGTCGTCGGAGTCTTCTCGGGCATCGGAGCGCTCGGCATCGTGAGCGCCTGGGTACAGTTCCCGAGCGAATCCCCGACCATCGCGCTGATGATGGGATTGGGCGTCGGCATCGACTACGCCCTCTTCCTGACCACTCGTTTCCGGCAACTGGTCCTGGATGGCGAAGATCCGCCCCGGGCCGCGGCGACGACGGTCGCCTCGAGTGGACGAGCGATCGTGATCGCCGCGGTGACCGTGGTCATCGCGCTGGTCGGGCTTTACGCGTCCGGCATCTTCTATATCGGCCAGCTGGGCGTCTCCGCGGGGATCGTCGTGGCCGTGGCAGCCGCTGCCGCAGTCACCCTGGTGCCCGCGCTTCTGGCTATTGCCGGCCGGCGAATCGACAGGGTGAAGGTGCGCCGCACGCCCATCGCCGAGCCGAACGGTACGGGCACCGGCTGGAACCGCTATGCGATCGCGCTCCACCGGCATCCCGTCGTTTACCTCAGCGCAGCCATCGCGCTCCTCGCGGTGCTCGCCATCCCGCTCCTCAGCATGCAGATCGGGACGCCCGGAGTTCGTGCCCTTCCCACGCAATCCACCGCGCGCCAGGCCTCAAACGCCATCGACGCCGGATTCGGTGTCGGCTACCAAGCTGCGCTGACGATCGTCGTGACGGTGCCGTCTGGGCAGACACCCCAGCAGTTGCAGGCCATAGGAACCTCGCTCCGGCACACCCTGTCCACGACCCCCGGAATCGCGAGTGCAACACCATTCGCGCCGACCGCGGACAGGGCGCTGCTGATCGGCCGGGCGATCCCCACAACCTCGGTGTCGAATACGGCGACGGCCTCTCTAATCCACCGCCTCGATCGGACCGTTCTCCCCGAACAGCTGTCAGCGAGCAAGGCGCGGGGGTACGTCACCGGTGCTGTCGCGACGTCGCTCGCGCTTCAGGAAGCCGTATCGGCGTCGCTGCCGCTGATCATCCTCACGGTCGTCGCCGCCGCGGTGCTTCTCATGCTGCTCACCTTCAGAAGCCCGCTCCTCGCGCTGAAAGCCGGCCTGATCAATCTGCTCTCGATCGGCGCCTCGTACGGCGTGCTCGTGGCGGTATTCCAGTGGGGCTGGGGATCGCAGCTGCTCGGCATCCCCCAGGGCGTGCCGATCGTGTCCTTCGTGCCGATGCTGATGTTCGCCATCATCTTCGGGCTTTCCATGGACTACGAGGTATTCCTGCTGGCACGGGTGCTCGAGGCCTGGAAACGCGGGGCGTCAAACCGCGACAGTGTTGCTTCGGGCTTGGCGGTGACCGGCCGCATCATCAGCTGCGCCGCGATCATCATGGCCTGCGTCTTCTTCTCCTTCATTCTGCAACCGAGCGTGACGATCAAGATGCTCGCCTTCGGACTCGGCATTAGCGTGCTCATCGATGCCACGATCGTGCGACTGGTCATCGTGCCGTGCGCGATGTACCTGTTCGGCAAGGCCAACTGGTGGTCACCGCGCTGGCTCGACCGGGTACTCCCCCACCTCGAACCGTGACACCGAAGATCAACCACAAAAACACGGGCGTCGGCTCAGGCTTCGTGCCGATCGGGCAGCGTGGTGGTGGTTGGCTCAGCAGCGGGAAGAGCCTTCTCCCGGTCGAGAGTTGCGGCCCAACTTGCGAGCAGGCTCAGCGCGTCGTGTGACGGGGAGCCCGGTTCAGCGCTGTAAGCCTGCAGCACCAGGCCCGGGTCAGCGGCGACGTCCAGTTTCTCGAATTCCAGTTCGAGGTCGCCAACGACCGGGTGGTGTAGTCGCTTTGTCCCGCTGCGGTGCTGTCGCACGTCGTACGCGGCCCAGCGAGTGCGGAACTCCTGGCTGCGGGTTGACAGCTCGCCGATGAGATTGGTCAGCGCCCGGTCGTACGGGTCGTGTCCGACTTCGGCGCGCAGGACCGCAACGGCGTCGCTCGCTGAGTTCTGCCAGTCGGGGTAAAAATCGTGTGAGCGGGGGTCGAGGAAGATGAATCGGATGTGATTCGCAGGGCGTTGTGGGTCGGCGAAGATGTCGGAGTAGAGAGCGTAGCCGAGGCGATTGGCGGCGAGGATGTCGAGTCGGCTGTTGTGCACGGTCGCCGGCGTATCGGTCATCGCGTCGAGAATCCGCTGCAGGCCCGGGCGCATGCGTTGTTGGGTGGGTCGGCCGGTAGTGCCCGAGACGGTCGCACGAGCGAGGTCGAAGAGGTGTGTTCGTTCGGCGTCGTCGAGCCGGAGGGCGCGAGCGATAGCCTGCAGCACCGAGTTCGAGACTCCGCGCAGGTTGCCTCGCTCGATGCGGGTGTAGTACTCGACACTGACCCCGGCAAGCGTCGCGATTTCTCCCCGGCGCAAACCAGGCACGCGGCGGTTGCCACCGGCGACGTGCAGTCCGACCTGCTCGGGAGTGATCCGCGCGCGTCGGGAGGTCAGGAATTCGCGGACCTCGTCTCGGTTGTCCATGGGTGCAATCGTACGGCCGGAACCGTTCGGTGAGGGAGGCTCTGCCAGTACCCGTTAGAGCAGGGGCTCCCACTCGGGGCACGAGATGCGGTGGCGTAGTTAGAGCGACGGAACAGAGTCGGCGACCAAAGTGGCCGCTGAACGTCGCCATCGATTGAAGTGAGGAATCTCGTGCGTTACAGGCTTGTGGGTAAGACCGGTGTACGGATCTCGGAGGTGGCGCTGGGCACGATGACCTTCGGTGACGACTGGGGCTGGGGGGCATCTCCCGATGTCAGCGGGAGGATGCTGGACCTGTTCGACGACGCTGGTGGCAACGTCATCGACACCGCCGACGTCTACACCAACGGGTCGTCGGAAACCATCCTCGGCGAGCTGCTCAAGGGCCGCCGCGACCGGTTCGTGCTCGCCACCAAGTTCACCAACCAGACCGACCCGCGTGATCCGAACAGTGCGGGCAACCACCGCAAGAAGATCGTCGCCTCGATCGAGGCAAGCCTGCGCCGGCTGCAGACCGACCATATCGACCTGTACTGGGTGCACGCCCGTGACCTCCTCACTCCAGTCGAGGAGCTCATGCGGGCCCTGGACGACCAGGTCCGGCTCGGCAAGATCCTCTATCCGGCAGTGTCGGACTGGGCGGCCTGGGAGATCGCGGAAGCCAATACGACCGCCCGGCTGCGGGATTGGTCACCGTTCACCGCGATCCAGCTGCGCTACAACCTGCTCGACCGTTCCCCGGAGCGGGAACTCTTGCCCATGGCCGAGGCGTTTGACCTGCCGACATTCGCCTGGGGCCCACTGGCCGAAGGACGGCTCACCGGCAAATACCTCGACGGGCACACCGGCCGAGCGACCGAAGCGAGACGCCCGTACACCAGCGTCGGCAGTGACGACATCGTCCGAGAGGTCGTCGCGATCGCCCACGAGATCGGTTCATCACCGGCACAGGTGGCCATTTCCTGGGTGCGGCAGCAGCCCGGCCCGGTCATCCCCCTGGTCGCGGCCCGCACCGAAGAACAGTTCCGCGACAACCTGGCCGCGGTCGACGTGCACCTCAGCGAGCAGCACCTGGACCGTCTCGACGCGCTCAGCCGCCCCACGCTCGGATTCCCCGCCGATGTGATGCGGGAGGCCTCCGTCGTCGGCGGAGTCTACGGCGCCCAACTACCCGACATCGACGACCCCCGCGCGCAAGCCGTCCGCCGCACGACCACCGGCGGCTAGCCCGACAGCGACCCGCGCGCTCCAGACGAAGGACAGGAACACATGAGGGCAACGATCACACGATCGCCCCGGAACATGCGGTCGCCTAGCCCCCGTGCCTACCGTTCGCCGGCCGGGAAACGAACGTTCTCGTATCCCGCATCCGGTGTCAGCCGTGCGCGCCGCGACACCGAGAGATAGATCACGAAGGCAACGATGACAACGGAAAGAATGACGCTGACCGGACCTGGCCCGACATCCAGGCCACCCCTCGCGTGCGGCATCGCGAACCAATCGGCGAAGGAGGCGCCCAATGGGCGGGTAACGACATACGCGAACCAGAAGGCGAAGACCGCGTTAAGGCGCAGGAACCGGAACGCCAGACCAGGGAGCACGAAGAACACGGCAAAGAGGTATCCGGAGTCGAGATAGCCGAGGTTCAGGACCTTCGCGGTAAGGTCTCCGGCCGCGGTGCCGAGCGCAAAGGTCGCCAGCACCGCACCCCAGTAGAACCATTCGCGTGCCCGGGTGTTGATTTCATGGATCGATAGGGTTCTCTGGGTCGCCCACCAGGTGATGAAGATCGCCGCGAGGGCGGTGAGAAACACGGAGGTCGAGACGAGATACGGAACGCCAGCCAGCACGTGGATGATGTCGGCGACCATGGTTCCGAACACGGCCACCATCACGATGGCGAGCCAGTAGAGCCACGGAATGTAGCGACGGGCGCGGAGCTGTGCGATCAGCACTCCGACAAGGATCAGGGTCGTGATGCCGAGCACGACGGGACGGTTGTAGGTGAGGAAGAGGTGGTCGGAGGTGGTCTCGCCCATGCCGGTGGTGAGCACCTTGGTGATCCAGAACGCGGCGGTGATCTCCGGGACTTTGCTCGACATTGTTGCAGCTGGGATGGTCGTGTTTTTCATCAGATCGCGTCCAGGCTTCGTGCGTTCGTGCGTGGCCCGAGGATGGCGACGACGACGGCGAGTGCGACGATGAGCGCGCCGCAGAGCGCGAAGAGCGGTCCGGCCCCGAGGGCGTACAGGATCGGCAGGGTTGCGAATGGGAGGGCTGCACCGATAGCCCGCGACAGCGCGTACGGCAAACCGATCGACCGTGCGCGGATCTTCGTGGGGAACAGCTCAGCCTGGTAGATGTGCGTCACATTGGACTGGATCACGCTCGACAAGCCCGTCAGGAATCCCGCGATCACAACGAGCAGCGGAGTGCCCGCCAAGCCGAAGCTGATACCGAAGACGGCAACCGCAAGGGAAGCTCCGATCAGAAGAGTGCGCCGTTGAACCCGCTCCACGAGAAGCGCGCTCACCACCGAACCGAGCGGGTACCCGAGAGCACTGAGAGCCGTGAAGATCAGCGAATGGACGATGCTGTATCCCTTGTCGACAAGCACCAGAGGAGCGATGGAAGCGAACCCGTAGAAGCCGATCGGGCTGAGGGTGTTCATCAGGATGAGCAGGACGCGACGGCGGCGGAGCTGTTGGCGGGTCGGCGCATGGAGCGGCTCACCTGGCACTTCGCGTTCGGCCGTGTCCACGTTCAGCACGGTGTGCGACATCTGCTCGAGCACGACGCGAGCTTCCGCTTCCCGGCCGTGGGCCACCAGCCATCGTGGCGACTCGGGTAGTCGACGCCGAAGCAGCCAGACGACCAGGCCGCCGATGGCCGCAATGCCCAGAATGAAACGCCATCCCTCTATACCTCCGATGCTGTGCGGGAAGAAGACCGTCACGGCGCCGATGATCGGTACGGCAACGAGACCGAAGGTATAGCTCCAGGCGACGAGACGGCCGCGACTGTTCTTCGGCATCATCTCGCTGAGATAGCTGTCGACGAGCGTCAGCTCCGCCCCGAGACCGACACCCAAGAGCACGCGCAGGGCGATCAGGATGACCGGTCCGGGCGCGAAGGCTGAGGCGATCGAGAAGAGCACGTATAGCAGAAGGTTGACCTGAAACATGCGGCTGCGGCCGAACCTGTCGGCCAATGGAGACAGTGCGACCGATCCAATCGCCTCACCCACGAACGTCGCCGCGATGAGGCCGGCCTGGAGCTGCGGAGTGAGCGCCCAGTGCAATCCGATCAGCGGCACGAGCAGCGAGCTGAGCGCAACCTCCACAAAGTTGAAGAAGGACCCGGCGCCGATGAGTACGACCAGACGGCGATGCCAGCGCGTCACCAGGGAGGCATCGAGAATCTCGGAGACTGTGGCGGTCGCCGATGGAGTGGTCAGATCTCGTGCCTCGTTGCCCGTCATGACGGTAGTGAAACAGCAATTCTTGCTATTTGCAATAGCAAACAGCATGATTGAGTCATGATGCAGAGTGGCGCAGAAGAAATCGCTGACAGTACTTTCACGATCCTCTACCGCGCGCAGTCGCTGGCGGATCAGGCCTACGAATCGCTCAGAGAACGAATCGCGACTGGCGAACTCGCTCCAGGACAGCGACTGACAGAGCGAAGCCTCGCTCTGCTTCTCGGCGTCAGCCCCACTCCAGTGCGCGAAGCACTTCGTCGCCTTGAGCAGGAGGGCCTGGTCGAGCGAAGCGACCCGCGATCGCTCACCGTCGTCGATCACTCGTCCGAGTCATTGGCGGAGTTGCAGTACGCGGAGATCGTTCTGCGTGCGGCCGTCGCACGATTCGCGGCGACGAAGATCGAAGAGAGACAGGTTGACGTTCTTCGCTCCCTTGTCACCCAACTGGAGACTCTGGCAGCCGATGGCAGGCCGGAAGAATTGCTCGATGCGGCGCGCAGATTCGACGAGACCGTCGCTGAGATTGCCGACAACGCCGCCCTGGCCAACCTGTGCAGGAGCGTCGAGGTCGTTGGCCGTTCGCGCCGACTGCGTGCGGTCGCGCTCATGCAGAGCAAACGCCAGGATGTCGGACTCCGCCACCTCCAGGCACACCGCGACATCGTCGCCGCCCTGGCCGCGCATGATCCGGACCGGGCGGAACAGGTCGTCCGCGCGCACCTCCTTTCGTCTCGCGATCTTCTTCTTTCGGATCTCGGACCTGCATGACGAATGAGACAACCGTCGACGAGGTCCGAGTGCTCGTGCCGGTTGGAATGCTCGGCGGAGGCTTCCCCGCAGCGACCGTGTATCGAGCTCGCGAACTCAAGGCCGACCTGATAGCGGTCGATGGTGGATCGACCGACTCCGGGCCCCACTACCTCGGAACGGCGACGGCAAAGACCTCCCGGAACGCGGTCGCCCGCGACCTCAAACACATCCTCCTCGCCGCACGTGACGCCGGCATTTCCGTCATTGTCGGCTCCTGCGGAACGTCGGGCACGGACGCTGGCGTCGACTGGGTCTACAACATTGCGATCGAGATCGCCGCTGCGGAACATCTGAAACTCTCAGTCGCGCGGATCTACAGCGAACAGTCCTCCGCCGTGCTGGGCGGCTACCTTGCCGAGGGGCGGATCGGTCCCCTTCCCCCGGCAGAACAGCTCGACGTCGAAACGCTCGACCGATGCAGCCACATCGTCGGCGTGCTTGGCCACGAGCCCATCCTCGATGCGCTTGAAGCCGGCGCCAACCTTGTGCTCACCGGCCGAGCGACGGACACGGCGCTCATCGCCGCAGTGCCGCTCGGCCGAGGGATGCCAGCCGGACCCGTCTGGCACGGTGCAAAAACGAGCGAGTGTGGAGGCCTCTGCACCACCGATCCCCAGGGCGGAGGAGTGCTCGTCACCTTCGACCGGACGGGGTTTACCGTCGAGCCGCTGAACGACTCGGCCGCGTGCACGCCGACGAGCGTCGCCGCCCACATGATGTACGAGAACGCCGACCCGTTCAGGATGCGCGAGCCCGCGGGCACGCTCGACACGGGCGCTGCCACCTATGTGCAAATCGACGACCGCCGCGTACGAGTCGAGGGCTCGGAATTCGAGACCGCCGACCAATACACGACCAAACTTGAAGGCGCCGCGCCTGCGGGCTATCAGACCATGATTCTGGTCGGGCTTCGCAGTCCAACCGTTCTGGCCCGGTTGGACGAGTGGTGCGACGGTGTGCTCGCCTATCTGCACCACAACATCACCGAGAGCTTTGGGCTTGAGCCAAGCGCCTACGACCTGCAGATTCGCCGATACGGACACGACGGGGTGCTCGGCGAGTACGAGCCAGACAAGTCCACGCCGCCCAGGGAGGTCGGGATCGTCTTCATCGCGACAGCCGAGGATCAGGCAACCGCAACTCAGCTCGCCAAGTTCGCCAACCCCATTCTTCTTCACGCACCTCTACCTGGAGAAACCGCATTCCCGAGCTATGCGTTCTTCGGATCCCCCGCCGAAACCGAACGCGGACAGTTCCACGAATTCGTGCTCAATCACGCCGTGGCGGTCGACTCTCCCGCTGAACTGTTCCGCACGGTGCATTCGGAAGTTCACTCATGACGACCTCCCTCGGTGACCTCGCCGAACTCGTTCGCTCGAAGAACGCCGGGCCGTTTTGGCTCACGATCGATGTCTTCCTGGCGACGCAGAGCGACTACACCAGAGTCACTAACTCCCTGCTTACCGATCCGGAACACATCGCCACAACATTCGGGGTCCCAGCCGTGACCGTGCGGATATTCACTCTCCCGAACCTCAACGCGATCAAGGTCAGCGTGCCCCGCCCCGTTGTCCAGGGATCGCTCCACGACACCGACCTACACGCCGGCCAGCAATACATCCCGCTGCTCAATACTTCTATCGAGTAAAAGCGGCTGTCTTCGACGATGAATGCAAACGGACCGGATGTCCAGTGCTGAAATGCGGGCACGGCCCAACGGCGGATGGGTCAATTCACAGTCTCGGATCGACCGGTTCGGATTCCATCGCAAGCACCGCGAACACAGCTTGGTGAATCTTCCACAGGGGTTCCCCGGCAGCGAGGCATTCAAGCGCTTCGATTCCGAGGGCGTACTCACGAAGCGCCATTGAACGCTTGTGCGAGAGATTGCGCTCACGCAGACGCGACAAGTTCTTCTCCTCGGTGTAGTCGGGGCCGTAGATAATCCGGAGGTATTCACGACCGCGAACCTTGATCCCTGGCTGGACGAGCCCCTTCGGTCCGCGAACGAGGTTGGCCGATGGCTTGACCACCATTCCCTCCCCGCCGGATGCAGTCAACGATTCCCACCATTGAGTCGCTGAATCGACGGATGCTGGGTCGGCGAGATCCACGATCATCGATTTCGTCGCTCGAATGAACTCGGGGTCTGCGGTGGCGAGTCGATCAGCCACTGATAGGTGCCAGGCGTGCCCCCTGTCCGAGTAGGTTGCACCTGCGGTCGCGAGTACCTGAAAGGGAGCGAGCTGCACGCCCGCCAAACCCTCCGCTGGCGCGCTGTAGTTGCGGTACGAGCGCACGTACCTCTCGGCGTTTTGTTCCCGCGACCGAGTCCGGTCGAGAAGGTCACCAACTGGTAGACCGTTCACGGCAGCCTGCTCGAGCACACGAACGGCCTTCGGCAGCGCTGCGGTCGCGGCCGCGCCCATAGATGCATACTGCCCTCGAATCATGTCACCGGCCTTGAGAGACCATGGCAAGAGTTCGGCGTCGAGAAGCACCCAATCCGTCTTGAGCTCCGGCCAGAGTCCTGCGGACTCAAAGCCAGCGTCGAGTCGAGAGAGGAATGTGTCGGCGATCTCATTCGAAAAGAACGGCCGACCTGTACGTGTGTAGACCACTCCGCGCCATCCCGCGGGTGCGTCGAAGCGACCGGGATTGCGCGTGAGGAGCACTACCGCACGAGAACCCATGTGCTTCTCCTCGCAGATGACCTCCTCGACGCCCTCTTTTCGGTAGGTCGAGAACGCTTCCGCTGGGTGCTCGAGCATGGCCGCGAGGCTCGATGTGTTCGGAGGGCTCATTGTGGGCGGCAGATAGAGCAGCCAGCGCGGATCGATCGCCCATCGGCTCATTACTTCGAGGGCACCGGCCGCATACTCTTCTCGGACTCCGATTCGACCGTGGGTGCGGGTCTCGACGATGTGCTTGCCGAGAACGTCGTCGATCGACAGCAAGCCTGCTGCTCGGGTGACAACCGCCGACGTGGCGGCCAATGGCTTTGCCGGTTCATACCAGACCTGCTCAGCAGGAACGGAGACGACCTCCCGCTCGGGGTAACGAAGTGCAGTGAGCTTTCCGCCGAACACGCAACCGGTGTCTAGGCACATAGTGTTGTTGATCCACTCAGGCTCGAGGGTCGGCGTATGTCCGTAAATGACCATTGCCCGGCCGCGGTAGCTCTCAGCCCACGGAAGGCGCACCGGCAGGCCGTATTCGTCGGTCTCGCCAGTCGTGTCACCGTACAAAGCGAACGACCGGACCCGGCCGGAAGCTCGCCCCTGATATGCCTCGATGAGGCCGGCGTGTGCGACAACCAAGTTGCCATCGTCTAGCACCAAGTGCGAAACCAGTCCATCCGCAAACCGCTCGACCTCGCTCCGGAATTCCGATCCCTCCGCAGCGAGCTGTGTCAAAGATTCAGCCAGACCGTGCGAGGTCTGAACCTTCTTTCCACGCAAAGCGCGCACGAGCTTGCTCTCGTGGTTCCCTGGCACGGCAAGAGCATGCCCGTTCCGGACCATTCCCATTGCGAGCCGCAGCACTCCGGGAGTGTCGGGCCCACGGTCGACGAGGTCGCCGAGGAACACGACCTTCCGACCTTCTCCGTGGGCGGCATCCACCGGACGGCCTTCATCATCGCGCTCGATCGCGTAACCGAGAGTTGCGAGAAGCGTCTCAAGCTCTGACCGGCAGCCGTGGACGTCACCGATGAGGTCGAACGGCCCTTTCTCGTGGCGGAAGTCATTGAGCAAGGGTTCCATCGTGATGACGGCCGCGGCGATTTGGTCGACACCGTGGAGCACGTGGACTTTGCGAAACCCCTCTTTGCCGAGAAATTTCATCGAGCGACGAAGTTGATCCTGTTGACGTTTGATCACGCTGGCACCGAACTGGCGATCTGTGCGGCTCTCGTTTCGGTCGACGCAGACTCTCTCGGGCACGTCGAGCACGATTGCGACCGGAAGTACATCGTGGTCACGAGCGAGCTGCACAAACCCCTTGCGAGCTTCAGCTTGCACATTCGTTGCGTCGATCACCGTAAGTAGCCCGGCGCTCAGGCGCTTGGAGGCCACGAAGCGAAGAGTTTCGAATGCCGCATTCGTCGCCGTCTGTTCATTCTCGTCGTTGGAAACCAAGCCGCGAAAGAAGTCGCTCGACAGGGTTACGAACGGGCCGAAGTGTTCGCGCGCGAACGTTGACTTGCCGGACCCGCTCGACCCGATGAGTACGACGAGCGACATTTCAGGAATGGTGAGTTCGGCCATCGTCACACCCTCCTGAACAAGGCGAGTTGCGTGGCTGAACCGTGCACGGGGTCGACGTCGCCGACAGTTCGAAACTCGACCGTGTAGCCATTTCGATCGCAGATGCCCTGAGCCCAGTCCGCGAAATGAACTCGAGTCCACTCGAACCGGTGATCAGGATGACGGAATCGCCCAGCTGCAAGCGATGGATAGAGCACGTTGTATTCCGAGTTTGGCGTGGTCACGATGACCGCATTCGGACGGGCGTGAGCAAACACGGAAGATTCGACGGATGAGAGACGGTCGGGATCGACGTGCTCGATTACCTCCATCAACACTGCCGCGTCGAGGTCCTTGATTCGATCGTCCACGTAGGTGACGGACGACTGCAGGAGGCGAACCCGAGCATGTTGGGCGTCGCTGATATCCCTGAAGTGCAGTTTCTCCTCCGCGGCCAAAAGTG
>FSWR01000066.1_pt1 | contig 59750 bp, 49 predicted proteins | sample 1638041 | NCBI WGS metagenome assembly FSWR01 (sample SAMEA3914789, study PRJEB12502) | metagenome | biome: forest; material: soil | place: Canada | collected 2011-07-03 | depth 0.3 m | reverse complement strand
GAGCGACAGGGCGGATGAGGCCAGAGCCGACGCAGAGGTCAAGCGGGCCGAGTCCGATCGGGAAGCGACGAAGGCCAAGAACGACTACAAGGAGAGTCTTCGCGATTGAACCCGATCCAGGGAGGGCGAGCGGACCGAACGTTCGCCCTCCCTGCGGTTTGTCGGCCGAGCTCGTCCTAGGCTGGAGAGATGAAAACGCGCACTCTCGGCCGCACCGGCCGCACGGTATCCGTCGTCGGTCTCGGCACCTGGCAGCTCGGCTCCGACTGGGGAGACGTGAGCGAGAAGGATGCCCGCGCCGTTCTCGACGCGTCTGTGGCAGCGGGGGTCAGCCTCTTCGACACGGCGGACGTCTATGGTGACGGTCGCAGCGAGCGCATCATCGGCAGCTACCTCGCCGACAATCCCGACCGAGGCATCACGGTGGCGACGAAGATGGGTCGCCGGGAGTCGCAGGACGCGGCGAATTTCACGCTCGCCAAATTCCGCGAATGGACCGACCGCTCGCGCGCGAACCTCGGAGTGGACACGCTCGACCTCGTGCAGCTGCACTGCCCGCCGACCGCCGTCTTCTCGTCTGATGCGGTCTACGACGCGCTCGACGCCCTGGTCGCGGATGGTGCGATCGCCAATTACGGCGTGAGTGTCGAGACCGCGGACGAGGCCCTCACGGCGATCGCGCGACCGGCCGTGGCGACGGTGCAGATCATCCTCAACGCGTTCCGTCTGAAACCCCTCGACTCGGTACTGCCGAGCGCGCTCGCCGCTGGCGTGGGGGTCATCGCGCGCGTGCCGCTCGCATCCGGCCTCCTCAGCGGCCGCTACACCGCCGCCACGACGTTCGCGGCTGACGATCATCGAACGTACAACCGCAGTGGCGCCGCGTTCGACGTCGGCGAGACCTTCTCTGGCGTCGATTTCGAGCAGGGTGTCCTGGCGGCGCAGGAGTTCGCGGCATTGCTCGCCGCGGAGCCCGCCGCGGCGGGCCTCACGACGGCGCAGGTCGCGCTGGCCTGGGTGGCGCAGCTCGATGGCGTGACCTCTGTCATTCCGGGCGCGCGCAACGTCGGGCAGGCGGAGAGCAATGCCGCCGCGGGTTCCGCGCCGCAACTCAGCCCGCGCTTCACCGCCGCCGTGACCGACATCTACGATCGCTACTTCCGCGAGGCGATACATGCCCGTTGGTGACGTCGGCTGCTGCTCATTCCCCGGCCACAAGGAATGACGGTCGCCGGATGACTGTTGTTGCGAAGGTCCCCGTCGAAGCGAAAGCAGGAGCACGATGTCCAGAGTGATGATCGTCGTCGCGAGTGTCCGACCCGGCCGCATCGGTCTCCCCATCGCCGAATGGGTTCGCGGGGCGGCTGAGGCGCACGGCGGCTTCGAGATCGACTTCGCCGATCTCGTGGAGATCAACCTCCCGTTCATGGATGAGCCGAGCCATCCGCGTCTTCGCCAGTACACCCGGCAGCACACGATCGACTGGAGTGAGCGGGTGGATGCCGCGGACGCCTTCATCTTCGTGACCCCTGAGTACAACCACAGCTACTCGCCCGCCCTCAAGAATGCGCTCGACTACCTGATCCAGGAGTGGTGGCGCAAGCCCGCGGCGCTCGTGAGTTACGGCGGCATTTCCGGCGGCACGCGCGGCAAGACCGCGATCGAGCCAGTGCTGGCACTCCTCGGTCTGGTGCGCGTGGGTGCGGAAGTGGAGATTCCCTTCGCTGGCCGACTCGTCGCCGAGGGGGTCTTCCACCCCGACGAGAAGGAGATCGCGGTGCTCGGCAAGCTGCTCGATGAGATCGCCGTGCTCGCCGAAGTCCTTAAGCCGCTTCGCTGAGCCGCGCGTCAGCCGGCGCTGTGCCGGTCAGCGTCAGGAGGGCTGCACCGGCAGCGGTTCCGTGTCCGGGATCGGGCTTGCATCGCGACCCCGCAGGTCGGGATGCGCCCGCCGGAAGATCGTGGGAATGAGGAACCCGACGCCCGCGAAGGTAGCCGCGATCCAGAACGCCCCCGGTGCGTGGAAGCGGTCGATCAGGAATCCGGCGAGGGCGGAGCCCATTGCTGCGCCGATGAGCTGCCCGGTGCCCACCCAGCCATAAGCCTCGGCGGTCTCGCTGAACCGAACGCTCGACGACACGATTGCGAACATGACCGCGAGGGCCGGCGCGATTCCGATGCCGGCGATCAGCAGGGTGACGGCCAGCCACCAGAAGTTGAGGGATACGGCGGCGAGCGCCATCCCGACGAAGATCGCGAACAGCCGCCTGGCCAGAGCCCACGGTCCGATCGGCACGTGGCCGAGGGAGAGGCCGCCGATGAGCGATCCAACCGCGAAGAGCCCGAGCACGATTCCGGACTGCGGCCCGCCGTCGCCGAAGGTAGCGACGACACCCGCCTCGATCGCGGCGCATCCGCCGACGAGCAGGAAGCCGGTCACCGTGGCGAGCAGAACTGCTGGCTTCGCAAGCACGACGCCGATGTTGCGACGACTGCGCGGTATGCGAACGCGGCCGACCTCCGGCGAGGAGATGAACCAGATGCCGCCGCCGATCAGGAAGGCAAGGGCCACAAGGATCGCCAGCACTGTACTGATCTGGATGGCGACGAACGTCGTGATGACCGGACCGACCACCCAGATGACTTCCTGAGCCGAGGCGTCGAGGGAGAACAGCGGGGTGAGCTGGCGCGAGTTCACCATCTTGGGGTAGATCGTGCGCACGGCGGGCTGTACCGGGGGAGTGCTCACCCCGGCGAGGAATCCGAGCACCATGTACGCGGGCACGGGGAGAGTCGGCGCGAGAGCGATCGTCGCGATCGCCGTCGCACAGACCGACATGGTGAGGATGAGCACGCGGCGCATTCCCCACACGCCCATCCAGCGGCTGGTGAGCGGGCCGGCGATGGCCTGCCCGACACTCGCCGCCGCCAGCACGAGACCCGCCGCACCGTAGGAATGGTGGATGCGTTCGATGTGCAGCAGGAAGGCCAGGGAGAGCATCCCATTGGGAAAACGGGCCAGAAGCTGGGCCGACATGATGCGCGCGACGCCGCGCGTTTTCAGAAGACTCAGGTAGGTACTCACGACCGTGCAAGCCTATCGGTCGGCATCCTCATTCCCGATGGCGGGTCGTGAAGAGGGACTAGGCACAACGGCGTCCGTGCGATTCCCCGCTTTTCCTCAGTTGACGTCGCATAGAGTGCATGCGGACCCGGTTAGGAGACCACTGGACATGACGATGCGCGAACGACCCCGTGGCAGCAGGCGTGCGGGCACCCTTCCGTTGCGGCACGCTCAGCAGGGATCTGGCATGCCGCTGCTCGCCGTTGTGAAGTTCCTCGGCATCGCTCTCGCCGTCGTGGCGGTGTCTGCCGCCTCCGTCGCGGGGGTCGCGGTGTGGGACGTCGCCTCCAGCATCAAACCGGGCATCCATCTGGCCGCGCTCCCCGGGCAGACGGCGCCGCCGCCAACGATCGGCGCCATCGAGGGCGGGGTCAACCTGCTACTGGCGGGGACCGATACGCGTACCGGCCAGGGCGCCGGATTCTCATCTAAAGCCGACCTCGCGGGCAGCTCTGGCGCCGGAAGCAACGATGTCACGATGCTTCTTCACATCTCCCAGGACCACAAGAGCGCGACGATTGTCAGCTTTCCCCGCGACCTCATGGTGGCGGTGCCCGCATGTCCGCGATCGAGCGGAGGCAACTATCCCGCCACCAGCCGGGCGATTTTCAATTCCACGCTTTCTCGGGGCGGGCTCTCCTGCGTCGTGCTGACCGTCGAAAAGATGACCGGGCTGCAGATCCCGTATGCCGCCCTCATCAGTTTCGACGGCGTCATAGGCATGTCGGATGCCGTCGGTGGCGTCGACGTGTGCATCGCGAGTGCCATCAAGGACCCCTATACGGGCCTGAACCTCGCGGCGGGCACCCAGACCATCGTGGGTTCGACCGCTCTCGCCTTCGTGCGCACCAGGCACGGCGTCGCTGACGGCAGCGACCTCGGGCGCATCAGCAACCAACAGGTATTCCTCTCGGCGCTTGCCCGCAAGGTGACCTCGGGCGGCGTGCTGTCGAATCCGATCCAGCTCTATTCCCTCGCCAAGACGGCGGTCAGCAACATGCAGCTCTCCGACACCCTCACGAACCCCACGACGATGGTGGAGATCGGGCTCGCGCTTAAGAACATCGGCCTCGGCAACATGACCTTCCTGCAGTATCCGACCGCCGCCGATCCGGTAGACCCGAACCGCGTGGTGGCGATCGCCTCGGCCGCATCGGTGCTCAACGCCGCCCTCGTGGCGGATCAGCCGATCCAGCTGACCGGCACGGTCGGCCGGGCGGCCGTCGCGAACCCCAACGCCGTTGCGTCGCCCGCACCGGCGCCATCGCCGTCGGGCTCACCCGTTCCCACAGCGGCCGCTCCATCCGGAGCCGCCCCGGTCGTCCTGCCCACGACTATCACCGGCCAAACGGCCGCACAGCAGACGTGTTCCAAGGGCAACCACTAGCGATTCCGTCCTCCACAGGCTGTGCATAACTCGCACAACTTATGCACAGCTGTGGATGACACGCCCACTACATATGGGGTTACCGTGATCTCGGTAGCCCGCTATATAGTGGTGGAACTGCGGAACAGCAACTCCAGGACTTCCCAAACGGCCGGTCCAGCCTGATGCATTCAGCAGACAATTTCGGACTTCATCGGGAGTCGTAAGGGGACAGAAAACCGCTGGTCGGAGCGGCTTTCAGCAATGGCGTTTCTGGACGCCAGAGGACGCATAAGGAGCACACGTGGCAATCACCGTAGTCAAGCGCGATGGACAGCGCGAGCCGTACGACGCCAACAAGATCAACCTCGCGATCGAGCACGCGAGCGCCGGACTGGACGACAACATCACCTGGGTCACCCAGATCGCGAGCGAACTCGAGCTCACCCTCTTCGACGGCATCACGACGCAGCAGCTCGACGAGGCCGTCATCCAGGTCGCACTCCAGAACGTGAAAGACGACCCGGCCTTCGACACAGTGGCCGCCCGCCTGCTGCTCAAGACCATCTACAAGCGAGTGCTCGGCGACTACGAGACCGCCGAGGAGCTCAAGGCACTGCACGCGGGTCGCTTCGCCGCGAACATCACCCGTGGCGTCGAGGAGCAGCTGCTCGACCCGCGACTCACCCAGCTCTTCGACCTCACCACCCTCGCTGAGGCACTCGAGCCAGTGCACGACGAACTTCTCAAGTACATCGGCGTCGTGACTCTCAACAACCGCTACGGCATCAAGGGTCGCAACGGTGACGCGCTGGAGGTTCCACAGTACTTCTGGATGCGCATCGCGATGGGCCTCTCGCTCAATGAGGCGAACCCCACCGAGCATGCGATCAAGTTCTACGAGAAGATGAGCCGCCTCGAATACCTGGCGGCCGGATCCACCCTCGTCAATGCGGGCACCATCTACCCGCAGCTCGCCAACTGCTTCGTCATGGAGATGCAGGATGACATGGAGCACATCGCGAAGACGACGCGCGATGTCATGTGGCTCACCAAGGGCACCGGTGGCATCGGGCTCTCCGTGACCAAGCTCCGTGCGCAGGGCTCGCCCATCCGATCCAACAACACGACCTCCACCGGCCCGATCCCGTTCATGCACACGATCGACTCGATCCTGCGTGCGGTCAGCCGCGGAGGCAAGAAATTCGGCGCGCTCTGCTTCTACATGGAGAACTGGCACCTCGACTTTCCAGAATTCCTCGACCTGCGACAGAACTCCGGCGACCCGTACCGCCGCACCCGCACCGCCAACACCGCGGTCTGGATCAGCGACGAGTTCATGAAGCGCGTGCAGAACGACGATGACTGGTACCTCTTCGACCCGCTCGAGGTGCAGGATCTCAACGAGCTTTACGGCAAGGCCTTCTCCGCTCGCTACAACGAGTACGTGGTCAAGGCCGAGGCCGGCCAGATGCGCATGTTCAAGAAGCTCGGCGCTCGCGAGCAGTTCAAGTCGATCCTCATCTCGCTCCAGACCACAAGCCACCCGTGGCTCACCTGGAAAGACACCATCAACAACCGCGCCCTCAACAACAACACGGGTACGATCCACCTCTCCAACCTCTGCACGGAGATCACGCTGCCGCAGGACGAGGACAACGTCTCCGTGTGCAACCTCGCGTCGATCAATCTGTCACAGCACCTCGACGATGCGGGCAAGCTCGACTTCCGCAAGGTGGAGGAGAGCGCGCGCCTCGCGGTTCGCCAGCTGGACAACCTCATCGACATCACACGTTCCTCTGTGAAGGAGGCGGACTTCTCCAACGCGCAGAATCGTGCCGTCGGGCTCGGCGTCATGGGCTTCACAGATGTCGTCGAGAAGCTCGGTCTCAGCTATGAGAGCGAAGAGTCGTACGACCTCATCGACGAGATCATGGAGCACGTGTCTTACGCGGCGATCGACGAGAGTGCGAACCTCGCCAAGGAGCGCGGAGCCTACCCGAACTTCGAGGGCTCGCGCTGGTCGCAGGGACTGGTTCCGCTCGACTCCATCGCTCTCACCGAGGCCGACCGCGGCGTGGCCATCAAGGTCAACCGCACGACACGCCTCGACTGGGACGCCCTGCGCGCGAAGGTGAAGGGCGGAATGCGCAACGCGACGCTCATGGCGATCGCGCCAACGGCATCCATCGGTCTCGTCGCGGGAACCACGCCGGGGCTCGACCCGCAGTTCTCGCAGATCTTCAGCCGCGCAACCTCGAACGGCAAGTTCCTCGAGGTCAACCGCAACCTGGTTGCGGACCTGCAGGAGCTCGGCATCTGGGATTCCACCAAGGAGGCCATCCTGCGCAGCCAGGGCGACATCCAGGGCATCGCCTCGATCCCGGATCACGTCAAGGCCACCTACAAGACGAGCTTCCAGCTCTCGCCTTACTCCTTCCTCGAGGTCGCGGCGCGTGCCCAGAAGTGGATCGACCAGTCGATCAGCCGCAACATGTACCTCGAAACACGTGATCTCGGCGACATGATGGACATCTACTTTGCGGCATGGGAGCGCGGCGTGAAGACCACGTACTACCTGCACATGAAGCCTCGCCACACGGCGGAGCAGTCGACGGTCAAGGTCAACAAGTCGGAGGAGATCGGCAGCGGGGCTCGCAAGGGCTTCGGCGCCGCGGCATCCACCGTTCCTGTCGAGGCGCGCGCCGAGGCTGCTCCGGCGGCCGCGCCGCGCAAGGGCTTCGGCTTCGGCGGCCTCGCACCGAAGGGCGACGCGTAACCATGAACCCGTTGGACAACACGTCTGAGTACAGCGTCCCGGTCGACCCGATGGACGACCTGCAGTGCGACAGCTGCCAGTGATTCGACTCGCCCGCCGCGCGAGCTGCGCATCAACCGATTTTTGTGAGAGAAGCAAGTAATGGGAATCCTCGGAACCGGCCTCCAGGAGGGGCTGCTCCTGAAGCCGATCAAGTACCAGTGGGCGATGGACCTCTACGACCAGGCGGTAGCCAACACCTGGTTCCCCAATGAGATCCAGCTCGGCGAGGACATCGCCGACTTCAAGAAGATGACGGACGAAGAACGTCACGCCGTCACCTTCCTGATGAGCTACTTCAACCCGAACGAGCTGCTCGTCAACAAGGCGCTGGCCTTCGGGGTCTATCCGTACGTCAGCGCGGCGGAGTGCAGCATCTACCTCGCCAAGCAGATGTGGGAGGAGGCCAACCACTGCATGTCGTTCGAGTACGTGCTCGAGACGTTCCCGATCGACCGCGAGGCCGCCTACAACTCGCACGTCGACATCCCCTCGATGGCGAAGAAGGAGGAGTTCGAGCTCCGCTACATCAAGCGGATGACCGAGCAGACCCTCGACATCACGACCACGGAGGGCAAGAAGGACTTCGTGCGCAACCTCGTCGCGTACAACGTCATCCTCGAGGGCGTCTGGTTCTACTCCGGCTTCATGGTCGCGCTGAGCTTCCGACAGCGCAATCTGCTGCGCAACTTCGGTTCCCTCATGGACTGGGTGGTGCGCGACGAGTCGCTGCACCTCAAGTTCGGCATCAATCTCATCCTCACCGTGCTCGAGGAGAACCCCGACCTGCAGACGGAGGAGTTCGCCGCCGAGATCAAGCAGATGATTCTGGATGCCGTTGAGATGGAAGAGGAATACAACCGCGATCTCCTCCCGGGCGGCATCCTCGGCCTGAACGCCACGTACATCAACCAGTACGTGAAGTACCTGGCGGACCGGCGTCTGGAGGAACTCGGATTCGAGGCTCACTACAACGTGTCGAACCCGGCAAAGTGGATGGCGGCGGCGAACGACACGCTGCAGCTGGTCAACTTCTTCGAGTCGACCAACACCTCCTACGAGTCGAACGCTTCGGCGACGGTCGGGGCAAAGAAGGAATAGAGCAGCGCGTGCTCTGCGCGAAGAATCGCAGGCTTTCGTCGCGTACGACGCGAGACTGCTGGACGCAGCATCCGCCCTGGGGCTTCGGGTGTCTCGCCCGGTGCCGCGTTAGGCGGCCAGCGGGCACCCCAGGTGTAGGCTCCGTAGACGGCCGCGACGACGACGTTGCGACCACACTTCGCGACCCGAGGACGTCACAGCAATGGCCAGAGCGACCCACGCCAGGGGCGGCCTTCGCTACAGCCACAGTTCCCCTCGTCTGGCCGACATCCGTCTGAAATACTCCGCCGCTACTGTCATTACATCGGCGACGCTTTCGCGCGCCAACAACAACAGCAGCACGACTTTCCCCAAGAGAGAAATGGAACCAGCACATGCGCATTAGATACGGAATTCCCGTGCTCGCCGTCGCGGCAGCACTCGCCCTCGGCGGCTGCGTCGACAACTCGACTCCGACGGCCTCAGGCACAGCGGTCAGCGGCACGACGAAGGACAGCAAGCTCGCGGCACTGCTCCCGTCCGCCATCGCCAAAGCCGGCGTGGTCAAGGTCGGAATCGACGCGACCTACCCGCCGAACGAGTCCAAAGACGCCAATGGCAACGCGATCGGCTGGGACGTCGAACTCTTCAACGCCGTCGCGGGCAAGCTCGGCCTGAAGGCACAGTACGACATTGCTTCGTTCAGCACCATCCTCCCGGGCATCACCGGCAAGAAGTACGACGTCGGCCTCTCCTCCTTCACAGACAACGCGGAGCGCGAGAAGCAGGTCGACTTCGTCAACTACTACACCGCAGGCATCCAGTGGGCCTCGGCCAAGGGCAAGACCATCGATCCCAACAACGCCTGCGGCCTCAAGGTCGCGGTTCAGGCCACGACCTACGAAGACACCGACGAGGTCCCGGCGAAGTCGAAGGCGTGCACGGATGCGGGCAAGGCGGCGATCCAGATCCTCAAGTTCGACGCGCAGGACCAGGCGACGAACGCCGTCGCCCTCGGCCAGGCCGACGCCATGAGTGCCGACTCGCCCGTCACCCTCTACGCCGTCTCGAAGCAGAAGGACAAGCTGCAGCTCTCGGGCAAGTCGTTCTCGAACGCGCCGTACGGCGTCGCGGTCGACAAGGGCTCGGCGCTCGGCAAGGCACTGCAGGGTGCTTTCCAGGCGATCATGGATGACGGCACCTACAAGAAGATCCTCGACAAGTGGGGCGTCGCTGACGGTGCGCTCACCACCGCCACCATCAATGCCGGAGCCAACGGCTAACGATGGCCTCATCGGCTGGCGACCGTCCGGCGGCGGGGGAGAACCCGTCGCCGGATGGCACTCAACGGGCGACCGCGATCAGAGCGGTCCCGCTACGGCATCCCTGGCGCAATCTGGTAGCCATCGTCATCGTCGTATTCGTGATCGCGTTCGTCTACGACGCGGCGACGCGGCAGGCATTCCAGTGGCCGCTTTTTGGCAAGTACCTCTTCGACAAACGCATCTCGCAAGCCGCGCTCAACACCGTCATGCTGACGGTCTATTCCATGATCATCGCGATCGTGCTCGCCCTGCTGCTTGCTGTCATGCGGTTGTCGCCGAATCCGGTCTTCAAGAGCATCTCCTGGTTCTATCTGTGGATCTTCCGCGGCACCCCGGTGTACGTGCAGCTCACCTTCTGGGGACTGCTCTCGGTGATCTATCCGAAGCTCAGCCTCGGACTGCCGTTCCTGCCACCGGTCATCACGCTGCCCACCGGCGATACCCTCAACACGTTCCAGCTCGCGGTGATCGGGCTCGCCCTGAACGAGGCCGCATATCTCGCGGAGATCGTGCGCTCCGGCATCCTCTCGGTCGATCGCGGCCAAGAGGAGGCCGCTACGGCGCTGGGCATGACGTGGTTCCAATCGATGTGGCGCGTCATCATTCCGCAATCGATGCGGGTGATCATCCCGCCGACCGGCAACGAGGTCATCTCGATGCTCAAGACGACATCGCTCGTGACGGCCGTGCCGTACAGCTTCGACCTCTTCACGAGGTCGAGGGACATTTCCGCGGAGACGTTCACACCCATCCCATTGTTCCTGGTCGCGTCCGCCTGGTACCTCGCGATCACGTCGATCCTCATGGTCGGCCAGTACTTCCTCGAGAAACGGTTCGCCCGCGGGATCGGCGCCGCGCGCCCTGACCGCCCTGGCGACGGGACGGGTGTGATCCCACCCGTGGGAGGCAATCCGGCCACCGTGCTGCCGCCGCAATCGCCTATCGAAAGAGGGGTTGGAACATGACCGAATCCCCGATGGTCGACGCGGACCGCGTGTCGAAGAGCTTCGGATCGAACCAGGTGCTTAAAAACATCACTCTCACGGTGAAGCGGGGCGAAGTGATGTGCCTCCTCGGGCCCAGCGGCTCCGGCAAGTCGACGTTCCTTCGCTGTATCAATCACCTGGAGAGGGTGGACGCGGGCCGTCTGCGCGTCGACGGAACGCTGGTCGGCTATCGCGAGAAGGGCGACAGGCTGCACGAGCTCCAGCCGAAGGAGGCGGCTCTTCAGAGACGCGACATCGGGATGGTGTTCCAGCGGTTCAACCTCTTTCCGCACATGACCGCCCTCGAGAACATCATCGAGGCGCCGATCCGCGTGAAGCGGCTGCCGAAGCCACAGGCGGTGAGCCGTGGGCGCGATCTGCTCGCGAGCGTCGGACTCGCCGACCGAGCTGATTCCTACCCCGCTCACCTCAGCGGCGGCCAACAGCAACGCGTCGCGATTGCTCGCGCGCTCGCCATGGATCCGAAGCTCATGCTCTTCGACGAACCGACCTCCGCGCTCGACCCAGAGTTGGTCGGCGACGTTCTCGACGTGATGAAGAAGCTGGCGCTCGAGGGCATGACGATGATCGTCGTCACACACGAGATGGGTTTCGCTCGCGAGGTGGCCGACTCGCTCGTCTTCATGGATGGCGGGGTCGTCGTCGAGGCGGGTGATCCTCGCGAGGTGCTCACCAATCCGCAGCACGAACGCACCAGGGCCTTCCTGTCGAAAGTCCTCTAAGCAAATCGAGTGGCACGGAGTAGTTTCGAGAGAAAGCCAGTCAACGACGACAGGGGAACCATGAACGGCCCGACATACTCGACCCTCTCCGTTGCAGCGATCCTCAAGGAGTCTGCCGAGCGGCTCCCCGACAGGACAGCCGTCGTGGTCGGCGACACCCGCATCAGTTATTCGGAGCTCTGGGAGCAGTCGCGCGGCTACGCAGGCGCACTCAGGGCGCAGGGTGTTGCGCCCGGCGATCCCGTGGCTATCCTCATCCCGAATGTCGCGGACTTCCCGCGGGCCTACTACGGCATCCTGAGTCTCGGGGGAATCGTGGTGCCGATCCACGCGCTGCTCAAAGCGGACGAGATCGAGTATGTACTGCGGGACTCCGGATCGACGCTGCTCGTCTGTGCCGCGCCGCTCTTGGCGGAAGGCGCCAAAGGTGCGGCGCAGGCCGGCGTCCCGGTGTTCTCGGTGCTCGCGCCAGAGCCCGCCGACGGCCAGGATCCGCCAGGAGGGATACCGCGGCTCGAGAAGCTCGCGGAGGAGGCGGAGCCGATCGACACCTACGTGCCGCGCCAACCAGACGACACCGCGACGATCCTCTACACGAGCGGCACGACGGGAAAACCGAAGGGCGCGGAGGGTAGCCACTTCGCCCTCGTCGAGCAGACGAACACGCTGCTGCTGAACACCTTCGATCTTCGCGCCGACGACGTGATCCTCGGCTGCCTTCCGCTCTTCCACACCTTCGGCCAGACCTGCACGCTCAATACCGGCTTCCGGATCGGCGCGAAGATCATCATGCTGCCGAAGTTCGACGGGGAAACCGCGCTGCGCAGCCTGGTTGACAACGAGTGCACGATCATGATGGGCGTTCCCACGATGTACATCGCGCTCCTCGAGGCCGCGAAGAGGACGAGTGACCGTCCGAAATTGCGCTACGCGGTGTCCGGCGGATCGTCGCTGCCGCTCGCGGTCATCGAGCGATTCCGCGCCGAGTTCGGCGTGGAGATCTACGAGGGTTACGGGCTCACGGAGACCTCGCCTGTCGCAAGTTTCAATCACGTGGGGCGTCAACCCAGGGCCGGAAGCATCGGCCAGGCCATCTGGGGGGTCGACGTCGAGATCGCCAGGGCGGATGTCGAGGAGTCGATCGAGCTGCTGCCCAGCGACGAACTGGGCGAGATCGTCATCCGGGGTCACAACCTCATGAAGGGTTACCTGAACCTGCCGGAGGAGTCGGCCAAAGCCGTCGTCGACGGTTGGTTCCGAACGGGAGACCTCGGGACCAAGGACGAGGACGGCTACCTCTGGATCGTCGATCGCAAGAAGGACATGATCCTGCGCAATGGATACAACGTGTATCCGCGGGAGGTCGAAGAGGTGCTCACGGGGCATCCTTCCGTCTCCACGGCGGCAGTCTTCGGCGTGGCCCACGAGTCGCACGGGCAGGAGATCATGGCCTGCGTGGTGCTCACCCCGGGCGCCCAGGTCGACGGGGTGACGCTGGCGAGCTACGCCGAAGGGAAGCTGGCTTACTACAAGTTCCCGCGCCGGGTCGAGATCGTCGAAAGCCTGCCGCTCGGTCCGAGCGGCAAGGTTCTGAAGCGCGAACTCGTGGCCAGGTACGAGTCGGAGGCGGCAGTGTGACGCCGCCGACTTCTTAGGCGGTAACGAAACGTCACGCTAGGCAACACAGTCCCGCGGTCGTGGTGCCTGTATTAGCGTCGAGCCGTGACCAAGCTAAACGTTGTCGCGGTGTCGGGAAGTCTGCAGGCGCCCTCGAAGACCATCGCCCTCGTCGAGGAGATCCTCGTCGTGCTCGGCGAGCAGCTTCCCATAGATACTCATCTCATCAAGCTCAACGAACTCGGGCCGTCCTTCGCCGGCTCGCTCAGCAGGGCAGGGCTGCCCGAGAATGTGGAGCGAGAGCTGCAGCGGATCGAAACCGCCGACCTGCTCGTCGTCGCGTCGCCGGTCTACCGGGCATCCTTCACCGGACTGTTCAAACACCTCTTCGATTTCGTGGACCAGTACGCACTCGTCGATACGCCCATCCTTCTCGCGGCGACGGGCGGCTCGGAGCGGCACGCCCTCATCATCGAGCATCAGTTCAGGCCGCTGTTTTCGTTCTTCCAGGCACTCACGCTGCCCCTCGGCATCTACGCCCACGATTCCGACTTCACGGACTACAGGGTGAGCAGCGATTTTCTTCGCGACCGCATCCGAAAGGTCGTCGACCGATCGCTCCCGCTGATCACGTCGAACATCGCCGAGAAGCACGACATCGCCAAGGCATTGGACGGCGAACTGCCGTCGCCGCCGGAGCCCTTCGTTCCGGCCACGGTCCGGCTGATCAGTTGATTTCTCGGCGCTCCGCTGTAATACGGGGCAACGAAGACGGTGCGTAAGGTCCAGTCCGATTAGTGTCAGACACCTGACCAAAGGATGGACCATGACCTACCTCGCCGAGCGCGCGCCAGCGTCGATGCCGAGCGCCCCCGGCGTGCTGTCCTCGGCCGCCGACCTCATCGGCAACACCCCGCTGGTGGAACTCCGCTCGCTCGCCCGCGGTCTGCCTGGGCGCATCCTGGTCAAGCTGGAGAGCCGCAACCCTGGCGGGTCAGCGAAAGACCGCATCGCGCTTCATATGATCCGCACGGCCGAGGCAAGCGGCGAACTGCTTCCCGGCGCGACGATCGTCGAGTCGAGCTCGGGGAACACAGGGATCGGTCTCGCACTGGTCGGGCGGCTCACGGGGCACCCGGTCATCATCATCCACAGCGGCTTCATCTCGGCGGAGAAGAAGGCCGTTCTGCTCGCCTATGGCGCCACGCTCGTCGAGGCCGACTGGGAAGCGGGCCCGGATGACCCGAACAACGCCCGTGCGCTCGCCGGCCGTATCGCGGTGGAGACTCCGAACGCCTGGCGCTCCTCGCAGTACGAGAACGCGGCCAACCCGCACGCGCACTACACGAGCACCGGGCCGGAGATCTGGCGTCAGACCGCCGGAACCGTCACCCACTTCGTGGCAGGCATCGGCACGGGCGGCACGATCACCGGTACCGGCCGCTTCCTCGCGGAGGCGAGTGAGGGCCGGGTGCGCGTCATCGGCGCCGACCCGGTCGGATCGACCTACAGCGGCAAGGATTCCGGCACGATCGTCGTGGACGGGGTGGGAACGCGCTGGCCGCGCTCCAACTGGCCAGGCATCTTCGACCCCTCCGTGCCGGATGAGATCCGCGTGATCGACGACCGTCGCGTTTACGACACGGTGCGCCGTCTCGCCACCGAGGAGGCCCTCCTGCTCGGGCCGTCATCCGGGCTCGCCATCGCGGCGGCGATCGAGGTCGCGACAACGGCCGAGCACGGTTCGGTCGTCGTGGTGATCGCGCCCGACGGCGGAGGCAACTACCTCACGAAGGCCTTCAACGACGAGTGGCTGACCCTCGCCGGAGTCAACGCCGACGGCTTCGCCGATGGGTCATCCGACTGATGAGCCTGCTGCATTTCGGCTGGTTTCTCGGAGCCGGCTTCGGCGTGCAGGGCTGGGGCGACCCCAGCTACGGCATCGGCTACGACTGGAAACAGCCGGCCGTCTACCAGGACGCGGCGAAGCTGTTCGAAGCGAGCGGTCTCGATCTCTTCGTGATCGAAGACGGCGTGACCGTGCCGGACACCTACGGCGGCACGGCGGAGGTCAACCTGCGCGACGCGCGGTTCGTGCCCAAGCACGATCCGCTACCGCTGGTGCCCTACCTTCTCGGCGCCACCTCGCGGATCGGCATAGTGCCGACCCTCTCCGCATCCTTCTATGAGCCCTTCACGGCCGCCCGACTGCTCGCCACGCTGCAACATTTCGCCGGCGGTCGCCTCGGCTTCAACGTCGTAACCAGCGGTAGCGATATCGCGGCGCAGAACTACGGGCTCGACAAGCAGATCGAGCACGACCTCAGGTACGACCGCGCCGACGAATGGGTGGACGTGGTGCGTAAGCTCTGGCGCAGCTGGGAACCCGATGCCGTGCTCGAAGACGCGGAGAACGGCGTCTTCGCCGACTTCCGCAAGGTTCACACCATCGACCACCGGGGAGAGTTCTTCCAGGTGCGCGGGCCACTCAACACCGCGCCGCTCGCCGAAGAGCCCGTCATGGTGCAGGCCGGCGCCTCCGGCCGGGGCAGGGCATTCGCCGGCCGAAACTCCGATGTCGTGCTGGCCCTCGCCTCAACGGCCGAGCGGATGAAGGCGCATCGCGACGACATCCGCGCGGTGGCCTCGGAGAATGGTCGCAGTCCGGACGACCTCAAGGTGCTGTTCGTCGTGAACCCCGTGCTGACCGCGAACGCAGAGGAGACGGCATCCGTACGCGCCCACCGCGCCGAGCTCACCCGGGCGGCGATCGACGAGCAACTGCAGGGCGTCTCGTATCTCTCGGGTGTCGACTTCAAGAAGTTCGATCTCGACGCACCACTGCCGGACCTGACGACCAACAGCAACCAGGGCACGCTCGACAATTTCGTGAAGTCGGCCGCCCCTGGCTCGACCCTGCGTGAGATCCTGCAGGCGCGCGCCAACAAGGACGGTCTCGCCATCATCGGTACCGCCGACGAGGTCGCCGAGCGTCTCGGCTCCCTCGGCGAGGAGGTCGGCGGCGACGGGTTTCTCTTCACCGGGCAGGTGCATCCGGCGCACGTGCATCGCACGCTCGACCCGCTCGTACCGGCGCTGCGGCGGCGCGGACTGCTGCGGGCCGAGCTCGGTGATGGCGGCCTGCGGTCGAACCTCCTGGACTTCTGATGCACGTCAGTCTCGGCCTCGATCCGGTGACCCCGGAAGACATCGTGGCGGTGGCTGACGGCGCGCTCGTCTCGCTCTCGCTGGAGGTGGTCGAACTGCTCGCCCGGTCGCGCTCGGTGGTCGAGGCCGCCATCGCGCGCGGCGACGCGGTCTACGGACTCAGCCGTCGCCTCGGAGCCGCGCGGGATGAACCGATCGAACCGTCGGACCAGGCCGCCTTCCAGAGGCGGGTGCTCGCCAATCACCTCGGCGGAATCGGCGAGCCCCTCTCCGAGCGCGAGGCGCGGGCGACGATCTTCGCGCGTCTCGTTGGATTCGCGCGCGGCGGCTCAGGGGTGCGGCCGGAACTCGCGCAGGCCTATGCCGCTCTGCTCAATGATGGCGTGTATCCCGTGGTGCCGACCCGAGGTTCGGTCGGTGCCGCGGACCTCACGCACCTCGCGGCGATCGCGGACGTCGTCACGGGTCAGGGCAGGGTCTTCGTCGACGGCGCCATCGTCTCCGGCTCGCGAACGCCGATCGAGCTCGCTCCGCACGAGGGTCTCGCCGTGCTGTCCGCCAATTCCTACTCGATCGGCGTCGCAGCGCTCCTGCTCGACGCGATGGAACGCACGGCGGATGCCGCGGACCGCAGCGTCGCCCTCTCCATCGAGGCCGCCGGCCTGCACTCGCCGAGCGGCGCGCTCAGCCCATTCGATCCCGCGGTCCAGGCCGCGCATCCGCTTGCGGGGCAGGCGCGATCGGCCGCCGCGATCCGTGCACTGCTGGAAGGCGGATTCCTCGCCGAGCCGGGCCGCACGACCTCCGTGCAGGACCGGTTGTCGGTGCGCACGGCACCCCAGCTCAATGGTGCGCTCCACGACGCGGCTGCAGCGCTTCGCACGTCTCTCGACGCCGAGCTCGCCTCGCGCAGCGACAATCCGCTCGTGGACGTGGACTCTGGCCGGATGATTTCGGGGGGCAACTTCCAGGCGGTGACGCTCGCGCTCGCCCTCGAGACCGCCCGCATCGCCCTCGCCCACGTCGCTTCAGCGAGCGAGCGCCGGATCGCGCTGCTGTCGTCTCTCCTCTCACCGTTCCGCGCGACCGGTGCCGCGCGCCTGCCGGGTCTCTCGTGGTACTCGGCGTCGGCGGCGGCGGCCGAGCTCAGGCATCTCGCCAATCCGGTGACCCTGGCATCCACCAGCCTCTCCGGGGACGTCGAGGACCACGCTTCCCTCGCCCCGCTGGCGCTGCAGCTTGCCGAGCGTTCGGTCCGGCTCACGCAGGAAGTGCTCGCCATAGAGGCGTTGCATGCCGCGGATCTCGTCGGGTTGGGGCCGGCGGCCGTGCTCGGCACCCGCGGTCTCGTCGATGGGCTGCTCGGCGACGTGCTGGATACGGATGCGGCGGTGCGTTCCGCGATCGCGCGCCTCATCGATTCGACCGGTGCTCCGGATGCCGGAGGCGGTCAGCCCTCTCCCGGAACCACCAGCCCGCTCTCGTAGGCGATGATCACGAGCTGGGCGCGGTCGTGCGCCAACAGCTTCGCCATGGTGCGGTTCACGTGGGTTTTCGCCGTCGACGGCGAGATCGTGAGGGCGGTGGCGATTTCGTCATTGGACAGTCCCTCGGCGACCAGCACGAGAACCTCGCGCTCACGTTCGGTGAGAACGCCGAGGGTCGCCTCCAGCGGGAGCTGGGCCGTGTGCGGAGAGCTCTTCGTGTATCGATCGATGAGCGCACGGGTGGCCCGGGGTGAGAGTAGCGCCTCCCCGGCGTGGACGGTGCGGATCGCGGCGATCAGTTCCGAGGGTTCCGTCCCCTTTCCGATGAAGCCGCTCGCGCCGGCTCGCAGCGCTTCGGCGACATAGTCCTCCTCCTCGAAGGTGGTCAGAACCAGCACGCGGGTGCCGGACAGGTCGGGATCGGCGCAGATCTCCCTCGTGGCCTGCAGCCCGTCCATGACGGGCATTCTGATGTCCATGAGCACGATGTCCGGTTGGGTCCGGCGCGCGGAGTCGATCGCGTCGCGCCCATTGGCGGCCTCTCCGGCCACCGACAGATCCGGCTCGTGGACGACGAGCTCTCGCACGGCACCCCTGATCAGAGGTTGGTCGTCGACGATGAGGATCGAAATGGTCATGCTCGACGGGCGTTCGTCGCGTGCTCGGCCGACGCGGTGCCGAAGGGAAGGGTCGCGAAGAGCGTGAACAGTCCGTGGGCGTCGGAGGTCGACATGGACCCGCGAACGGACTCGACCCGCTCGCGCATGCCGATGAGACCGTGCTGGCCCGATCCGCCGTCCAGATCGCCAGCAGGGGGACCGACACGATTGGTGATCCGCACGGTGACCCGCTGATCCGCGGCCGTGACATCGACCCGGGCGGTGGCATCCGCGCCATGCTTCAGAGCGTTCGCCAACCCCTCCTGGATGACCTTGTAGGCGATGATGCTGACCGCGCCCTGCAGCTGGGTGAGGTCGCCGACGATGTTCTTCGTGACGCCAAGGCCGCTGCGTTCGAACTCCTCGACCAGGGTGCCGAGCGCTGTGAGATCCGCGGTGGGTTCCAGCACCAGGGCGTGGGCGGTCGCCGGCGTCGAACGGAGAACGCGCAGGAGGGCGCTGATCTCACTAAGGACGCTGCGAGCCGATGCGCGAATGACCTCCAGGGCCCGTTCGGCATCCTCAGGGCGGTCGGGCAGCGCGTTCGAGGCGACGCCGGCGTGAAGGTTGATCGCCGCGATCTGGTGCGCCGCGGCGTCGTGCAGCTCGCGTGCGATCCTGAGCCGCTCCTCCGTTACCCGCCGGTCCGCCTCCAGTTCGCGCGTGCGTTCGGCACGGAGCGCTCGTTCGGTGATGGCGTCGATATAGGCGCGGCGATGGCGAGTGGCATCGCCGATCGCCGCGGCAACCGCGAGCAGGGCGGCCGGCTGCAGGAGGTGCGCGAACTGCCAACCGACCGTTCCGGTGAAAACGGTGCCGGCAACCAGAATCACGATGGTGATTGCTGTCGCGACCACGGTCATCCACCGATTGGTGACGAGGGCTACGCGGTACGTCACTATGGCCGTTGCGATCAGAAAGCCGAAATTGGATGCCGCCCAAAGGGGCGCGAGTACGGTCACGGCACCACACAACCCCAGGATGCCGAGCGGGAATCGGCGCCGTAAAGGGAGGATCAGCGCGAGTGCGGCGAGAGACAGAACGGTGATCGCCGGATTGCCGGCCGGAGCGGGCGTGCCCTCCTGGTTGGGGGCGAATCCGGCGAGTACCACGATGAGTCCGGCGAAAACGTCCGTCGCCCAGACTGGCGGTCGGAACCGGGCGACGGTTCCCGGCGGGGAGGCGTGTTCAATCATCGCGTCCGCACCTCCCTCGTGCCCTGGTTGTCCGTGCTCAGACTCGCACACCCCTCTGGCAACCGCATCCCGCCAACGCGGTGCTCGCGCGTACCGCGATCGCGGTACGGAAGTGTCTGCGGGGGGAGGACGACGTGGCAGGGTCGAGGCGCGAGAGTTGAGGGAGCGCACAGAAGCTTGCTGTCCGCGCGATCCGAAGGAGACTGCCCATGACCGAGACCGTATTGGAGACGCGCGACCTCGCCAAGTCCTACGGGCGGGGCGCCAACAGGTTCGACGCCCTGAAGGGGGTGTCGCTGTCCATCGACCGGGGCGAGAGCCTGGCGATCGTCGGAAAGAGCGGGTCCGGCAAGTCCACCCTGATGCACCTGCTTGCGCTACTGGACCGGCCGTCGTCGGGCCAGGTACTCCTCAACGGGTCCGACGCCGCCTCGCTTGCCGGCGCGACTCTCAACCGAGCGCGCAACCAGACTTTCGGCTTCGTCTTCCAGCAGTTCTTTCTGATCCCGAACACGAGCGTTCTCGACAACGTCATCCTGCCCCTGAAAATCGCCGGCATCGGGACTCGAGCACGAAAGAAGCAGGCAATGGAGGCGCTCGACTCCCTCGGACTCGCGGACAAGGCGAAGAACAATGTCACGGATCTCTCCGGCGGGCAGAAACAGCGCGTCGTCATCGCCCGTGCACTGGTAAACGATCCGAGTGTGATCTTCGCCGATGAGCCGACAGGCAACCTCGATACGGCGACCGGAGGGGTCGTCGAAGACACTCTGCTCAATCTCAACAGGGAGAGGGGCATCACCCTGGTTCTCGTCACCCACGATGCCGAACTCGCCGGCCGCTGCGATCGCAGCATTTTTGTCAGGGACGGGCTCATCGTCACTCAGGAGCAGCATTCATGAAATTCCGCGACGTCATCGTCACCGCCATTGCCAGCACGTTCCGCAGCAAGCTGCGTACGACCCTCACCGTTGTCGCCATCTTCATCGGCGCGTTCACTCTGACCATCACCTCCGCGATCGGCACCGGGGTCTCGAACTACATCAACACCCAGGTCTCCTCGATCGGCGCATCGAACGTGATGACCGTCACCAAGGCTGCTGTTGCCGCGTCATCCAGCAACTCCGGCCCGAAGAAGTACGATCCGAACACCAGCGCGTCGAACACCCAGGGCGCGAACCAGGGCCCGGGGCGCGGGTCCACCGGAGTGCTGACAACGACCGACATCGGCACGATCAAGGCGATCTCCGGCGTGCTGAGCGTCGCTCCGTCCATCCAACTCAGTCCCGATTACATCCAATACGGCAGCAACGGAAAATACGTGCTCGCCCTGAACGCCGATGCCGCTCTGACCAAGGCGGACCTCGCCGCCGGTGCTCAGTTGAACGGCAACGCCGGCACCCGCGAAATCATGCTCCCGACCTCGTACCTGCACAACCTCGGATTCTCGAGCGCGAAACAGGCCGTCGGACAGACCGTGTTGATCGGAGTCACTGACTACTCCGGCGCGCAGCACGTCGTGGATGCGACCGTCGCGGGGATCCAGAATGAGACGCTGTTCGGTGGTGGAGCAGCGGCCAACACGTCGTTGATCGACGCACTGCAGCAGACTCAGGCGACGGGAAAGCCCGCGACCGTCACAACGAACTACGCATCGGCGACGATCACCTTCGATAACGCGTCCACGACCGCCCAGGTCACCCAACTCAAGAAGTCACTGACCGACAAGGGCTTTTCCGGTTCCACAGTGGCCGACCAGCTCGGGTCATTCGAGACGGTGATCAATGGCATCGTCGGCGTGCTCGACGCGTTCGCCGTGATCGCACTGATCGCCGCAGGCTTCGGCATCATCAACACCCTGCTGATGAGCGTGCAGGAACGCACACGGGAGATCGGGCTCATGAAAGCAATGGGGATGGGCGGCGGTCGCATTTACGCACTCTTCAGCCTCGAGGCCGTCTTCATCGGGTTTCTGGGCAGCGCGATCGGTGCCGCCTTCGCGATCGGCGTCGGGTCGCTGATCAGCAACGCCCTCTCGAACACGCTGCTCTCGGCTCTCCCGGGGCTGCACCTCCTCCAGTTCGCGCCAGCCTCGATAGCGACGATCATCGTGGTGGTCATGCTGATCGCGTTCCTCGCCGGGACGCTTCCGGCCCGGCGGGCATCGCGGCAGAACCCGATCGACGCGCTCAGGTACGAATAGGGCGGGCGCTATGCGACCGCTTCGAAGGCAGGCAGCGGCTTGGTGAAGGTGAGGTAGCCGAGCTCCTCCAGGTCGCCGTCGACATCGAAAAGCGGTTCGTAGTCGAGCGAGAGATAGAGCCCGACGGCCTCCGGCTGGCGAGCCCCCGTCGTGAGTTCGACGATCTCATAGCCTCGAAGCGCGGCCTCGTGCTCCAGCTCGATCATGACCTGGCGTGCGAGACCCTGCCGTCGGTGCAACGGATGCGTCCACACCCGCTTCATCTCGACGCGGCGTTCGTCGATGCGTTTGAACGCTCCGCCGGCGACGGCACTGCCCCCGCGCACCACGACGAGGAACGCACCGCCGTGGCCGGCGCTGAACAACTCGGCCGGATAACGGCTCAATTCGAAGGAGGAGGGAACGCCATCGTTCAGGCCGTAGCGCTCGTCGTACTCGCGGGAGAGATCCTCCACGAGCGGTCGCGCGAGCGGATCGGTCGCCACGGTCCAAATGAACTCGGTGCGGCCGGTCGCGATCTCCATGCTGTGACGCTATGGCGCGCGCGAGAGGAGGTCAAACATCCCGTTCACAGTTCGTCACAGTGCTGGTCACAGTGCCGGGGCGCGTCGCCGAAGGCGCTCAGATCCGTTCGATGATCGTTGCGTTGGCCATGCCGGCGCCCTCGCACATCGTCTGCAGTCCGTAACGGCCGCCGGTTTGTTCCAGCGTATTGACGAGCGTCGCGAGCAGGCGCGTGCCCGACGCGCCGAGCGGATGCCCGAGCGCGATCGCACCGCCGCGCTGGTTCACCCGCTCAGGATCGGCCGAGAGCTCCTGCTGCCAGGCGAGCGGAACCGGCGCGAAGGCTTCGTTCACCTCGAAACTGTCGATGTCGTCGATGGATAGCCCAGAACGGTCGAGGATGCGACGGGTTGCGGGGATCACACCGGTCAGCATCTCGATCGGATCCGAACCGACCACGGTGTTGTGCAGGATACGAGCGCGCGGCGTCAGTCCGAGCTGCGCGGCCTTCTCCTCGCTCATGATGAGCGCGGCCGAGGCACCGTCGGTGAGGGGCGAGGAGTTGCCGGGGGTGATGCGCCACTGGATCTCGGGGAACCGCGCTCCCAGTTCCTCGTCTCGGAACGCGGCAGGGAGCCCCGCGAGCCCCTCCATAGTGGTCGAGGGCCGCACCGTTTCGTCGACGAGCGCACCGGCATCCACCGGCACGAGTTCGTTCGAGAAGTCGGATGCCGCGGCCAGCCTGTGCGAGCGAGCGGAGAACTCGTCGAGCTGCTCGCGGGACAGGCCCCAGCGTGCCGCGATGAGCTCCGCGGAGATGCCCTGGCCGACGAGCCCGTCCGGGTAGCGCTCGTGGACGCGATCGCCCCACGGATCCTCGCCGAGCGTGGCGAAGTTGATCGGGTTGCGGCTCATCTGCTCCACGCCGCAGGCGATCACCACGTCGTACTCCCCGGCGATGACGCCCTGCGCCGCGAACGCGACCGCCTGCTGACTGGAGCCGCACTGCCGGTCGATCGTCGTGCCGGGGACCGACTCGGGGAACCCCGCGCCGAGGAGAGCGTTGCGCGTGATGTTGACCGACTGCTGCCCCGCCTGGCTGATGCAGCCGCCGATCACATCGTCGAGAAGTGCCGGGTCGAGTTCGCTGCGCTCGACGAGACCGCGCAGCACGGATGCGAGGAGGTCGACCGGGTGCATTCCCGACAACCTGCCACCGGGCTTGCCCCGGCCCGAGATGCTGCGGACGACGTCGACGATGACTGCCTGTGACATGCTTCGACACTACGCCGAGGCGAGCACCTTCGTAATGCGCTGAAGCGAGGCCGGTTCGGTCGTCCCGAGGTGCTGCGCGAAGAGGCTGAGCCGGAGTTCCTCGAGCAACCAGCGGGCCCGCACGAGGCGTTCCGGCGAGTCCGGCGCGAGGGGGAGGCTGCCGCCTGCAGCCACGAAGCGGTCCGTCGCGGACTGCACCTCGGTCATCCAGACCCGGTCCCGGCCGAGATTCTCGGCGAGCTTGCCGATGCGATGGGTGATGCCGTCTAGATAGACCGGCAAGCGCCGGAGCTGCGCGGTGCCGGTCGCGGCGACGAAGCCGGGATAGACGAGCGCGTTGAGCTGGGCGCGGGCATCGGCAAGCGGGCTCAACAGCGCCACGTTCGACGCCGACTTGATCGCCTTCTCGGCCTCGCGCGCAGCCGCGAGCACCCTGCTCACTACCGACACCGCCTGGAACATGGCATCCATGATCGTGGCCGAAATGCTGTCGCGCACCGACTCGAATTCTGCTTTCGTCCAGATCTGTTGCGCGCGAAGAACGTCGTCGATGCACGCGGTCATGCAGTCCGCGAAGAGTTCCGCGGTGGTGCGGTACGGGCTCTGCGCCAGTGTGAGCTTCTCGGCCTGGGTGAGGTGCTCCTGTACGTAGGAGACGGGCGAGGGGATCGCGAGTTGCAGCATCCGCCGCACGCCGCCTCTCATCGCGCGAGCCTGGTCCTCTGGAGTGCTCATGAGACGGATGGCGACGCTCGCGCCGTTGTCCGCGAGGGCCGGGTAGGCGCGAATCGTGTTCGTGCCCTGCTTCGTGTCGAGAATCCTCGGCAGTTCGTCGAAATCCCAGCGGGTAAGCCCCTCTCGCTCGATGGCATCGGTCGGAGTTGCGGATGCCCGGGCCACGCTCTCCCGCACGCTCGCCTTGAGTTGCTGCTGCAGCGCGCGCAGGTCCTTGCCGCTCGCGACCACTCGCGAGCGTTCGTCGACCACTGCGAAGGTCATGCGCAGATGGGCTGGGATGCGCTCGTTCTCGAAATCGTCGGCGGTCACGGGCACGTAGGTGAGGCGCTTGATCGCGGCGGCGAGCGTCGCCTCGAGCGACTCGGGTCCTGGATCGCTTGGCAGCTCGGCGAGCAGCTTGCGCGCCCAATCGGCGGCAGGCACGACGTTGCGACGGATATTTTTGGGCAGTGCCTTGATGAGCGCCGTGACGAGTTCCTCACGGAAGCCGGGCACCTGCCAGTCGAAGCCGGCGGGGGTGAGACGGGCGAGCAGCGCGAGCGGCACGTGCACGGTCACGCCATCGTCGTCGGCGCCCGGCTCGAACCTGTAGCTCAGAGCCAGCTGCTGGTCACCGTGGCGCCAGGTAGCGGGGTAGCTCGCTTCGACGCGCTCAGCGGCCGGCTCCGCCTGTTCGGCGTCCACGAGATTCTCGGCGGTCATCGTGAGGAGGTCGGGCGTCTCCACGCGAGCCTTCTTCCACCAGCCCTCGAAGGAACGCTGGCTCGCGACATCCGCCGGGATGCGCCGGTGATAGAACTCGAAGACGGCCTCGTCGTCGTAGAGGATGTCGCGCCGGCGGGTGCGTTCCTCGATCTCGGCGAGCTCGCTTCGGAGTCTTCGGTTGGCGCGGTCGAACGTCTGAAGCCGGTGGTCGAGCCGATCGAGGTCCCAGTCACCCTCGACCAGGGCATGGCGGATGAACAGCTCTCGCGCGTAGGCCGGGTCGATCCTCGCGAACTGGGTCCGACGGCGCGCGACGATCGGCACGCCGTAGAGCGTCACGCGCTCCCAGGCCACGGCGGCACCCTGTTTCTTCTCCCAGTGCGGCTCGCTGTAGCTGCGCTTGGCCAGGTCACCGGCGATCGGCTCCGCCCAGGCGAGGTCGATGGCGGCGTTGACCCTGGCGAAGAGGCGGCTCGTCTCCACCAGTTCGGCGCTCATGACCTCTGCTGGTTGCTTCTTGGCGACCGCTGAGCCGGGGAAGATGCTGAAGCGCACCTGCCGGGCGCCGAGGTAGTCCTTCCTCGCGACATCACGGATGCCGAGCTGGCTGAGCAGCCCGGCCAGCAGGGAGCGGTGGATGCCGTCCGGATTGGCACTCGCGTCCCCGACCACGAGGCCGAGCGGTTTCGCCATCCGCTCGAGCTGACGGTAGACGTCGCTCCACTCCCGAATACGCAGGTAATTCAGGTATTCCGACCGGCACATCCGCCGGAACTGGTTGCCGCTGAGCTCTTTCTCCTGCGTTTTCAGGTAGTTCCAGAGATTGAGCAGGGTGAGGAAGTCGCTCGTGGGGTCGACGAATCGGGCGTGCGACTGGTCGGCTTGCGGACGCCGGTCGAGCGGTCGTTCGCGAGGATCCTGGATGCTGAGGCCCGCGACGATCGCCATGACCTCGCGGGTCACCCCGTGCTGCTTCGACTCGATGACCATTCGCGCAAGTCTCGGGTCGATCGGCAGCTGAGCGAGCTGCTTGCCGATGCGGGTGATGGTAGGCCCGGCGGTGACCGCACCGAGTTCGCTCAACAGGTCGAGCCCATCCTTGATGCCGCGGGAATCCGGCGGTTGGAGGAACGGGAAGCTGGCGATGTCGCCCAGTCCGAGCGAAATCATCTGCAGGATGACGGCCGCGAGGTTGGTGCGCAGAATCTCCGGCTCTGTATATTCCGGTCGCCGCATGTAATCCGCTTCGGAGTACAGCCGGATGGCGATGCCGTCGCTCGTCCGTCCGCTGCGACCGGAGCGCTGGTTCGCCGATGCCTGCGAGATTGCCTCGATCGGCAGGCGCTGCACCTTCGAACGCGCGCTGTACCGGCTGATTCGTGCCGTTCCCGCGTCGATCACATATTTGATGCCGGGCACCGTGAGGCTCGTCTCCGCGACGTTGGTGGCGAGCACGACACGGCGACGGATGCCGGGGGCACGGCTGCTTTCGAAGACCCGGTGCTGCTCGGCAGAACTCAGCCGGCCGTACAGCGGGAGCACCTCCGTGAACGGGAGGTTCCGTCCGCGGATCGCCTCCTCGGCATCCCGGATCTCGTTCTCCCCGCTGAGGAACACGAGCACGTCGCCGTTGCTCTCGCCGGCGAGTTCGTCGAGCGCGGCGTTGATGCCCTCCATCGGGTCGAGATCCGCCTCCGCAATGTCGTTTCTCCGGAGATTTGGGTTCTGGCGGCCCGATTGGCCGTCACGTGACTCCGTTTCATCCGAATCCTCCGGAGAAACGGATGAGGGGGACGGGGACGGGGCGTCCACGGCCAGCGGTCGGTAGCGCACCTCGACGGGGTAGGTGCGCCCGCTGACCTCGACGATGGGTGCTCCGCCGAAGTGCCGAGAGAAGCTCTCCGGGTCGATGGTGGCGGAGGTGATCACGATCTTGAGGTCGGGCCGTTGCGGCATGAGCTGCTTGAGGTAGCCGAGCAGGAAGTCGATGGTGAGGCTCCGCTCGTGGGCCTCGTCGATGATGATGGCGTCGTACTTCTTGAGCAGACGGTCGCGGTGGATTTCGTTGAGCAGTATGCCGTCCGTCATCAGCTTGATGCGCGTGTCCTTGCTCACCGTGTCGGTGAAGCGCACCTGGTAGCCGACGAGTCCGCCGAGAGCCGTGCCGAGCTCCTCGGAAATGCGTTCGGCGATAGTTCGGGCCGCGATTCGCCGGGGCTGCGTGTGGCCGACACTGGTGCATCCCAGCTCGAGCAGGATCTTCGGCAGCTGGGTCGTCTTGCCCGAGCCGGTCTCACCGGCGACGATCACGACCTGGTGGTCGCGGATGACGGCGGCGATGTCGGCACGCCGTCGACTGACCGGAAGGTCTTCCGGGTAGGTGATGGCGATCGCCGCGGGGGATGGCGTCGCTGGCGGTACCGCTGAGGCAGACATGAGCGTTCCAGTTTACGGCGTCGGCACGTCTCTTCAGCGGCCGGGGGCAACCTGCGATCACCCTGTTGTGGCGTCAACACCACCGGGCAGCTGCGGTGCCGAATCTTTACCCTTTGTGACCGCGGATGATGCGATAGAACGCCGTCAGACCTAACGTCGGAGCATGGGCCAGACTTCGGGCAGTGACGGGCGCGACGGGCACATCGTTCTGGCCGCCACCGTGCGCACACTCGGCGCCTGGCCGGCCGGCTGGCGGCATCCGGATGCCCACGGCACACCGCTCGCGGACCCGGCGATCCTGCGCAGCACGGCCCTGGCCGCGGAGAAGGCGGGTCTGGACTTCCTCTTCTTCGGCGACTGGCTCGCAACCACCGCGGACTTCGAATTCACCGACCCCTACCTGCTCGCGCGGGTGGAACCCTTTGCGGCGATCAGCTATCTGGCGGCCCTCACCGAGCGCATCGGTCTCGTCGCGACCTTCAGTTCTTCGTACTCCGAGCCCTACGCGATCGCCCGCTCCTCCGCGTCGATCGACCTGCTCAGCGGCGGCCGTGTCGGTCTCAACGCCTCGACCGGTGCGGAGCTGCGTTCCGCGCGGAACTTCGGCTGGGAGGACATCCACAGCGATGCCGATCGCTTCGCCGCGGCCCACGAGTTCGTCGAGATCCTGCGCGGTCTCTGGGACAGCTGGGAAGACGATGCCTTCGTGTCGGATGCGGCGAGCGGCGCGCTCATCGACGGCACGCGACTTCATCCGCTCAACTACGTCGGTCGCTACCACGCCTCCACGGGTCCACTCAACGCCGTCCGACCGCCGCAGGGCCACCCGCCGATCGTCGTCGCCGGCTCGACCGCGCGGGCGCTGCAGCTGGCGAGCACCGACGCTGACGTCCTCCTCGTGTCGCCCCACACGATCGAGGAGGCCGTCGAGTCATACGCCTCGATCAAGCGCCGGGTGTCGGATGCTGGCCGGGATCCGGCGCAGTTCCGCATCCTCACCTCCATCCTGCCGATCGTCGGGCCCACCAGGGCCGAAGCCTGGCGCCTCTACGACGATCTCGTCGACCTCGTCACGCTCGAGGATGCCGCCACCCCCGACGGCGGCAAGACGCTGCCGGCCAACCGCAGCATCCGTTCCCTCGCGAATGTGCTCGGCGTGCCCTTGAGCGGGGTGCTCGTCGATGAGGTCGTGCCGGCCCGGTTGGCGGCCCGGTTCAGCGAGCCGGGAAAGCTTCTCCTCCGCACGGTGACGAGTCGGTCGGGCCGGACGCTCGGCGGCGAACGTCCCGTCACCTACCGCCACCTGCTCGCGGCCCATGCCATCCCGGCACCGATCCTGGTCGGCTCGCCGTCTGACATCGCCGATCACGTCGAGACATGGTTTCGCGCGGGCGCCGTGGACGGCTTCACCGTGCTTTCGGCGTTCCTCGGCCAACAGTTCGAGGCCTTCACGGGTCTGGTCGTGCCCGAGCTTCAACGCCGCGGACTGTTCCGCTCCGAATACGAGGGGTCGACGCTCAGGGAGCACCTCGGCCTCTCGATCGTCGAGAACACGCACGTGGCCGCCCGGCGGGTCACCGCTCTGCCCTAGGCGCGCCGGAGGCTCAGGGCCTGCCGAGGGCAGAGAGCGACGCTCTCGCGGGCGGCATCCGTGAGCCGGGGGCGCACCGGCACGTTCGAGCCGTATCCGAGCGCTCGGGGATAGCCCCATTCGTCCCGATCGAGAAGTCCCGCGAGCAACTCGGTGCACAGTCCACGTCCGTCGCAGCGCGTCCAATCGATGTGCAGCACCTGCTCGCTCATGACATGCTCTCCTCGCAGCGGCCCTCCTGATGTGCCCGCACGTCCCGCTCGAACACGCTGAGCGTGCTCAGCACGAACCTCGCGGTGCCGTCGGGGTGATGGCAGGATCCGCGCCCGGTCACCACAGCCGCTAGTCGATTCACCTCATCGAGCAACCCGGGCTCGCGGCTCATCGTCGCGACGGAGGAAAGCACGCGGGCCATGGCAGGGAGGCCGTTCACGCAGGGTCCGCACTGGCGCGCCGACTGTGAGCCGAGATAGTCGGTGATCCCCGCCGCGACCGTGAGCGCGCAGCGTCCGCGGCCGAGAACCATGAGAATGCCCGCGCCGGGGCTCGCCCCATAGGGCTCGAGCTCTCGTCGGGCCAGCGGACTGCGGAGAGCGGATGCGGGCAGCCAGGCGCCGTGATAGCCGCCGACGAGCACGGCACGCACCGTCGAGACCTCGACGCCGACCCTGGTGAGGATCGCGTCAACGGAGGTGCCGCCGGCGACCTCGATCACACCGGCGCGTGGGACATCGCCGCAGATCGACACGAGTCGTGTGCCCGGTTCGTCCTCGGTTCCGGCCGCGCGATACCAGCCGGCGCCGAAGCGCGCCACGAGCGCGACGTTCGCGAGCGTCTCGACGTTGTGTACGAGTGTCGGGCGACGATGCAGACCCGAAACGGACAGCGGTTCGCGGCGGTCGAGTGGAACCGCTCGCCCGCGTTCGATCGAGTTCACCACCGCCGAGGCCTCACCCGAGACGAAGGTGTCGGGCGCCTCCCGCAGCACGATCGTGTTTGCGTCGCTCCGCTCCGAGATCGCGCGGACCACATACGGGAGTTGCTGCGCAGCGGTGTAGAGGTAGACCTCGCCGGCCGCGAGCGCTCTGGCGGCGAGCAGAAGGCCATCGATCACCAGGTGCGGCGCGCGCTGCAGCAGCACGGCATCCTTCGAGCTGAGCGGTTCGCCCTCGGCACCGTTGCCGATCACCACGGGCGCGAACGCGGGGTCGAGCGCGGTCGTCTGGCGCGCGCTCGCCATCTTTCGCCAGGTGGGGAAGCTTGCGCCGCCACGGCCGCTCAGTCCCGCAGCCTGCAGCTCATCGATCAGGGCCGCGGCATCCGGCAGAGCGGGCAACGGCCCGAAACGCTTGAGGTGCTCGGCGAAGTCGGGCCCAGCGGCGGAGAAGAGCCTGCTGTGTCCACGCGGCGCCAACCCGGACGGGACCATCGGAGTTTGATCGAGGAGAGTCATTGGGCCTCAGCCACCCTCTTTTCCGAATGCTCGACGAACCGGCGCGAGAGACGCCAGCCGAGAGCCGCGAGCACGGCCAGGACGCACAGAACGGCGAACGTCACGAACCACGGGGTCGTGGCATCCGTGCCGGTGCCGAGCGAGTGCACCAGCGCGATCGGCCACATGGCGTAGGTGACCCAGTGCACGACCCGGAACGTACGCAGGCCGATGCGCTGCCGCAGGAGGCTCGTCACCATGACAGCAATGAGCAGGTCGACACCGAGCGTCCCGAGCCCCAACCAGAACGGCCGGTAGCTGCCGAGGAACGGGAAGACCACGTCGACAAGGTTCAGTTGGGCATAGGAGTCGAAGAAGAGCGAGACGATGTGGATGAGGATGAAAACGCTTGCGAGCAGCGAGGCATTGCGGTGTACGAGTGTCACGGCGAAACGGGGGAGCCCGAACGCCGGGCGTCCGGATCGCGTCAGGATGCCGAGGAGCACCGAGACCGTCATCAGGAGCAGCGCGACGAACCCCGTTCCTCGGCCGAGGGCCCAGAGTGCCTCGTTCATCAGACCGCCTCATCCCTGAGCGACTCGGCCGGCCATCCGCCGACGACCGAGACCTCGCCAGAGCGGGCCACGAGTCGCGCGGGCATTCCTGTGCCGTTCACGAACAGCGCGGCCGCTTCCCCGAGCACGATGGCGGCCGTACTGAAGGCGTTTGCCGTGAAGCAGTCTGGGGCGGCGACCGTGACGGTGCGCCAGACGGGTTCCGCGGGTCGGCCGGTGTGCGGATCGAGGATGTGGTGGATCTCTTGTCCGCCCCGCATCCAGCGTCGCTTCTGCGTGCTCGAGGTCGCCATGCCGAAGCCCCGCGCGAGCGTCACCGTGGTGGCCGGATCGCCGACGCGGTCCTGCACGAGGAGCTGCCAGCCTTTGTCCGGTGCCGTCCCTGCGGTGGCGATGTCCCCGCCGATGCTCAGCAGTACGCCGCAACCGAGCTGATCGGCGATTGCGGCCGCCGCGAGGTCGGCCGCCACGGCCTTGGCCGTCGCGCCGAGGTCGAGAGCGAGGTGCGCTGGCACGCGCAACCGGCGGTCGACGAGACCCACGCTGCGCCAGCCGGGCCGGGGGGATGCGACGGCGCGCACGATCGTGTCGGAATCGGTGACCAGACTGATGTCGCGGTCGTATCCGATGGCGGACAGCGCGTTGCCGAGGGTCGGGTCGACGGCGCCGCGGGTGATCGACGCGGCATCCAACGCCCGGCGGACGAGCAGCGCGAGAGTCTCGCTCACCTCCACTCCCTGCGGCAGCTGTGGCGCGATGCGATTGAGTTCCGAGTCGCTACGGAAGCGGCTGCAGGCGCTGTCGATGCGGGCGAATACCTCGTCGGCCAGATGGCGTGCGCGCACCAGAAGCCTCTCGTCGGTGACGACGAGTCGCGCACTGGTGCTCCAGAGGTCCCATTCCGTGGCGACCGTCACGTCAGGATCCGCCCGAGGTGGCGTGGCTGGGGTTACCGGAGCCCGGCAGCACCCCCGACGAACCCGTGCCGGTCGACGATCCCGTGGATCCGCTGGACGCGGAACCCGAACTCGACGAAGTTCCCGTCGAGGTCGCGGCCGCCGATGACGCCTGGATCTGGTTCCAGGCGTAGAGACCGGCGCCGGCCGTGCCGACGATGCCGAACACGCTCAGAAAAGTCGTCAGCTGCCTGGCTTTGAGTTTTCCCCGTTCGCGAACGTTCATGGTCTGGGCCGCCTTTCCATCTCGTCATTCGAGTGTCGCGATGCTTTCTATGCCATTCCTAAGAGGGAGCTCTGCGGCCACCGTGCGTATGACGTCGACGCGGTCGCGCATAAACTTGATGCTCTGTTTGTGTATACACAAATGCGTCGATGATGAGCGGTGGAACGTGCGCGCGAGCGAACAGGCATACTCGACAAAGGGTCGTCTAATCTCGTCACCGAAAGGAACCACCCGTGCAGTTGCAGTCGGTACGCGTACACAGAAGCGAAGAGAACCTCCCCAGGGAAGACCAGCTCGCCTGGAAGATCGCCGAGGTCGCCGTCGACCCCGTGGAAGTCACGGCAGAGGTGGCCGAGATGGTCGTCAACCGCGCGATCGACAACGCCGCCGTGGCTACCGCTTCGTTGGGCCGGGCCGCCGCGGTGGCGGCACGCGCCCAGGCCGAGGACCACCCGCGCACAGGGAACGGCTCGACTGTATTCGGCATCGATGGCCGCTTCAGTCCGGAGTGGGCGGCCTGGGCGAATGGCGTTGCTGTGCGCGAACTCGACTACCACGACACCTTTCTGGCGGCCGAGTACTCCCACCCTGGCGACAATATCCCGCCGGTTCTCGCGGTGGCCCAGCACGCGGGTCGTTCCGGCCGCGATCTGGTGCGGGGGATCGCGACCGCCTACGAGATCCAGGTCGACCTCGTCAAGGGGATCAGTCTGCACGCCCACAAGATCGACCACGTCGCCCACCTCGGCCCGAGTGCCGCAGCGGGAATCGGCACCCTGCTCGGCCTCGACACCCAGACCATCTTCCAGTCCATCGGTCAAGCGCTGCACACGACCACTGCCACCCGCCAATCGCGCAAGGGCGAGATCTCCAGCTGGAAGGCATACGCCCCGGCGTTCGCGGGCAAGATGGCCATCGAGGCGGTCGACCGCGCGATGCGCGGCCAGACCAGCCCTACTCCCATCTACGAGGGCGAAGACGGTGTCATCGCCTGGCTGCTCGACGGACCGGATGCCCATTACCAGGTCCCACTGCCGGGTCGCGGGGAAGCCAAGCGCGGCATCCTCGACACCTACACGAAGGAGCACTCGGCGGAGTACCAGGCGCAGGCCTGGATCGACCTGGCACGCAAACTGCACAACGAGCATCCCGCGCTCAGCCAGGCTCCGGAGACTATCGAGTCCATCGTCATCCACTCGAGTTATCACACGCACTACGTGATCGGTTCGGGGGCGAACGATCCGCAGAAATATGATCCGAAGGCAAGCCGCGAGACGCTCGACCACTCCATCCCCTACATCTTCACCGTTGCCCTCCAGGACGGCGAATGGCACCACGAGCGCTCCTATGCGCCGGAACGCGCCGGTCGCCCGGATACCATCGCGCTTTGGCAGCGGGTCACCACCACCGAAGATCCGGAGTGGACGCGCCGCTATCACACGATCGATCCGGCCGAGAAGGCGTTCGGCGGCCGCGTCGAGATCACCCTCACCGACGGGACGACCATGGTCGACGAGATAGCCGTCGCCGATGCCCACCCCCTCGGCGCTCGTCCGTTCGCCAGGGAGCAGTACATCGCCAAGTTCCGGAGTCTGGCAGAGGGCGTGCTCGAGGATGCCGAGGCCGACCGTTTTCTCGAGCTCGTGCAACGCTTGCCGAAACTCCGAGCCGAGGAACTCGGCGGGTTGACCGTAACCGCGCGACCGGGACTGCTCATTCCAGGACCGAAGGGACTTTTCTAATGCTGTATGCGACCACCACCCCCGCCGACAAGCGAGCGAATCTGCGCGCGGCCCTCGCGACGGGGGCGCTGCTTCGTTTCCCCGGGGCCTTCAACCCGCTGAGCGCGAAACTCATCCAGGACAAGAAATTCGACGGCGTCTACATCTCGGGCGCCGTCATCGCCGCCGATCTAGGGCTTCCGGACATCGGTCTCACCACACTCACCGAGGTCGCCGATCGCGCACGGCAGATCAGCCGGATGACGGAGCTCCCGACCCTCGTCGACGCGGACACCGGATTCGGTGAACCGATGAACGTCGCGCGCACGGTGCAGGAACTCGAGGATGCCGGCGTCGCCGGCCTCCACATCGAGGACCAGGTGAATCCGAAACGCTGCGGGCACCTCGACGGCAAGGCCGTCGTGGACTCCGACACGGCGATCAAGCGCATCCGCGCGGCAGCGGACGCCCGCCGCGACCCGAACCTGCTCATCATGGCGCGCACCGACATCCGCGCCATCGACGGGCTCGCCGCCGCCATCGACAGGGCAAAACAGCTCGTGGATGCCGGCGCCGATGCGATCTTCCCGGAGGCGATGGCCGATCTCGCCGAGTTCGAGGCGGTGCGCAGGGCGATCGACGTGCCGATCCTCGCCAACATGACGGAATTTGGCAAGAGCGAGCTCTTCACGAGCGAGCAGCTTTCGAGCGTCGGAATCAACATCGTGATCTATCCGGTCAGCCTCTTGCGGCTCGCGATGGGGGCGGCGGAACGGGGTCTCGATACGATTGAGTCCGAGGGCTCGCTTCGTTCGGCGGTGCCGGACATGCAAACTCGCGCACGCCTCTACGAGTTGCTCGACTATGAGGCTTACAACAGGTTCGACACCTCCGTTTTCAATTTCCAGGTACCGGGCACGAGCAAGGGAGCACAATGACCGATCAGGCCGACACCGAACCAACCCTTCACAAGGGACTCGCGGGCGTAATCGTCGACTACACCGCGATCTCAAAGGTAAGCCCGGAAACGAACTCCCTGCTGTACCGCGGATATCCCGTGCACGAGCTTGCCGCGAAGTGCACGTTCGAGGAAGTCGCCTACCTGCTCTGGAACGGCGAACTGCCCGACGAGCAGCAACTGGCCGAGTTCGAAACCCTCGAGCGCTCGCTTCGCGCCCTGGACGACAACGTCAAACGGGTTATCGACGAGCTGCCGCTCACCGCTCATCCGATGGACATCGTGCGCACTGCCGTGAGCGTCATCGGCGCGAGCGATCCGGATGCCGCAGACTCGAGTCCGGAGGCGAACCTCCGCAAGTCCGTCGCACTGTTCGCCAAGCTTCCCGCGATCGTCGCCTACGACCAGCGTCGCCGCCGCGGCGAGGACCTCATCGAGCCTCGGCAGGATCTCGGCTACAGCGCGAACTTCCTGCACATGACATTCGGTGACGTGCCGAGTCTCGTCGCCGTCAACGCGTTCGACATCTCGATGATTCTCTATGCCGAGCACTCGTTCAATGCGTCGACCTTCGCGGCGCGGGTCATCACGTCGACACTCTCCGACCTGTACTCCGCCGTCGTGGGCGCGATCGGCGCGCTCAAAGGGCCGCTGCACGGTGGCGCGAACGAGGCGGTCATGCACGTTTTCGAGCAGATCGAGTCTGCGGATGACGTCGAGAAGTGGTTGCAGGATGCACTCGCCGAGAAGCGCAAGATCATGGGGTTCGGGCACCGTGTGTACAAGAACGGCGACTCGCGCGTTCCGACGATGAGCGCCGTGCTCGAATCGCTCATCGTGCAGTACAACGCTCCGGAACTCGGGGCCAAATACCACGCCCTTGAGGCCGCGATGGCGCGCGCGAAGAATATCAAGCCGAACCTCGACTATCCATCCGGCCCCGCTTTCCACCTCATCGGCTTCGACACGGCAACCTTCACACCGCTGTTCGTCGCCAGCCGCATCGCCGGTTGGACCGCGCACATCATGGAGCAGCTCGCGTCCAATTCGCTCATCCGCCCCCTCTCCGAATACAACGGCCCGGAAGAGCGGCACACGCCCACTCTGCCGGTCGAATAGCGCCTCCCCTCCTCACCGAAAACGCAGGACTGCCCGCCCCTGAGCACGAAAAAGCACCGGTTCTGCGACAAAGCGCGCCCATAGTCCTGCATTTTCGATAGGCGCTTCGGTGGGCGGGACCGGATGCCGCGGCACCGGATGGCGCGGGGGCTTGTTACCCGACCAGCACCACGCGCACGCCGCGGGGGGTGTCGACGAGCAGCCCGGTGCCGGCGAAGGCCTCCTCGAGGTTCGCCCGGGTCTCCGAGAAGTGCTCCCAGTCCTCGGTGTGGAGGCCGACCACCAGCGTGGCCTGGAGCGCACGCGCTGCCGCCACGGCATCCGTGGAGGTCAGGGTGAGTGGAGCGTCGATCGCCGGAATACGGGCGGCACCGGCGAACAGGATCGCAAGCTCGACCGGTGCGAAGCGCTCGGCTATCTGGCCGACGAGCGGTACCGATGCGTTGTCCCCGCTGACATAGACGGTCGGTTCACCGGACGCCTGCAGCACGAAGCCGATGACCGGCCCCGTGCGGCGCTCGGAGCCGGGCGGCCCGTGCAGGGCGGGCACCGCGGTGACGGTCACCGTGCCCACCTGGTGCGTCTCCCAGTTGTCCAGACCGACGACGCTGCCGCCGAAGAGTTCGGTCGCCGCCTGCAGGGTGCCGAGCGTCGGAATCCCCTGCGCGATCAGCTCGAGTCCCTCGTAGTCGAGGTTGTCCTTGTGTGCGTGGTGGGAGAGCAGGATGAGGTCGACGGGACCGAGTTCCGCGCGGCCGATGGCCGGCCCGGCCGTCTTCACCAGCGGTTCCGAACCGGGTGCCTCGTCGTAGCGCTGCGGCGCGTCGAAGGTCGGATCGGTGACGATGCGCAGGCCCGCGTACTCGAGCAGGGCGGTCGGTCCACCAATGAAGGTTATGGCTGTCGTGGGCACCCTCTGAGCCTACGACAGCACGCTTACGCTGGAGTGATGACCAATCGCCTGGGAGACGCCGTGAGTCCCTACCTGCGCTCGCACGCAGAGAATCCGGTCGACTGGTTCCCCTGGGGCGAGGACGCCTTCGCCGAGGCGGAGCGAAGGCAGGTGCCGGTGCTCGTCTCGATCGGCTACTCGACCTGCCACTGGTGTCACGTCATGGCCCGCGAGAGCTTCAGCGATCCCGAGCTCGCCGAGTACCTCAATGCCAACTTCGTCGCTGTCAAGGTCGACCGCGAGGAGCATCCGGATATCGACTCCAGCTACCTCGCCGCGGCAGCCGCGTTCACAGAGAACCTCGGATGGCCGCTCAACGTCTTCGTGACGCCGCAGGGTCGCACCTTCTTCGCCGGCACGTACTGGCCACCGCAACCGGTGGCGGGGCATCCGTCGTTCCGACAGGTGCTCGCCGCCGTTCTCGACGCGTGGACCGATCGTCGCGGATCGGTCGAGGACAACGCGGAGCGCGTCGCAGCCGCCCTGGCCGCCCATGGCCGACACTCGCGCGGGGCGCTTCCGACGGAGTTCTCGTCCGTCGTCGCGGAACTCGCCGCTGCCGAGGACACCGAGTTCGGCGGCTTCGGCGGAGCTCCCAAGTTCCCGACCGCCCCGGTGCTGCTGTTCCTCCTCGAGCGCGGATCCGATGGGGACGCGGATGCCCTCGCCCTCGCATCGCGCACGCTGAAGGCGATGGCAGCCTCCGACCTCCGCGACCCGGTGGAGGGCGGATTCTTCCGCTACTCGACGATGCGGGACTGGACCGAGCCCCACTACGAGCGGATGCTCTACGACAATGCGCTCCTGCTGCGCGCATTCACGAGGCTCGAACAGCTCAGCCCTGGCAGCGGGCTCGCGACGATCGAGGGCGTCGCCTCCTTCCTGCTCGGTGTAATGCGCCTGCCCTCTGGCGGCTTCGCGTCAGCACAGGACAGCGAGAGCACCGTGGACGGCGAGCGCGTCGAGGGGGCTTACTACGGGCTGAATGCCGCGGCGCGAGCAGCACAGAAGCCGCCCGCCCTCGACGCAAAGGTCCTCACCGGCTGGAACGGGCTCGCGATCGAAGCCCTCGCCCTCGCCGGGTTCGCCCTCGACCGTCCGGAGTGGACCGAGGCGGCGCGTGGTTCGGCGGACAACCTCATCGAACATCACCTGAACCCCGACGGGTCACTGCTGCGTGCGTCGATCGACGGCAGGGTGTCGACCGCCAAGGCGACGCTGGAGGACTACGGCATGCTCGCGGCCGGTCTGCTGCGTCTCGCGACGACAACGGGGGAGGCGCGCTTCGCGACCATCGCGCGATCGCTCGTCGACGCGTCGATGGCCGCGGCGAGCCCGTTCGGTGCGCCGGGCGGCTCCGATCCGGTGCTGGCGGCTCGCGGACTCGCTCTCGAGGTCGACCCGTCAGAGGGCGCATACCCGTCCGGGATGAGCGCCATCGCCGGAGCCGCTCTCGACCTCTACCTCCTCACCGCACATGCGCCGTACCGCGAGGCGAGCGTCGCGGCGATGGAGCTTCTCGGCCCGCTCGCCGTGCCGCGACCCATCGGCTTCGGTGGTGCGCTCGCCGTGGCATCCGCGCTGGGGGAGCCGTCGGCACAGCTCGTGGTCGTGACGGATGACGCGGATGCCGCCACGGCATCCGTCGCCCGACGCTGGTTCCGCGGCGGGGCCATCACCGCAGTCGTGACGCGGGCACAGGCCGCCGAGTTCGCGCGGGCGGGCTTCGAGCTCTTCGAGGGGCGACAGGCCGAGGCGGCCTACCTCTGTCAGGACTTCGTCTGCCGAGTGCCGCTCACCGACGCCGGCGAACTCCGGCGTGCGCTGGCCGGATAGCCAATCGAGTCGGAGCTGACGCTACGCCTCGACCGTCAGCGCCGACTCCGGGTCGGCGACCCACTCGTTGAGTGAGCCGTCGTAGATCGCCACATTCCGCTCGCCGAGAAGCGTCAATGCCAGGGCGTCGGATGCGGCGGCGATGCCCGCACCGCAATAGGTCACGATGCGGTTGCCGCCGAGAACCGGGGCGAAGCTCGCGCGAAGCGCGTCGTGATCGAGATAGGCGTTCGAGTCGCGGTCGACGAGACGACCGGCCGGAACGCTGAGACTCGCGGGGATGTGGCCGGCGCGGGAACGACTCCCCGCCTCGCCGGTGAACTCCTTGGGCGGGACGGCGCAGACGAGCGACGCGTTCTCCTCACCGTTCACAACCCGTTTGACGAAGGCCTTGTCGACCCAGAGCTCTGGACGCTCGACCGCGTGGAAAGTGGCCGCCGTCGGTTCGGTGTGGCCGATGTCTGTCTCGCGTCTCTCCGCGTTCCACTTGGCGAGACCGCCGTCGAGCACGGCGACCCGGTCATAGCCCCAACTGCGGAACAGCCACCACAGGCGCGATGCCCACTGCCCAACGGCGGAGTCGTAGACGACGACCGTCGTCTCGTTGTCGACGCCGAGCGCGCCGGCTGCCGCCTCGAACCGGGCCTGGCCCGGCTTGGTGAAGCGGAATTCGGAGTCGGGGTCGGAGAAGTCCTCCAGGAGGTCCGCGAACTGCGCTCCCGGAATGTGTCCGGTGAGGATGTACTGCTCATGGCCGCTCACGTACCCGCCGTGCGGCCCGCTGGCGATGAGTACCGTCGCGTCGAGAACCGCGAAATTCTCGGCCCCGAGGTGGTCGGCGAGCCACTGGGTGGAGACGAGCGGAGACGCGAGTTCTGGTGCCAGTGAAGTCATGCCTTCACGCTACCTACCGCGCCCGAAGATTGCGCCCCGGCGGAAACCTGGCGTAATGCTCGTCGCTAGCGAACGGTCTTGCGCGCCGTGATGACGCCGGTGTCGAATCCCAGAAGGTGGAGTCCGCCGTTGAAGCGCGCATGCTCGACCTTGATGCAGCGATCCATGACGACCGTGAGGCCCTTGCTCTCGCCGTAGATCGCGGCATCCTGATTCCAGATGCCGAGTTGCACCCACACGGTCTTCGCGCCGACGGCGAGAACATCGTCGATCACCGAGGGGATGTCGCTGCCCTTGCGGAACACGTCCACGATGTCGGGCACCTCCGGCAGTGACGCGAGGTCCGGGTAGGCCTTCTGGCCGAGAATCGTGTCGGCGTTCGGGTTGACGAAGTAGATGCGGTAGTCGCTCGACTGCTGCAGGTACGTGCCGACGAAGTAGCTCGAGCGGGCGGCGTTCGGGGATGCGCCGACGATCGCGACGGACCTGGCGTTCCTCAGGATGGCCAGGCGCTCCTTCGCGGATGGCCCCACCCAGGTGCGCTGCGACTTGAGCAGCTTGGCGAGCGGCGAGTTCGCCGGAAGGTCACAACTCAGCCCGTTCGCGAGCTGAGTCGTCACCGTCTCGCCATCGAGTGTCGAGGTAGCCATTACTTGCCCTCCGTCGCCTTGGTCAAAGCCTGGTCGAGGTCATAAACAATGTCCTCGGGGTCTTCTATTCCAACGCTGATCCGAACGAGTCCGGGAAGCACGCCGGCATCGACGAGCTGCTGCTCGTTGAGCTGCGCATGGGTGGTGGATGCCGGATGGATGACGAGCGTCTTCGCGTCACCGATATTGGCGAGGTGGCTGGCCAGGTTCACCGACTCGATGAACTTCTGGCCGATCTCGCGCCCTCCGCGTACGCCGAAGCTGAACACAGCACCCGGACCCTTGGGAAGATACTTGAGTGCCCGGTCGTAGTGCGGGTGCTCCGGAAGTCCCGCCCAGTTGACGAACTCGATGCGCGGGTCGTTCTTCAGCCACTCTGCGACGATGCGGGCGTTGTCCACATGGGCCTGGAGGCGGAACGGAAGCGTCTCGACGCCCTGCGCGAGCAACCAGGCGGAGTGCGGGGAGAGTGCGGGGCCGATGTCACGCAGCTGTTCCGCGCGAAGTCTCGTGAGGAAGGCGTACTCGCCGAAGTTGCCATGCCAGTTGAGGCCGCCGTAAGAGGGAACCGGCTGGTCGAACAGGGGAAAGTGCTCGTTGGCCCAGTGAAAACGGCCAGACTCGACCACGACGCCGCCGAGGGTCGTGCCATGCCCGCCGAGGAACTTGGTGGCCGAGTGGATGACGACATCGGCTCCCCACTCGATCGGGCGGTTGAGATACGGAGTCGCGATCGTCGAGTCGATGATGAGCGGGATGTGGTGGGCGTGGGCGACGTCCGCCAGCCCCTCAAGGTCCGCGATCTCCCCGGACGGGTTCGCAATGATCTCGGCGAAGAGGAGCTTGGTGCGGTCGGTGATCGCGGCCGCATAGTCGGCCGGATCGGAGCCCTGGACAAAGGTGGTCTCCACCCCGAAGCGCCGCAGAGTCACATCGAGCTGTGTGATCGACCCGCCATACAGATTCGCGGATGCCACGATGTGGTCGCCCGCCCCCGCGAGCGAGGCGAAGGTGATGAACTGCGCGCTGAGGCCGCTCGCGGTCGCGACAGCGCCGAGTCCGCCCTCGAGCGACGCCACACGCTCTTCGAAGGAGGCGACGGTCGGGTTGCCGAGGCGGCTGTAGATGTTGCCGTACTTCTGAAGAGCGAAGCGGGCCGCGGCATCCGCGGTGTCGTCGAAGACGAAAGCACTCGTCTGGTAGATCGGGAGGGCGCGAGCGCCGGTCACCGCATCCGGGATATTTCCCGCGTGAATTGCGCGCGTGCGGAAGCCATACTCTCTATCAGCCATGCCTTCACGCTACCGGAGCTCGGTAACCACGAATGTCGCGCCCGCCACGATGCGTAACACTCAACGCCATCCGGGCAGCCAGTAGTGCATCTGCGCGAACCAGGTCGGAACCTGCATGGCGGTCCACACCGGATAGAAGAACGCGCTCACGACGATGACCAGGATGAGGAAGAACCCGACCAGCCGGACACCGCTGAGCCGCCGCCAGGGCGGGTCCGTTCTTCGGCCGAGCAGCAGACCGATCACAAAGACGAGGCCGAGGATCATGTACGGCTCGAAGACGATCGCGTAGAACTGGAAAACGGTGCGCTGCGTGTAGAGCAGCCAGGGAAGGTAGCCGGCCACCATTCCCATGAGGATGAGCCCGACCTGCCACTCCCGGTAGCGGACCAGCCGGTAGAGGAGATAGAAAATCGCCGCCGTCGCCGCCCACCACAGGATCGGGTTGGCGATCGAGGTCACGTATTCCGCGCAACTCGAGAAGGAGCATCCGGCATCGCCCTTGTTTTGCGCCACGTAGTAGAACGCGGTAGGCCGCACCAGGAATAGCCAGGTCAGCGGGTTGGCCGCATAGGCGTGTGCGGAGTGTTCGTTGACGTTGAAGTCGTAGACGCTCTGCTGGTAGTGCCAGAAGCTCTGCACGGCGTGGGGCACCCAGGAGAAGAAGCCGGTGGCGGCGTTGCCGCGCTGGTCGGCCCATTCGCGGTAGTAGCCGCCCCTCGTGACGAACCAGCCGGTCCAGCTCGACAGGTAGCCCGCGAGCGCGATCGGCACGGTGAGGAGGAATGTCACCGGTCCCTGTTTGAAGATCGTGCCGCTTGCCCAGAATGTGATTCCGGCGCGGTGCCGGGCCACCGCATCCACGATCAGCGTGTAGACGGCGAAGGCCGCGAGAAAGTAGAGGCCGCTCCATTTGACCGCGCTGGCGAGTCCGAAGGCGAGACCCGCGGAGAGAAGCCATGGCCTGCCCCAGAGCGCCGGACCCCAGTCGGTGCTGCGGCCGGCGTTCTTTCGTGCGGACAGCCAGAGGTCCAGCCGCCTCGCGCTGTGGCCGCGGTCGCGCAGTACCGCCCAGAAACCGAGCAGGCAGAAGATCATCACGAAGTTGTCGAGCAGTGCCGTGCGCGACAGCACGATCGCGTGGCCGTCGATCGCGAGCAGGCCTCCTGCAATGACGGCGAGCGCCGTTGATTTGAAGAGCTGGCGAGCTATCAGCACGACGAACAGCACGGCGAGGATGCCGACGATCGCGGTGCTGATGCGCCACCCGACCGGGTTCTGGGCTCCGAAAACCTGGAGGCCGAGGGAGATGAGCCACTTGCCGAGCGGTGGATGGGCGACGTATGAGCCGTCGGTCGTGTAGATGTTGACGTTGCCGGCGTTGAAGCTCTTGTCCGCGTCTGCCGGCCACGAGCCCTCGTACCCGAGCTTCATGAGCGTGTAGGCGTCTTTGACGTAGAACGTCTCGTCGAAGACGAGCGCGCGCGGGTCGCCGAGGCGCCAGAGGCGCAGCACCGCAGCGAGCAGCGTGACGGCGATCGGGCCGCCCCAGTACCAGAGCCGCCCGCGAAGCGGGGAGCCGAGCATCCGCCCCCACCATTCGTCGAGACGGGTTCCGACGGATTCGCCCGCTTCGCTCACCGGTTTTTCGTCGGGCACCATCAGATCGTCGAAGTCGGCGCCCTGTGTCGTCACAGGTGCAATGCTAGCCAGCGATCGCTGGAAGGATGAGCAGGTGATCATCCTCGCCGCAACTCCGATCGGCAATCTCGGCGACGCATCCCGACGGCTCATCGAGGCGCTGGGCAATGCCGAGGTGATCGCCTCCGAGGATACGAGGGTGACCATCCACCTCATGCGTGCGCTTGGCATCGAGAATCGCCCGCGGCTGATCGCGCTGCACGAGCACAACGAGGTCGCGAAGGCCGCTGAGATCGTCGAGCTCGCCAGGGAGTCGGATGTGCTGGTACTGACGGATGCGGGTATGCCGGCCATCAGCGACCCGGGTTTCGCTCTCGTCACCGCCGCGGCGGCCGCCGGCGTCACGGTCACCGCGCTGCCGGGACCCTCCGCCGTGATCACCGCGCTGGCTGTGTCGGGCCTGCCCACGGACCGCTTCACCTTCGAGGGTTTCCTGCCGCGCAAGGGCCGCCTCGCCTATTTCCGCGCGCTGGCCCGCGAACCCCGCACCATGGTCTTCTTCGAGTCGCCCAACCGGCTCGCGGAGTCGCTGGCCGACCTGGCGACGGCCCTCGGCGCCGATCGACGGGTTGCCGTCTGCCGAGAGCTCACCAAGCTCTACGAGGAGGTCAGGCGCGGCACCGCGGCGGAACTCGCGGAGTGGGCCGCCGCCGGGGTCAAGGGCGAGATCTGCATCGTCGTCGAGGGCGGCGGCGTGCAGGAGGTCGACCTCGGCACCGGAATCGCGCAGGTGCATGCGCTCGTCGCGGCCGGCTCCCGGCTCAAGGAGGCCGCCGCGGAGGTCGCCGAGGCGACCGGTCTGAGCAAGCGCGAGCTCTACGAGGGTGCGCTCAAGCTTCGATAACTGTGGGCGAGATCCGTCGATTTGTCCTTCCGTGCGCGTCGCAAGCGCGAATCGACGGATCTCGGGCGCTCAACCGAGCCGCGCCAGCTGATCCGGGCTCAGGATGAGGTCGGTCGCGAGAGCCGAATCCGCGATGGACTGCGGTCGACTCGCACCCGGGACGGGGATGACGCAGTGGCCGAGCCCGAGCTCCCAGGCCAGCGCGACCTGCTGGGGGCTGACGCCGAGTTCCGCACCGACCTCCGCGAAGGCCGGCTGAGACGCAAAGACCTCTCCGCCGCGCCCAATCCCCCCGAGCGGGCTCCAGGGCAGGAAGGCGATCTCGTGCGTGACGCAGTAGTCCAGCTCCGACCGGCTGGCGCGGAACACGGGGGAGAACTGGTTCTGCACCGAGACGAGCCGGCCGCCGAGGATGTGATCGGCCAGAGCAATCTGCGCGAGGTTCGCGTTGGAGATGCCCGCCATCCGAATGGTGCCCTCGTCGAGAAGGTCGCTGAGGGCTCCGATCGAATCTTCGTAGGGCACCGTCGGGTCCGGCCGATGGAACTGGAAGAGCCCAATGGCGTCGACGCGGAGCCTGACCCGGGATTCGCGGGCAGCCCGCTTGAGGTATTCGGGAGATCCGTCCCTGTCCCACGGACCGCCGTCGCGATGGAGGAGTCCACCCTTCGTCGCCACCAGCACCTGCCCGCTGCGGCCCCTGAGCGCCTCGGCCACTAACACTTCGTTGTGGCCCTGGCCGTCGGCATCCGTCGTGTACGCATCAGCCGTGTCGATGAGGGTGACACCCGCGTCGAGTGCCGCGTGGATGGTGGCGATGGCGCGTTCCCGGTCGGGCCTTCCCTGGATCGACAGCGGCATGGCACCGAGCCCGACCGCGCTCACCGCGGTATCGCCGATCCTCCGGAACTTCATGGGGCCAGCCTAGGCCGCGGCGGTAACACGGCAGGAGGCAGCGGTCGTGGCAATTAGGATGTTCGACATGGCCGCCGGCGAATCCTTCTATATTGCGACGCCCATCTTCTACGTCAACGATGTGCCGCACATCGGTCACGCGTACACGGAAGTCGCGGCAGACGTGCTCGCCCGCTGGCACCGCCAGGCCGGCGACGATACCTGGCTGCTCACCGGCACCGACGAGCACGGCCAGAAGATCCTACGCACCGCTGTCGCGAACGACACGACGCCCAAGGCCTGGGCCGACAAGCTCGTCGCGGAAGCGTGGCAGCCGCTGCTCACCACGATCAACATCTCGAATGACGACTTCATCCGCACGACGGAGGAGCGCCACGAGTACGCCGTGACGATCTTCCTGCAGAAGCTCTACGACGACGGCTTCATCTACTCCGGCGAGTACGAGGGTTATTACTGCGTCGGCTGTGAGGAATACAAGCAGCTCGACGACCTCATCGAGACCCCGGATGGCGACTACGCGGGGCAACTCGTCTGCAAGATCCACGGGCGTCCCGTCGAGATCCTCAAGGAGAAGAACTACTTCTTCCGGATGAGCGATTTCCAGCAGCGGCTGCTCGATCTCTACGAGTCGCAGCCCGACTTCATCCAACCGGACAGCGTTCGCAACGAGATCATCCAGTTCGTCAAGCAGGGCCTCGATGACCTCTCGATCTCTCGATCGAGCTTCGACTGGGGCATCAAGATCCCGTGGGACGACAGCCACGTGCTCTACGTGTGGTTCGACGCTCTGCTCAACTACATCACCGCGGTCGGCTACGGCACCGATAAGGCGAACTTCGAGCGTCGCTGGCCCGCCGTGCAGCTGGTCGGCAAGGACATCGCCCGCTTCCACGCCGTGATCTGGCCCGCCATGCTCATGGCCGCGGGGCTCCCGGTGCCGCGCAAGGTATTCGGGCACGGCTGGCTGCTCGTCGGCGGAGAGAAGATGTCGAAGTCGAAGCTGACCGGCATCGCGCCATCCGAGATCACCGACACCTTTGGAGCAGACGCTTTCCGCTACTACTTCATGCGCGCTATCAGCTTCGGCCACGACGGCTCATTCAGCTGGGAGGACCTCTCCGCTCGGTACCAGGCCGAACTTGCCAACGGCTTCGGCAACCTGGCCTCGCGCGTGATCGCGATGGTGTCACGCTATCGCGACGGCATCATCCCGAGCCCCGGCGCGTTCACCGACGCAGACGAGGCGATCAGGGCGACGGAGCGCAGGGTCACCGCGGATGCCGACGCGGCCATCGAGCGCCTCGAGATCCACGAGGCACTCGCCGCCATCTGGACCCTAGTCGATGAGCTGAACGGCTACATCACCATCCAGGAGCCCTGGGCACTCTCGAAAGATCCGGCCAACGCCGAGCGCCTCGACACCGTACTATTCACGGTCGTCCGCGGACTTGGCACACTCGCGGTTCTGCTGGCGCCGGTGATTCCGGATGCTGCGGCGAAACTGTGGGCGGCGATCGGCGGAGCGGGCGAGGTGACCGAGCAGAACGTGCGCGCGGCCTACGACTGGATGGGCGCGCCGACGGTAACCGCGCTGGAAAGCTCGCTCTTCCCGCGCATCGAGCAGGCGGAGCCCGGGAGCGCGTGACCGAGCTCCCGCCGTACGTCCGCCAGCGCGACACCACGTCGGAGCAAGGTCAGAGGCGTGATCTGAGCTATCCGCCGCTGCCCGAGGCGCTCGTGGTGCAGGTCTACGACAACCACACGCACCTTGAGATCGGTGACGGCGACAATTCTCTCGATTATCGCGAGCAGCTCGACCGCGCGTCGAGCGTCGGTGTGCGTGGCGTCGTGCAGGTAGGCGGCGATCTCGAGACGTCGCGCTGGTCGGCCGAGATGGCGGCACGCGAACCGCGCATGCTCGCGGCCGTCGCCATCCATCCGAACGAGGCCCCCGTCTATGAGGCCGCGGGAACGCTGGATGCCGCGCTCGCCGAGATAGACGAGCTGGCCGGGCGTCCGCGTGTGCGGGCTGTCGGCGAGACCGGGCTCGATTTCTTCCGCACCGGCGAGTCGGGCCGCGGTGCCCAGTTCCGCTCATTCGAGGCGCACATCGAAATCGCCAAGCGCCACGGACTGGCCATGCAGATCCACGACCGCGACGCTCACGCCGAGGTCATCTCGACCCTCCGTCGGGTTGGCGCACCCGAAAAAACGGTGTTCCATTGCTTCTCCGGCGACGCCGACCTGGCGAGGCTCTGCGCCGACAACGGCTGGTACCTCTCCTTCGCCGGGACCGTCACCTTCAAGAACGCAGGCAACCTCCGCGAGGCCCTCGAGGCGGTGCCGCGCAGCCAGATCCTCCTCGAGACGGATGCACCGTTCCTCACGCCTGTGCCCCACCGTGGTCGCCCGAACGCGCCATACCTCATCCCATACACCCTGCGATTCATGGCCGATCACCTCGGCACCGACGTCTCGATGCTCGCGGCGCAGATCTCATCCAATACGGAACTCGTCTACGGCAGCTGGGATGCCGAACCGGTCACACAGGAGCAGGGCTCGCCCTACGACGAGGCCGTCGACTCCGCGGATCTGGCGTGAGCGAACCCCGCCCCCCACACACGTTTCTCCGGAGGATTTCGACCGCCGGCCCCGGTTTACCCGTGTCCGCCGCATCCTGTCTGCAGCTTTCGCTGAGAGCTCCGGAGAAGACGATGTCGGTGCGGCATGGCTGAGGCGTCGAGGCTCCTCGGCCCGGCCGAGATCCGCGACCTCGCCGAGGTGCTGGGCATCCAGCCGACGAAGAAGCTCGGCCAGAACTTCGTCATCGACGCGAATACGGTTCGCCGCATCGTCAAAGCAGCCGGGATAACGGATGGCGAGACCGTTGTGGAGATCGGCCCGGGGCTGGGATCGCTGACGCTCGGACTGCTCGAGGTCGGGGCATCCGTCGTCGCCGTGGAGATCGACAGGCGACTCGCGGCGCAGCTGCCCGTGACCGTCGAACTCTTCCGGCCGGACGCCCCGCTCACCGTCCTTACGGCCGACGCCATGACGATCACCGAGCTACCGGGTGCTCCGACGGTGCTCGTCGCGAACCTGCCGTACAACATCTCGGTGCCCGTGCTCCTGCACTTTCTCGAGTTCTTTCCCGCGATCGCCTCCGGACTCGTGATGGTGCAGGCAGAGGTCGGGCAGCGCATCGCCGCCGTTCCGGGATCGAAGATCTATGGCAGCCCGAGCATCAAGGCGGCCTGGTACGGCGATTGGCGAACGGCGGGCCAGGTGAGCCGCCAGGTGTTCTGGCCCGTGCCGAACGTCGACTCGATCCTCGTGCGCTTCGACCGGCACGAGCAGCCGGGCACGGAGGAGGACCGGCTCGCGACATTCGCGCTCGTGGATGCCGCGTTTCAACAGCGTCGCAAGATGCTGCGCCAGTCGCTCGCGGGGGTGCTTGGCGACAGCGCCAGGGCGTCCGCGATACTCGACGCGGCGGGGATACCGCCGACCGCCCGCGGCGAGGAACTCACGGTCGACGACTTCCTCGCCATCGCACGCGCCTAAGCCCGGCGGCCTCGGGTAAAGAGGGTTCGAGCTGGTCGGCTAGGTTGGAGTCATGACCGCCGAGGCCGCTCCCAGGGTGGTGCACGCACGGGCACCGGCCAAGATCAACGTCTTTCTCAAGGTCGGGGCTCTGCTCGAAGACGGGTACCACGAGGTGGCCACCGCGTACCAGGCCGTTTCGCTCGCCGAAGAGGTGCGGGCCTCGGAGGCCGATGACTTTTCGGTGAAATTCAGTGGTCCGATCGACGTCTCGAACCTCGCGACCGACGGATCGAATCTCGCGATCAAGGCGGCCACCCTCCTCGCCCGAAAGGCCGGGTACCGAAAGGGCGTGCACCTCGAGATCGAGAAGCACGTGCCCATCGCCGGTGGCATGGGAGGCGGATCGGCGGATGCCGCGGCCACCCTCCTCGCCTGCGACGCGCTCTGGGGCACTGACCTCAGCCGCGAGGAGCTGCTCGACCTCGCCACCCAACTCGGGTCGGACGTGCCATTCGCGTTCACCGGCGGCACCGCCATCGGCACCGGACGCGGCGACCAGCTCAGCCCCGCGCTCGCGAAGGGGCAGTTCCAGTGGGTGCTCGCCCTCGCCGACTTCGGAATGAGTACCCCGCTCGTCTACCGCGAACTCGACCTGCATCGCGACCGACACTCCCAGGACATCTTCCCCGCCGCGGTGCAGCCGCAGGTCGACGCGAATGTGCTCCAGGCCCTTCGCGCGGGGGATCCGCAGATGCTCGCCGAGGCGCTTCATAACGACCTGCAGGCGCCGGCGCTGCATCTTGAACCGGAGCTCGCCGCGGTGATCGAACTCGGCGAGGAGAACGGTGCACTCGCCGGGATGATCTCCGGATCCGGCCCGACGGTCGCGTTTCTCGCCGCTGACCTCGACGGCGCGCTCGAGTTGCAGATCGCGCTCAGCGCCGCGCGGCTCAGGGTCGTGCGTGCGACCGGGCCGGTGCACGGCGCCCGGATCGTGAGCGACTAGCGCTCCCGGACGCCGCTCCCGGCCAATCTCCCGACTCGCGACCTATCCTGAGGGAGTGATGCTCTCGCCAGCGATCTCTGCGATCGTGACCGTATGACCCCCCGCCTGGCGCGCCTCCTGGCGGCCGTGGCGGGAATCGTCTCTGCCGCCGTCGTGCTCGCCGTCGCCGAGGTGATCTCGGTGTTCGTCGGGCCTGCCGGCAGCCCGCTCTTCGCCGTCGGCTCGCTCGTGATCGATCTGGCCCCGCCCGGTGCCAAAGACTTCATGATCGCCCTGTTCGGTACGGGCGACAAGGCGGCACTGCTCACGCTCATGGGGGTGATCCTGGTGGTTCTCGCGGCGCTCGCCGGAGCCCTCGAAGCGCGCAGGACGCCGTGGGGCGTCGTTCTCTTCGGCATCGGTGCGCTGCTCGCGCTCATCGCCGTGGTCACCCGGGCCGGCGCGACCGGCTTTGACGGTGTCCCTACCGTCGTGGGTGCTATGGCCGGCGTCGTCGTGCTTCGGATCCTGGTCCAGCGGCTGGCAGGCTGGCGGGCGGCCGCCGCGCGGGGGTCCGTTCCGGCGGCGTCGCCACCCTCGACCCCACTCGAGCGGCGGAGCTTCCTCATGCTCGCGATTGTTGCGGGCGCAGCATCCGTTGTCCTTGGAACAGGCTCGCGTCTCATGAATGCGTCGGCCGCCGGGGTCACAGCAATTCGCACGAAGCTCACCCTGCCCAAGGCCTCGGTGGCCGCCCCGCCGGTGCCCGCGGGTGCGTCCCTCGATATCGCCGGCATCTCGCCGCTCGTCACTGCCAACGCGGACTTCTACCGCATCGATACCGCCTTCTCGCCGCCCTCTATCAATCCGAGTGACTGGAAGCTGAAGGTCACCGGCATGGTCGAAAACCAGGTCGAGCTGACCTTCGCGGAACTGCTCGGCAAGCCCCTCGTCGAGCACGCGGCGACGCTGAGCTGCGTCTCGAACGAGGTCGGCGGCAACCTCGTCGGCAACGCACTCTGGCTTGGCTATCCGATCCGCGAGCTGCTCAGGCAGGCGGTGCCGAAGGCGGGAGCCGACATGGTGCTGTCGACGAGCATCGACGGCTTCACCGCTGGAACCCCGCTCGACATCCTGCAGGACAGCGCTACCGAGGCGCTGCTCGCCGTCGGCATGAACGGTCAGCCGCTCCCCGTCGAGCACGGCTTCCCGGTGCGGATGGTCGTGCCGGGCCTCTACGGCTATGTCTCGGCGACGAAGTGGGTCGTCGAGCTGAAGGTCACGACCTTCGCGAAGGACCAGGGTTACTGGACTCCGCGCGGCTGGTCGGAGAGGGGTCCGGTCAAACTGTCCTCGCGCATCGACACACCACGTGCCGACTCGTCGGTGAAGGCGGGCACGATCGCGGTCGCCGGCGTCGCGTGGTCGCCGCACATCGGCGTGAAGGCCGTCGAGGTGCAGGTGGACGACGGGCCGTGGGCACAGGCACGTCTCGCCGACTCGATCTCGGCGGACACCTGGCGCCAGTGGGTCTACGAGTGGCCGGCGACACGCGGATCGCACCGGATCCAGGTGCGGGCAACCGACGCGAACGGCACGACGCAGCGCAACGTGCAGGTTCCCCCCGCGCCGAACGGCTCGGAGGGCTGGCACCAGATCACCGTCACCGTGGGCTAGGCCACGCGGCATCCGAGAGCGGCAACCACTGCGAAGCCGGTGGCGGCAGCGCAACCAGAACGCCCGGACAATCCGGCTAAGGTCATTCAGTGGCACATCTACTGGGCGCCGAGTCCCTTCACCTCGAATATCCCACCCGTGTCATCTTCGACAGGATCACCATCGGGCTCGACGAGGGCGACCGCATCGGTGTCGTCGGGCGCAACGGCGACGGCAAATCGACGCTGCTGCGCCTCCTGAGCGGCCGCATCGAACCGGATGCCGGACGCGTCACCCGCCGCAACGGCGTCACGCTCGGCATGCTCGACCAGGCCGACACCCTGCCGGACGACCTCGTCGTGCGCGACGCGATCGTCGGCGACAGGGAAGAGTACGAGTGGGCGGGGGATGCCCGCATCCGCGACGTCATCGACGGACTGCTCCTCGATGTTCCCTGGGAGGCCACGATCGCCGAGCTGTCCGGCGGGCAGCGGCGCCGGGTCGGCCTTGCCAAGCTCCTCGTGGGCGACTGGGACGTCATCTTCCTCGACGAGCCGACTAACCACCTCGACGTCGAGGGAATCGCCTGGCTCGCCGGCCACCTCAACAAGCGCTGGCCGGCCAACCAGGGCGGCCTCATCGTCGTGACCCACGATCGCTGGTTCCTCGACGAGGTATCCACGGACACCTGGGAGGTGCACGACCAGATCATCGAGCCATTCGAGGGCGGATACGCGGCCTACATCCTCCAGCGGGTCGAGCGCGACAAGCTGGCCTCCACGATGGAGTCGAAACGGCAGAACCTCGCCCGCAAGGAGCTCGCCTGGCTGCGTCGGGGCGCCCCGGCCCGCAGCACCAAACCGAAGTTCCGGATGGATGCCGCTTACGAGCTGATCGCGAACGAGCCTCCGCCGCGCGACACCGTCGCCCTCAGCCAGCTCGCCACCGCGCGGCTGGGCAAGGACGTGGTTGACCTATTGGACGTCGGGGTCTCGTACGGCGACAGGGAGGTGCTGCGGGATGTCGAGTGGCGCATCGCGCCCGGCGAGCGCACCGGCATCCTCGGCGTCAACGGCGCGGGAAAGTCCACTCTGCTCGCCCTCGTCGCGGGCACGCTGCAGCCGACGTCCGGCCGGGTCAAGCGCGGCAAGACCATTCGCGTCGCGATCCTGAGCCAGCAGCTCGGCGAGCTCGCCGACATCCTGGACGACCGCGTCATGGACGTCATAGCGCGCCAGAAGAGCTCCTACGCGAGCGGGGGCAAGGAGCTCACTCCCGGCCAGCTGCTGGAGCGCATGGGCTTCATGAGCGCGCAGCTGAGCACGCAGGTGAAGGACCTGAGCGGCGGCCAGCGACGGCGCCTGCAGTTGCTGCTGATCCTGCTGGGCGAACCGAACGTGCTCATTCTCGACGAACCCACCAACGACCTCGACACCGACATCCTGGCCGCGATAGAGGATCTGCTCGACTCCTGGCCGGGAACGCTGCTGGTAGTGAGCCACGATCGCTACCTGCTCGAGCGGGTCACCGACAACCAGTACGGCATCCTGGACGGGCGGATGAGGCACCTTCCCGGTGGCGTCGACCAGTACCTCCAGCTGCGGGCCAAGCAGAGCGGCAAGGGCCAGACGGTCACAGAGTCGCACCGCGCGAGTGGCAAGGCGGATGCTGGCGTCAACGCGAAGGGCAGACCGCGTCTGCAGGGCGCGGACCTTCGCAACGCGGAGAAGGAACTCGGATCGGTCAGCCGCCGCCTCGAGAAGGTCACCACCCAGATTGCCGGCATTCACGATCGCTTCGCCGCCCACGACCAGTCGGACTACGCCGGTCTCGCCGCCCTCCAGTCCGAGCTCAAGTCGCTCGAGGACTCGATGGCCGAGCTCGAACTGCGCTGGCTCGAGCTGAGCGAGGCGCTCGAGAAGTAGCGCCGCAGCCGGCGCGAATCCGCGGTTGCTCGACGGCGTGTCGACGCCAGCGTGATCATGGCACTCGACTCGGGATCGCAGGCTCCTCCCACGCCGCAACCCCGTCTGTTCATCTGCTATTTTGCGCGCGTGCAAGCGCCTGACTGTCGCTATTCACAGCCTGTCCTTAGCTTCGGCTGCTGTACCACAAACAAACCCCCACTCCCTAACCCCGAACTAGGACGAGGCGCGTCGACGATGAGCGGCCCAAGAATCATCTTTACGCGCTTCCTCAGTGGTGAAAGCCCTCGGCTCTCCCCATGGCGCGAGCATCACCGACGAGTTCTGAGCGACACCACGCTCCCCAGTCAGGTTGCCGAGCGAGGCTCCGTCGTCGTGTGGAGGCTCGTCTCGTCCAATAACCGTGAACTGGCCAGAAGCGCGGAGGTGTTCAGCCTGTTCCAGGATGCGGTCGCATCGGCGCGCTCGGCCTCCACTTCCGTCACGTCCGGAACGGTCTATCTGGTCAGCGACGAACGACGCGGCGCCTACGGCTGGTATCTGGCCGACGCAGACGGACCGGTCGCGGTATGCGCCCGCTGGTATGACGCCGAACGCGAGAGGCGTCACGCGGTGGAACTCGCACTCAAGGGACTTTCGCTTGCGACGGTCGCCGAGGGTGCGCGGCAGCTCATCGACAGCGATGCGCGCCACGCGAGTCGCGATGTCTGATCTGATCACGTTTCTCACCGCACCGATCGACGAGGCGCCCTCGCGAACTGACAAGCCCCGGTCGCTCCGGAAATCGATCGGAGGCCAGGATCGCGTCTTCGGCTGGCTGACCAGGGCCGCGGCCACGGTCGTGCTGATCATCATGACGCTCGTTGGAATCTTCCTTCTTATTCGGGGGCTTCCGGCGCTGTCCGCGGCCGGCTTCGGCTTTGTGACGACTCAAGCGTGGGAACCCAACTCCGGGACGTTCGGGATCGCGGCCGTCATCACGGGGACCATCTTCATCGCGCTCACGGCTATCGTCGTGGCGATTCCGCTCGCGACGGGCACGGCCCTGTACATCAGCGAATATGCCCCGCGCAGAATAAAGCAGGCACTCGTGAGCATCGTCGACCTCATGGCGGCCGTCCCGAGCGTTGTCTACGGGCTCTGGGGGCTCTTTCTGCTTCAGCCGAACATCCTGAGTGTCGCCAGGTGGATCTCCACGGTCTTCGGCTGGATCCCCATTTTCCACGTGACCGGATTCGATCCGAACGATCCCCTGTCGAGCGCGACCATCTTCACGGCGTCCACGTTCGTGGCGGGACTGGTGGTGGCCATGATGGTTGCTCCCATCGTGTCCTCGATCATGCGCGAGGTGTTCACCCAGGCCCCGATCGGCGAACGCGAAGGGGCACTGGCGCTCGGGGCGACGCGGTGGGGGATGATCCGCAGCGTCGTGCTGCCATTCGGACGAGGCGGCATGATCGGCGGCACGATGCTCGGACTCGGACGTGCTCTCGGCGAGACGATCGCCGTCTATCTCATCATCAGCCCGGCCTTCGTCATCCAGCCTCACATCCTGGAGAAGGGGTCGAACTCGATCTCGGCCCTCATCGCCCTCCGTTACAGCGAGGCATCGCCGTTCGAGATCTCGGCGCTCATGGCCGCCGGTCTTGCTCTCTTTCTCATGACCCTCGTGGTGAATTTCGGAGCCTCGATCATCATTTCGCGCTCCCGCTCAGGATCGGCGAGTGACGGATGACGACCACACCTTCCCAGACATTAGTCGTAGCACCTCGTCCAGCACGCGCCGAGTCCCGCCGCAGCACCGGAGTCGTGCGACGCTCTGACGTGCTCGCGATCCTCGGTTCGGCGGTCGCCGCCGTCGCCCTGACGGCTTGGTTGCTGACGCAGCTCATGCTGTTCGACGGAGTTCTGCCGTTCGTTCTCATCTCCTACGTGTTCTTCGTTCTCATCTACTCCATCGTGGTTCGATTCGACGAGTCGAAAATGGCGGTGCGCGACCGTGTCGTGAGCGTGATCGTGCATTCGCTCGCGGTCGTGCTGTTGCTCGTCCTGGTCGTGGTCGTGGTCTTCACCTTCGGGCGGGGCATCACGGCGATCGTCCATTCGAACTTCTTCACGTCGGATATGAGCCAGACCGGCCCGCTGGATCCCTTGAGCTCAGGAGGCATCCTGCATGCGATCGCCGGGACCCTGATCATGATCACGATCGCTCTCGGGATCAGCATTCCGCTGGGGGTAACGACGGCGGTGTTCATCAGCGAGTTTCCCGGCAGATATGCGCGCCTCATCCGGACGGTGGTCGAGGCGATGACGGCCCTGCCCTCGATCGTTGCCGGGCTCTTCATCTACGCGACCGTGATCCTCACCTTGGGTTTCGACCGCTCGGGTTTCGCGGCCTCGCTCGCCATGACGGTGATGATGCTTCCGATCATCATCCGTTCCGGGGATGTCGTGCTGCGTCTCGTGCCTGGCAACCTCAAGGAGGCGTCACTGGCGCTCGGGTCGAGCACCTGGCGGACGGTATGGAACGTGACGTTGCCCACGGCGCGATCCGGTCTCACGACCGCGATCATCCTCGGCACCGCTCGCGGCATCGGTGAAACGTCACCCGTTCTGCTGACCGCGGGCCTCACGACGTATTTCAACGTCAACCCGTTCAAGGGCGCGATGGTCTCACTCCCACTCGCCACGTTCAGCTTCGTGAAGTCCCCGGAGCCCGGCATGGTGGCCAGAGGATTCGGCAGTGCCGCCGTGTTGATGGTGCTCGTGCTGATCCTGTTCGCCATCGCTCGGGTCATTGGCGGACGTGGGCCTGGTGTGCTGACTCCTCGCCAGGAGCGCAGGCGGACCAAGCGCTCGCGCGAGGACGATTACCGCTTCACCGCCCGCAACCTCGGCACTCCGGTGCCGTCGATCGCCTCGCGCTTGCGTTCGCTCGTTCGAAAATCTCCCAAAGGCGGCACATCGTGATCCCTTCTCCTCGACGGCGTCGCGCCGGTCGCACGGCAACCGGCGGCATCGGCATGCTGCTGGTCATCGGTGTGCTTCTCGGTGGGACGGCCGCAGCACCGATGTCGGCGTCTGCCGCCGTCGGCAAGGAGTACTACCCGATATCGGGCGTCGGCTCGACATGGTCAGCGAACGCTCTGCAGCAGTGGATCCGGAATGTCTGGAACAACTACCGCTGGAAGGTGGAGTACTACGATGCGGGTTCGTCCGCGGGTCGACAGCTGTTCTCCCAAGACGGGGGCGGCTATGATTTCGCGGTCTCGGAGATCCCGTACCAGCTGAAAGACAGCGACAGCGCTGACCCGCGCCCGGCTCGTAAATTCGTCTACATGCCAATCGTGGCCGGCGGAACATCCTTCATGTACAACCTCGTCATCGGGGGCAAGAAGGTGACGAACCTGCGACTCGGCGGTGCCACTCTGGCCAAGATCTTCACCGGAGTGATCACCAAGTGGAACGACCCAGCCATCGCCGAGGATAACCCGAAACTCGCCCTCCCGGCGACGCCGATCATTCCCGTCGTACGCTCAGATGGATCGGGCACGAGCGCCCAGTTCTCGTCCTGGATGCGCAAGCAGTTCCCCTCCATCTGGAGCGACTTCTGTGTGAGGGCCAAGCGAGCCAACTGTGGTATCACTTCGAACTACCCGATCATCCCGGGCTCGGCCTTCGTCTCCCAGTCGGGATCCAACGGAGTCGCGGGTTACGTGGCGCAGCCTCAGTACGTCGGCTCGATCACGTACGTGGAGTACTCCTTCGCCCTCAACACCCACTCGCCTGTTGCCAAGATCCTCAACTCGGCCGGCTACTACACGGAACCGACAGCCGCCAACGTCGCGGTGAGTCTGATCGGGGCGCAGGTCAATTCGGACCCGTCGTCCCCGGACTACCTCACCCAGCAACTCGACGGCGTCTATGGAAATCCCGATCCGCGAACCTATCCGCTCTCGTCCTATTCGTACATGATCATCCCGACCGCTCTCGAATACGGTTTCACCGAGAACAAGGGCCTCACCCTCGCCGCCTTCGCCAACTACTTCCTGTGCGAGGGACAGCAGCAGGCAGAGGTGCTCGGCTACTCCCCGCTACCCGTCAACCTCGTGACGGCCGGGCTCGACCAGGTGCGCAAGATTCCGGGAGGCGACCCGACGAGCGTCAACATCGCGAAGTGCAACAACCCGACGTTCTCGCCAGACGGCAGCAACAAGCTGGCGAACACGGCACCACAGCCCCAGGCCTGCGACAAACAGGGCAGCGACCAGTGCGCAACGGGAACCGGCGGCGTCAAGAGTCAGGTGACCGCGCTTTCGAGCGGACCAAAGACGGGAGCCGCTCCGGGCGCGGCGGGCGCAGCGGCCGGAACGACCACCGCGACTTCCGGGCCGACGACTGACGCGGGCACCCCAGGGCTCTCACTCGCGGGCGTGAGCGGACCGTCCGTCGTCACCGGAATCCCCACGAAACTGCCCCCAGCGTCGGGACCGTGGCTGGCTACGCTGGCGCTCGCGGCAGTGGCCTTTCTCGTGCTCTTCGCCATCTTCGGGCCCCCGGCGATCGCCCGTCGCAACGCAATCCGCAAGCCACGCGCGGTCGCACGCGCACCAGGTCGAAAGAAGAGAATGCCAAACGTTAACCTGCGCGTCTTGCGTAGACCACGCTCTCCTGAACCGCCATCCACTGGCGGTATCTAACGTGACCCTCATGACCCCCCCTCGGGCGACCAGACGCGGCAACCTGGCGCTGTCGCTCACCCGAATCGCCTGCCTTATGCTCGCAGCGGCATCCGTGGTCGGCATGTTCTTCGTTGTTCCCGGCAGCGCTACCAAGGCCAGCGCGGACACCTCGTCAGTGCTCACGGTGAAGTGGGCGGGAGACACCGGCTCCGCATCCGCCTTTCAGCCGACGCGGTCCGCGTCGAGTGTGCACTACCAGGGATTCAAGAACATCTCGGTGACCGTCGACCAGACCTCCGGCCTCACCAATCAAGCGTTACAGGTCGACATCGCTGGTTTCGCCGCGACGAAGCAGGCGACCGATTCCAACGGCGACACCTGGAGCAGCGCGCAGAACTTTTTCCAAGCCATGCAGTGCTGGGGGCCCGATCCGCTCGCGGCCGGCTTCAATGAGACCTGCGAGTGGGGCGGACGATACGCCAACAACAACGGCCTCAATAAGAGCGTCTATCTCGACAACATTCCGCGGGTCGCGGCCAAGGACATTCAGCCCACCGCGATGAACGCCGTAGACGTGCCCTTTCGCACCTCCGGTGGAACTCCGATTACCGGACGAGAGGTCTTCCGGGCGGGAACGACGGATGCCGTGTATCCGTTGCTCGACTACTTCGGGCCCGCGACCACGAATGAAGTCCAAAGCGTGAGAATCAATGCTGATGGCACCGGCGTCTTCAATTTCGAGTCGCAGACCTCGGAGGAAGCTCCCGCGCTGGGTTGCGGCACTGCCGGTCACCTCAGGTGCTGGCTGGTGCTCGTCCCGCGAGGGACGGTGTACGGCGGTCATGACAACAGCTGCAGCGACATCCTCGACAACTCGAACGCACCGTTCGCCTATGGCCGCCCGAACTCCATCCAGGCCGGAAGTCCCGTCAATCCCGCGTGTGATTATTGGTTGAATCGAATCAACATCCCTCTCGATTTCAACCCGACCGGAAACACCTGCGCGCCCGGCAACACAGAACGACGCCTCATCGGCTCGCAGCTTCTCGTCGGAGCCATGGCTTCCTGGCAGCCGCAGTTGTGCAACGACCTCAAGACGACCTTCAGCTTCGCCACGAACCCGGACAGCGTCGCGCGTCAGCAGCTTCTCGATAACCAGGGGGGCCTCGCCTTCTCCTCGTTTCCGATCGTCGCGAGCGAACTCGATTCTGCGTTGGGCGTTACGGAGCTCGCCAACACTCAGTTGAGCTACGCCCCCATTGCCGTCACCTCCGCCGAGGTCGCATTTTTTGCAGAGGGGACCGACGGCCGAGTCAACAACCTGCGGTTGTCGCCGCGACTCCTCGCGAAACTTCTCACGCAGTCCTATCGATTCAGCGTTCCCTCCAGCGCCTCGGATGACTCAACCAAGAAGTATCTGCAGCTCGGAGCGGTCAATCGGACCTACGCATACCTCAACCAGGACCCGGACTTTCAGGCGCTCAACCCCAATTGGTCGCAGTTCAGTTCGAACCCGGCGATCGTGATTCCGGGCCCGGCCGGCGCGGACGCGATCCGCCAGATCTGGAAATGGATCCAGGGGGACACGGAGGCGGCCGCCTGGCTCGCCGGAACTCCCGACAAGTGGGGCATGACCATCAATCCCTATTACCTGCCGAAGGGCGATCCAGGAGCGCAGGTCCCCACCTTCACGGAAGCCGGGGACATCGCGCTCGACGCGAACGGCAAGACCGTCATGAAGCCCGTTGGTCTGGGCAACGCCGACGGCTCACCCTTCAAGCTCAGCCAGACGCCGCTCGACACCTTCCCCAAAGTCGATGACAGCCACGTTCCGCTGAAGCTGAACGTCGAGCGCTTCAGATTC